>MDTE01180325.1_pt1 | contig 60653 bp, 52 predicted proteins | sample 811231 | NCBI WGS metagenome assembly MDTE01 (sample SAMN05326651, study PRJNA326480) | marine metagenome | isolation source: seawater | place: Indian Ocean: Red Sea | collected 2010
AAAGTGGCGATGGTCTGCATACCAATTATGGCTGTCTCTATTGTTTACGAAGTAATATGCCGCTATGCACTTAATTCACCAACAATATGGGCCTTTGAAGTCTCATACATGTTGATGGGTATCAGCTTATTGCTTGGCATTGGTTATTGTGCTCAATTGAGGAAACATATTCGCGTTGATTTCCTCTACGATAATTTATCCGTAAAAAAGCAAGCCCTGCTTGATGGTGCTGGTTACCTAATCCTTTTAATACCAGCGTCGGCTTGGCTCACATGGGGTTTATTCGAATACTGGCTTGAAGCGTATAAGGTTAATGAACGAACTGGGGAGTCTGCGTGGAACCCTCTTGTTTGGCCGTTCAAGTTTTTCTTTGCCTTCGGTTTTTACCTATTCACGCTTCAAATCATTTCAGAGTTTGTTAAATGTTGTATGAGAGTGTTGGGTCGGGATGTTCCAGAGCCTGACATGCCGAAAGGGTTCGAATAATGGATGTTACATTCGCACTATGGATGTTTCCTGCGCTTTTAGGATGCCTGTTCCTAGGTTTTCCAGTCGCTTTTTCTCTGATTGGTATAGCGCTTCTTTGGGGAGTGTCTACGTTTGGTACTTCTGTCGTGGCAATGATGCTGGCGAAAGTCGACGATGTAGCCTCTAACTACGTTATTGCTGCGGTTCCACTGTTTATTTTCATGGGATCACTGCTCGAGAGGTCTGGGGTTGCGGCGAAACTCTTTGAAGCCATCCATATCTGGGTTAGACGATTGCCGGGTGGTTTGGCAATAGGAACTATATTGCTGTGCGTAGTCTTTGCGGCATCAACGGGTATTGTCGGTGCGACCGAGACTGTCGTAGGTCTTTTGGCGATACCTGTGATGATGAAAGCAGGTTATAATAAAGCCCTGATCTCCGGGACAATTTGCGCTGGAGGATCTTTGGGCACAATTATTCCCCCTTCAGTGGTTGTGATTATTCTGGGTCCAGTGGCAGACGTCTCAATTGGCGATTTATTTGCGGGTATGATAATTCCAGGTCTCTGTCTTGCTGGATGTTATATCCTCTATGTGATGTTCCGTTGTTTAATCAAACCGGAAGATGGGCCGCGTGTTCTAGACGAAGACACGATGAGCCTTCCTCAAAAGTTAAAGCTCACCGTCACGGCACTAGTTCCACCATTATTGCTTATAGCGATAGTGCTGGGTTCCATCCTTGGCGGTTTGGCTACTCCCACTGAAGCAGCTGGTTGTGGTGCAGTGGCCTCGCTAATCTTGTGTGCATCATACAAGAACCTCACAATGGAAGTTGTGAAAGAGGCTCTTTATAAGACGGTCGTCATCACCGCTATGATTCTGTTGATCCTGATGACCGGAAATATGTTCGCCGGCGTTTTCTCCGCTGCAGGTGGAATGGTTGGCGTTCAGCAGTTACTTGCGGCATTCCAACTTACGAGTTGGGAAACCATGTTTATCTTGCTCTTCATCGCCTTTGTGGCGGGCTTTATGCTGGACTTGATATCGCTAATGCTGATTGTGGTTCCAATAGCTATGCCGATTATTGTTGCCCAGCAATTCACCGATTTTACGACTGGTGAAATGCTTGCCCGAGGAGATATTAAAGTTTGGTTCTCGATATGTTTCCTAATAATGATCCAAACAAGCTATCTGACACCGCCTATGGCACCGGCTATTTTCTATCTCAGGGGCATAAGTCCTCCGGAAATCACTCTGATGCACATGTATAAGGGAGTGATACCCTTTATCCTGCTGCACGGTGTTGTTTTAGCGGGTGTTCTGATGATACCGCAAATGGCTCTTTGGTTACCGTCTATCTTATTTAGAGGGTTCTGACGACCAAATAGATTGCGATATATGAACTATGAAAAGGCGACCTTCTGGTCGCCTTTTCTTTGATCAGTTTAAAGACTTACTGTCTAAATAAAATTTCTGATAAATCGTGTTACGCTCTAACTAGGCAATTGATTTTTGCAGAATACAGTTACCTAACGGTTGCAAAAGTGCAGTTAGAATTTTCGTCCGAACTTCGCGTGTATTTGACGACGTTTGCACAAAATTTTTAACGTTATGGCTCTAGCCTAATTATTATTGTCATCACGTAAGCGTTTCGTTTCTGGGAATAACCAAACGGCAATAATCATCATCACTGCGAGTATAGGAATGATTATTCCGCCTTTGACACCAAAGGAAAAAGCAGCCCAGGCGACAGTGGCCACGATAGCCGAGATGATGAGTTTCAAATAGGCGGGCATTGTCTAATTCTGACTGATCGGATCCGCGGCTGCTTCGATCGGTGTCTTTGGTGTGCCACGGAGGTCTGTCTTGAGATATTTGGTGCTGTAGCCGTTGAAGAGATGCCCCAAGAGCCCTCGGTTAAGGTCTGAGGTCCCGAATAGCCAATCAGAAATTGGAAAGGTAAGGTTCATATTCACTTCCATCATCAGACGTGAATTGTGATGTGCGGTATGATGGCGGCGTAGCGTATTTACGAAGGGGCAATAACGCACGAACCAATTTTCGTCAACGTGACAGCAGTAGTGCATAAATTCATAGGTCAGATACATTCCAGTGCTTGTCGAAATCAGCAACCATCCGACATTGGATGAGATAAGGTAGCCAAGAACCAGGGCGCCAGGTGCGGACATAAGTATAAACACAACAAGCGCATAAGGTGGAAAGAACGTTACGCGCCAGTCCTTTTGATCGCGAAAACGCATATCAGAATCAGAAAAGAATTGGTGATGGTTCAGGGTGTGGCGCACGTAGATGGGTCGTAAGCCTTTCACGGTAATCGGCCGATGCATAATTTGCGTATGGAGATACCACTCAAAAATATTACAGATGAGTATGATGACTGGAATGGTGAGCCACTCCCACCAAACTACATTTTCAATGTTCTGGAAATAGATATACAGCGCGGTGAAACCGATCGCATAGATGACCGCAACATGGAAATAGCCATTGTACCAACCAGCAATCCTTGAACGGTATTCTTTCCGGAAATTGATCTGCTTATCACTCATCATTTCTTCATACTCCGTCTTACGCTTAGCACGTACATATTTTAACTTAGTTTCAGTGCCTTATCTATTTGATCGCTCGTTAGTACCCAGTCATTGTCCATATTTGCGACAACATTCTGCATGAACTTTTTACTATGCTCTATGGCCTTTGGGCCGTCACTAAGGTGATCGACTAGGATGGCCAAAGCAAGTTGTTGAGGCTCTGACCCTTCGTATGACCACTCGAAGCCCCATGTCGTAAATTGTTTTACGTCGTAGCACTCGTCGAGCGGCTTTTCATCGACAGATACCTGAAGACCGTCAATGGTCCGAACGCCCCGGTAGGTCTTCATCGTCGTAACACTCCTGAAACGAAAAACCCTTTGCTAGAACCTTAAACAAATATAATCACTAAAGCATCAGGGTTAAAGACGCTTCCAACCCAGTCTAACGATAGCGCTTTCCTTTGCTGGAGTTAGCACCTTGGTAAAGGATACGTTTTTTGATCTCAGCATCGCGGCGGCAGGCCTCGAAGTCCTCTTCATGCAGCCAACCCTTTGGACCTTCCGCGACCGTAAAGTTTTTGTACCGATCTTCACCGCTAACGAGCGCGACTAGCGACTTGTCACCGGTATTCTGCTTCATCGAGGTCTTTATAAAGCGAATTGCTGAACCAATTCGCCTATCTGCGGTGGAGTTGGGGCCGGAGGAATGGAATAAGTGTCCGTGATGCAAGGAAGCTTGTCCTGTGTTGAGCACAACGTCGACACCATCACTATCGTCAACCTCCACGGTAATTTCCTGTCCGCGCGAAAGAAGATTTTTATCATCAAAAGTATCTCTGTGCGTAACTAAGCGTTTTTTTTGACTGCCTGGGACAAAGCGCATGCAGCCGCTGTCGACATTCGAAGGAGATAGCGCAACCCAGGCGGTAACTTCCTCCGCGTCATTCAAGCCCCAATAAGTAAGGTCCTGGTGCCAAGTAACAATTTTGTCAGTTTTTGCTTCCTTGATGAACAGGCCTGCGCTCCACACCATCAGGTCGGACCCAAGCATTGGTTTCACGGCTTCGATCAAGTTCTCATTGCGAACCAGTTCATCAAAGGAGGGAATGAGCCGGTCAGGATAAGAGCGCAGAAGAGCAAGTTTTTCAGGATGGTTAATACATTCTGTCTCGGCTTTCTCCAGATCGGCGCGAATGGATTTGGCCTTTTCTTCCGTGACAGCATCAATGGGAAAGACAAAGCCGTCTTTTGTGTAGGCTTCCGAGATACTCTTCATTACCACATTCATGTTACTTGCTTCTTTTGGAAGTTTGAATTTTACGACTTTAGGAAGCGTTCGCGATATCTTCTTCCTGTTGAGCCGCAAAAATTGAGGAGTAACCCTTTGAGAAATCAGGAGGTATTGGGCACGGTTCAGCATCGTAATCGATCCATCGTGCTGGTTTACCACGAATGATTTCATCGGCTCTGTCACCTGGGTATGGATGCCCGGTAACAGTTAATGCATCAGCGGCCGAATATGCGTTTATCAGCAGGGGCCGAGGGCGCGGTGAGTTATTCGGTACCGAACCGTGAACTGCACGGCAATGATGAACCGTAACCGAGCCAGCAGCGCCCTTGAGCCAATCGACTTTATCTAACGCGATCCGGTCATAGTTTTTCTCGTCGATCGCGCCAACCCATTCATCGTTGTCATTGTAATGTTCAAAAATCTCTCTTTTATGACTGCCACGTATAATGCCCATAGGTCCCATTTCATCGTCGACATCCTCGAGATAGAGACCGATCGCTAGGACTCCATAATTGGTGTGCGGATAAAAGGGAATGTCTTGATGCCATTTTACTTCTTCGCCGCCATCGGACCATTTGAAATTCAGTTTGGAGTGATGGACCTTTACATTGGGACCAAGTAAATCTTCAGCGACATCGGTAATCGGACTGTCGCTTGTAAATTTCCAATAAACTGGATGTTGACGATAAGGCATGTTTAATCGGCGTACGCGTGGCGCCTCACTATTATGATCGGGTTCAAGATCGAACATGTCGTTCGATGCACTGAATTCTTTAGATTTTTGTATAAATTCTTCAGTAACGTCCTGGAGCCGTTTTAATAGATCGCCAGTGATAAAATTTTCTAGTAAGAGGTAGCCATTCTCAAAATAATATTCGCGCTGTGCCTGGCTTAGAGCTTTCGGCCTACAAGATAGAACTTCTTCGGTTTTCATGTCGCAGTCTCTCCCATTCAGGCGGACCAGTCGAAAGATTATATTGCCATGCTCGCGGCGAGACGCCAATTAATCTCCATCAATGAGCCCAGCACCTGCGTCATTGAGACGGGATGCTTCTGAGTTGGAGACTAGGCACTTGTCGGCAATTGTGACAATTTGCCGCCAACATACGTCATCAGCCTCAATTGCACCATTCATCTGCGTCTGCTTGGCCGTACTTCTTTTGGACCGTAAACAAAATTTCACATCTGCAGTGTTATGCCACGAGTCAATTTCTTCTTTAACAATGTTAAATTTCCCGTTTTCACAACGCACAGAGTGAAGGCTGCCAGATGTATCATGAATTTCAGCGTTAAGGAAGCGTGCGGCAATGAGGGCTATCGCCAAGAGCGGTGAGTCTAAGGATTGCGCAAAGACTGTACCTCGGCCAAGTGCGATTAAATCGCAGATTGAGGGCCCAGCCAAGATAGCCGAAATTTGTGATGTGGTCGGGACAAAACGTCCATGAATTGCTTTTTTGTGATGAAATAGCCCAGCGTCATGCCCTTCGAGGTTTTTTAATGCTAAAGCCACAATAGGGGACGGGTCGACGTTTTGGTGGTACAGGGTAAGAGCCGCCTTACCAATCTCATCTCCGATTCCGGGTGGTGCGCCTGCTCCGATAACCGCTTTTTTTACGGTTATTTCGAGTTCTGCAGCTGAAACATGCATCAAGTTTAGGCTTCCAAAGTTGGGAAAAAACAATCCCTGTTTTCGGTTAACTCCGATGGTAGTGGTGCACCTTGATACATCGTTATACGGGTCCAAAGATCACTTTTTGGATCGAATTTGCTCGCTCCAAAATACGCAAGTTTTGCCCGTAAAATATCGATGGGGCGGCATTCAGAACCGATAAGATTATCTCGCAGCTCGCTATATGGATAGGCGGCAACATTTTGTATACGGCACACTACGTTTCGGTAGTTTGGATGCCGCAGCAAGAACATTGCGATAGGCGTATCTGCCTCCTCGTCCTTTAAGTCCTCTCTTAATGATTGTACATCTCGGGCAATAGCCACGGGAATGGATTGAATTTCTGTAATGTCCGACCGACGCTCACCACGCCGCGGTTCCAGTTTTTCGTCCGAATAGTACCAGACAAATCGGTTCGTTCGCTTGTCTTCGAAGTCGTAATTAAAGGCCCAATCATAATAATTATCCAAAAGACCCTGCACTTCAGCAATTGTCATGTTTGGATCAACCATCGGTTCTGAGGCAGAAGACAGTTCATTGGCAAGAGGATCAACAATTTCTGGGTAGAGTTCAATCAGAATTGATAGGAGCAGTTCTTGACCTTCTAGTGCGTGTTCTTCCATTGCCCTTTGAAAAAATTTATCCCAAGGATTTTTGATTTTCGCTGTCAATTTCCATTTCATTACCTCTTGGAGTTCGCCCCGTAAAATATGAATTCGGGAAATTTGGGCTTCATCCTCCACATTCCATTCCGCAACATGCCTAATTACTTTTTTGAGAAGGGCATGGAACTGTTCGATCTTGTTTTCAGACGCGCGTGCGATACCGCGTACTCGGGCAAGCGCGGTTTCTCTGGCGTGGAACCAATTGTGGATGAGTGCAGGATGGTTCACGAGAAATGGGGCCATACCAAGCCCCGTTGCATTGCCGATCCCAAGGTAGCGTTTGTATTTGTCCTTCAAAGGTTTGAAGTCGCCTGGATTCAACGAGCGGGCTATGTGTTCAACTAAATCGAACGTAAAGCAGCGAATAAGATACACCGTTAGCATTTCGGCTTGGAACGGCGGGTTTAAAGCGGGCCGATTTGCGTAATCTGCGCGGTCTGCTAGTCCGAATTTACCGTTTGCGTAAACGGCGGTTGTGCGCATCAGATAGCCAATTTCGACGATTATGTTTGGGTCGGGTTGGTTCCCCTCTGATAGGCTTTTGACAACATGATTGAATAGTCTGACACTTTTATTGGCGCGGCTTAACACAAGATCTTTAGGCCCATATCGACCCGCTTCCTGTTTCGGCATTTCCTGTCCCAGGCGCCGAATATCGGCTTCACTTGGTATACCGTCATAAAGAACAAAGGTTGCGTCCCAAGCTCTCGCGATGACACGGTCCATTCGCTCGGCAGGGTCTAAATATTGGGAGAATGCGATTAGGCTATAAGTTCTCTCTGGGGTAGAAATTGTATAGATGGCGCAGCCAAAGCCATAAGCATTTATATTGAAATGTGTGCGTAAAACTTTCCAATCTTCCTTAGCCATTCGTCGAAGAAGAATGCGGATAAAACTCAATCGGGTTGGGAAAGTCGAGCCGAGCCGATCTAGGCGCATTACCTCGGAAGGGGAACGCAGTGCAATACTATTGTATGTGGTTGATGAACTCACACTTTTTCAACAATCAGATAACAATGGACGTAATCCATTGCGTGGCCTGTGGGGTTTTCACGGACACAGTGTTGGTAACTATCGAAATAGTGGTCCAAAATTTCCTGACATTCTTCTGGCGAACGTTTCGCTGATAGACCAGCTCCGAATGTCGTTTCCGACCAGGAGCGCAAAGTTGGAATGTATTCTCGGGCGAATTTGTCGGCATCACGATGAACTCTAAAATCCACCTCGTAGGGACATTCAACAACTCGTGTCTCTACATGCTCTATCCTCAGTCCTGCTTTGTAGACGGGGTTGTCTTCGTTCACGAAGGGGGCCGTAAATTGTTCAACCGTCCGATAGGATTGAGGGAAGTTGGTATTGGTGTATTCCTCATCCGTAATTGTGCCGTCATCGCGAAGCGCTGCCCACAACCTGTTGAAGGTGTCGAACATGCTTACACCTCCGGTCGACCCTAAATAGCGTCCATCTTCGTCAATACCAAAATTGAACAGGGCCAATTTGCCACCTGGGGCAAGATCATTTGCCCGATTCAATAGCATGCTTTCCCAATCGATCCGTCCTTGCTCAACATAGGCATCCAACTCAGCACCCTCTGCACCCACCATATGGACATGATTTGCAATCGTGCAGGGTTTTTCACTTATGTAATGAGACGCTGTCGCCGAAAAACCTAAATTTAGGGTTTCCGGTGGGAACATTGGTTTGTGAAATGACGTCGCAGAGGAAAATATGTATAAATTTTCGATATCGTTAATGTAAGTTTGAACATCCGTCTCACCATGAATATTACGAAAGACCTGACTGAAGTCATTTCTTGGCAGGTCTGTGTAAACCATCTGGATCGGCCGGTTTGGCGCGCGGCGGCGAACTTCACGCAGAACCGTTCCAACCATTGTGACTGACGTACCTCCGTCTGCACAACCGGAGTCCGCCATCGTAAAGGGGTGGTCGATATCAGGAATATCCATTGTTGAGAGCGCTTCCATGATCATGGGAATACCGCCGTCGATCACATCCTTTGCCCCAATTGTGGCTTTAGAGTAGTAGCCACCACCTTTCATCGAGATATGACGCGTTGAGGCTGCACTTTCGGCCATGGCTTTTTTCTCCCCCCTCGCCGTTTCTAGGGTTTATTTCCCTTTATAACTCGGCTTGCGTCTTTCGCTGAAGGCATTGATGCCTTCGATATAGTCTTCGGTCCAGCGAAGTTTCTCGTAGGAATGCCCTTCCACATCGAGCGCGACGCTTAAGGGGCTATCCAGAGCGGAGTTGAGTACGCGCTTTAAGGAACGCATAGACAAAGGAGCTAAAGCATTTAGCTTGCTGGCGTAATCCACGACCATTTCTGTAAGGACTGCGCTATTGGGTGCAGTATCGGTCAAAAGTCCGATTTCTTTGGCTTCGGGGGCAGGCACACGTTTGCCCAACATAACCATATCTTTGGCTCGGGTCATGCCGATAAGACGTACAACTCGTGCGCTACCGCCTGAACCTGGCATTTGTCCAATAGCGGATTCTGGCAAGCCAACTAAAGCATCTTCCGTCGCAAACCGGAAATCGCAGGCGAGGCAAAGTTCGAAGCCGACACCGAAGGCGTATTTTTCGATAGCAGCGATTACTGGTTTAGAGCAGCGTTCGGGTGCACCAATATTGTCGGCGAGATCAGACATTTTCGTTTTAGGAATTTCCGGAAACTTTTTTACGTCCCCACCCGATGAAAAGACGTTGTTGGCGCCGCGAACGATAATTACGCCGACATCGTCGTCTTCGTCAAAGGCTTCAATAATCGCTCGTATTTGCGCCCGTCCCTTAAACGAAACAATGTTTAGCGGCGGTCGGTCTAAAGTGAGATAGCCAATCTTTTTCTCTGGATCAACCTCAACACATAATCCGTCCAAGTCGCGAAGTATATCGCCGCGTCGTTCCGCATAATCTCGTTCCATTCTTATGAATCCTTAGATTGTATTTTCGTAATCGGTAAGTAGTTCGAAGTCGCCCGTCCGTAAGTGGCGACGAAGGAGTTTGCCAGAGGCGGACCGCGGTATCGCCTTTACAAAGGCATAGGCGCGTGGGCGTTTGAAGCGGGCAAGGCCACTTTCCAGGCAGTAAGCATCCAGTTTTCTCGGTGAGACACCGTCCGTTGCCGGTTCAATGAAGGCGCTGACACGCTCGCCCCATCTGTCGTCTTCAACGCCGATGACGGCGACGCCGCGAACATCTGGTGATTTGGCGAGGACGTTTTCAACTTCCTCGGCGTAGATATTTTCACCACCAGAGATAATCATGTCGTCGACCCGGCCGAGAACATAAATTTCTCCATTCTCGTCGAATTTGCCGAGATCGCCCGTAAAGTACCACCCATTACGAATGGCTTTCTCGTTAGCGTCGGGGCGTTTCCAGTAACCGGTAAAGGCATCAAGGCTGTTCATGCTTGCAATGATTTCACCGGTCTCGCCGACTGGGACGATTTCGTCAGGGTCCACGCGTTCCTCCGCGTCCGCGCGGACCACGCGGAGTGTTTGCCCGATACCCGCGCGGCCGGCCGAACCTGGGTTGTTTGCCAAGTTGTTTCGAACTGCAAAAGTGTAGATCTCCGATGAGCCATAAAAGTTGCTGAATGCAGCCCAAGGAAATGTCTTGGCGCAACTCTCCACTAAGGCGGTTGTCATCGACATGCCCGCATAGGCAATGTTTATTACTGATTTAAGGTCGAATTTATCGAAGTCGCTGTGATGCACGATGTCATGGAACATTGTGGGCACTAGAAAGAGGGCACTGATTTTCTCTCTATCAATTAGCGTTAGCGCATCTTTCGTGTCATAGGCCGGCATGCAGACGAACTTACCGTTGAGCATAGCCGACATTATGAGGCTACGAATTCCCATCGTATGAAAAAGCGGCATCACGCCAAGGGTCACTTCACCGTATTGGTAATGCAACTGTGCGACGCACCCGAGTGAAGCGTTGAGTTCCGCAGCGTATGATCGCGGCACGCCCTTGGGGCGGCCTGTAGTACCTGATGTATAAAGCATCAGGCAGATATTTTTGTCTTCAACTGGCGAAGCCTCGTTGAAGGGAGAGCTGACTAACAGGTCTGAATATGGCAGCCCTTTACTCTCACTGTCGACACGAATGACCCGATCCATCGGGAAGTGCGTCATTGTCAAAGCCGTTAATACTGAATTGGCGGACCTCGCTTCATAAACAACTACGGCAGCTTCTGCGTCTTCGATCACAAAGGCGATTTCCGCCCCGGATGCCCGCCAATTGAAGGGGGTAAAAATCGCGCCCAACAATTGACACGCCCAATAGAGGGTCGCCGTCTCAATTCGATTGGAGAGTGCCGCTACCAAATGCTCGCCGGGTTTCAATCCAAGCGCAGCGAGACCACCAGCTAACTTTTGGACTTGAATATGCCATTCACGATAGGTGAGGCGTGTTTTGCCATCTACAATGGCAATTGCGTCGGGGTCGCGCAGCATCGATGTGGTTAGGATACGAGCGATAGTCATACTTGTTCCTCGCTCTGCTTAGCCGCTGCAAATTCGAGTATGGCTCTGACCATGCCCTCGTATCCAGTACACCGGCATAAATGACCTGAAAGCATTTCCCGAATATCCCCTTCGCCAGGACTGGGATGGGCTTCGAGGTAGTGCACTGTTGATGCCAGGACACCAGGCGTGCAAAAGCCACATTGCAAGGCGCCATGGCGAGAAAACGCCTCACGTAATTTGTCTAGTTTCTGATCTTTGGCAAGGCCCTCAATCGTCGTGAGTTTGGCTCCGTCTGCCTGGACGGCAAGCGTGGAGCATGAACGTGCTAACTGCCCGTCGAGCATTACGGTGCAGGCACCGCAAACGCCATGTTCGCATCCAACATGAGTGCCATATAGGTGCAGTTCGTGGCGCAGAAAATCACTTAGCAGGGTTCGGCCTTCGGCAAAGCCTGATGTGGTTTTCCCGTTGACCGAGCAAGTCACACGCATGCGTTCGCCCGCTGGCAATCTTATCACGATGCATTCTCCAACGCTTGTTGTAGTGTGCATTCACCGAGGTGGACCGCCAAGTGTCGCCGATACGTTGCCGAGGCGCGTCGATCGTCTAGTGGTTCGCTATTACAAATGATAGTGGTCACAGCTTCTTGAACGGCTTCGATTCCACCGATTGTCGTTCCGTGTGAAGCAAGGGGGTGGTCGTTAAGACCACCGAGGCCTAAACCGTAACGAAAGCTGTCACCGTCTCGAACGGCCCACGCCGCAGCTGCAACGATGGCGAAGTCGCCGTGTCGTTCATTTATTTCTTCGAATGCGATACCAGCACACGCCTGCATCACTGGCATAACAAGCGCAGTCACCATCTCGTCGACCTCACAATCCGTAATCAAAGCACCACGAAAAAAATCAGCGGACTTTACGCGACGGATGCCGCGCTTCGAGGTCAATTCAATCTCGCCTTTTTGTATAATCAAGCAGAGAGGTATTTCTGCGCTGGGATCGGCATGCGCCACGGAACCTCCAACGGTGCCCCGGCTTCGGGTTTGGTAATGGCCAACATTTTTGAGGCCTTCGATTAGGAGTGGCGCGGCTATTTGACAGTCAGATGAGGCAATCACGTCTGCTTGCCGGGCCAATGCGCCAATCCGTAATTCTGTGCCGATGATGTCAATCTGTGATAATTGTTGAATTCGGTTGATGTCTATTACTGCTTCGGGACGCACCATCCTCATGTTCAGCATTGCACCGAGTGACAGCCCGCCTGACATGACTAAGGCGTCGTCGCCAAACTCAGCCAGCAATTCAACTGCTTCTTCTAAGCTGTCAGGTCGGCAGTATTCGAAAGGAGCGGGTTTCATCCAACGGCGCCCCGTTGATTAGCCAATTGCCAGACACGGTTTAACGTCAGTGGCAATTCGATATCATCACGATCGAGCGCGTCGGCAACCGCATTTGCCATGACAACGGGCGTTAGCATAGAGGATCCGTCGCCCATACCCTTAGAACCAACAGAATTTTGCGGCGTATCGGTTCGGGAATGGTCAAATACTAAAGTTGGGAGATCGCCGGACGTTGGGCAGAGGTAGTCCGCGAATGTTCCCGATAGAAAATTAGCATCTGGATCAAAGGCGAGTTCTTCGAACATGGCTGCGCCAAAACCATGCGTGAACCCTCCCCGGATTTGTCCCTCAACAATGATTGGATTGATAATACGACCTACGTCGTGAACGGATGCGTAGCGTTCAATCCTAACCCGACCCGTCTTGGGGTCGACCTCAACGGCGGCAACATCGCAGATAAAGCCGAACGTGACTGCTGATGCAACGCGATCGGTTCCGTCAGGGGCATCTAAAACCTTAGGATTGAGAAGGGCGGTCTCGTAAAGACCTGGCGCGAGGCCGTCCGGCAAGCCAGTTGGGTGCCAATGGGTTGCGGCAGCCACCCTGCTAATACTAATACCGCTATCTGGTATGCCGACGATCCGGGCACGGCCGTCTGCCAGTTCAACGTCGTCTATGGCAGTTTCTAAAAGATCAGCGGCTACGGTTCGCAGCTTCGTCGCGATGCGGTTGGCACTCTCGGTAATCGCACCGACGACGATAGAGGCGAAACGGTTGGCGTAGTTGCCTGACGCAAGCGACCAACCGCCCGATCCGGTGTCGAGAGCGCTGTCGACGCGAATTTGGTCTGGTCGCATGCCCAGTGCATCGGCGACAATCTGTGCGGCGACTGTGTTATGGCCTTGTCCGGCTGGTGTGCTGTCAAGTTGGACAGTGACGGCTCCGGTTGGGTCGATGTTCACGTTTGCTACAGCTGTGCCTCCAGAGCGGCCTCCTGCGCGTTCACGCTCTTCCGGGGTCTGTGCCAGCGTAACATAGGCCATATTGGAGCCCGATGGCTCGACACCGGCGCCAAATCCAATTCCGAATAGGCGTTGGTCCGCCCGGGCTTCTGCCCGCTTTGCAATCAGATCGCTATAGCCGGAGATCTCAAGAAGCAGGTCCAGTGCTTTGGAGTAATCACCTGCGTCAAAAATGGCGCCTGCGGGGGCTTTGTATGGGAAGGCTTCCGCTGGAATGAAGTTTCGTCGGCGTATTTCGGCTGGGTCGATATTTAGTTTTTTCGCGGCAGTATCCATCGCCCGTTCAAGACCGAAATAGAACTGCGGACCACCATAACCGCGGTTGAGGCCGATTGGCGACTTATTGGTGGTGACCAGTCGGTTTTCGACAGCAATATTCTGTACTTGATAACAGCCGTTTGATGCGGCGTGCATACGGTAAACCGATGCGGGCTCCGGTGCTCGCACGTAGGCGCCGACATTAACGATGTTGTTGTAACGGAGGCCTGTCAGAACACCGTTTGTGTCAAAAGCGGCTTCTATGCCGTCGGCGCGGTCAGAGGAGCTCGAGGAGGCCGAGAGATGCTCGAGACGATCTTCAATCCATTTGAGTGGGCATTCTAGAAGTCGACTGGCCGCCGCCAGAAGCACCAAATACGGATAGATGCCTTGTTTGATTCCGAAACTGCCACCGCTGTGTGGGGCCGATATGAGGCGCAGATGATTACCGCTTATCCTTAATGCGCGTGCCATAAGTGGTTGCAGGATAAATGGTCCCTGAAAATTTGACCAAAGTGTGTAGCGATCTGGGGCGTTTTCGAAATGCGCGATTGCGCCGTAGGTTTCGATGGGCGTGGAGGATTGCCGTGGATAGCGCCAATCAAGTTTGATGGTATGGCTTGCCTCTTCAAAGGCGCGATCCGGATTACCATAGGCGAACTGGCGATTATGGACGAGGTTGCTGCCCACAGTCTCGTGCAGTGTGGGCGCAGTCTCCTCAAGGGCGGCAAGAGGTTCGGATACCGCGGGCAATGGATCGTAATTGACCTCTATCAACTCCATGGCATCTTCTGCGATATAACGGTTTTCCGCCGCGATGATCGCTACAGGCTCCCCCCCATAGCGTACCTTTTCTATAGCGATGGGATAATATTTTATTGGGGCGCGGACCGCACTGACGAGAGGATCGATAATTTCGGCGATTTCGCGGCCAGTGACGACACCGAAAACACCTGGCAATGCGAGAGCCGCCGATTTGTCGATACTTCTGATAGTTGCGTGGGGGTATGGTGAACGGAGGATTGCCGCATGCCGAAGGCCCGGTAACGGGGAAAGGTCGTCGATAAAACGCGCATTCCCGCATAGTAGGGCTTCATCTTCTAGGCGCGGAACCGCCTTTCCAACCCAATTGTCGCTGTCTTCTGCCATTGGCAGCGATCCTACATTCTGCTCGGAGTTAATAAAAGCAGTCTAGGTTATTGTATTTTCCCGGTTACATATTTCCGATGCATTGAATTCGCGATTGCTCCTCTAATTGGTTAAATAAATGGAGCATATTACCATGTTGCAAGTTGGTCGGTGCGAGAATTGGTCAGAGTAGGAGAGATACCATGCCGGTTGTTAAATTAGAAACCCTGCAGCGGGCGCCATACGAGGGCGGTCGAGAATTCGGCGATGTGGGTGCTTATGAGCGGATTGACGCCATCGTGCATTATGCGGTCGATCCAGGAAATAAGGCGAATGAATGTGTGACGGATTTGGCATTGGCGGAACGTGGCGAAGATGGCCTGGTTCATTTCTCCGGTGATACGACGATTCTAAGACCGGTTAATCCGGAACGGGCGAATGACACATTATTAATGCAGGTGCCGAACCGCGGGGGGCGATCCGTTGCTCGTTTTAACTTGACGCCGGTGGCTCCCGTGACGTCATCGGCGGTATTGGTTGGTGACGGATTTCTATTTGAGCAAGGGTGGACCGTTGCTTGGGCTGGATGGCAATGGGATGTCCCGGAGACGGCAGAGCGTTTTCGCATTGGCCTGAGGCCGCCCAATGTACGCGGCAACGCGTTAGCGCCGGCCAGCCAAATGCAGATCCGCATCCAACCCAACCATCATCGCGCTTGTTTTGCGCTTACAGATCAGCATGTAGGTGATTTAGGACACCACAAACCAATTCCGCCAGCCGATATAAATGATCCCGAGGCGCGATTACTTGTTCGAGATACACCCTATACAGATCCCGTACTTATCTCGCGTGACAAATGGCGCTTTGCGAATGACGTTGACGGAAATCCGGTTTCTGATGATGAACATATTTGGCTTGATGGAGGGTTCGAGCCCGGACGAATTTATGACATTCTCTACACACCACGTGATTGCCCAGTCGTTGGTGCCAGCATGCTGGCCACGCGTGACTTGGCGTCGTTTCTTCGTTATTCGGATAATTCGCCGTTAGGTGGCGCTGTGAAGTATGTGATTGGTGAGGGGCAGTCGCAGTGTGGTCGTTTTCTGCGGACGTATTTGTATTTTGGAATGAACACGGACGAAGAGGGGCGTGGCGCGTTCGATGGAGTATTGGCGCACATAGCAGGCGGGCGACGCGGTGAATTTAATCATCGTTATGCGCAGCCTTCTGTGCAACCAACGCCGTCTTTTGGACATCTGTTTCCGTTCGCCGACCTCCCGCAAACCGACCCTGTTACGGGTCAAACATTGGGGTTGCTTGACCGACACAGTGAGACTGGAAATCTTCCCAAAATTTTTTATACCGATACGGCTGCTGAATACTGGCGGGGTGACGCGGGACTTCCACATACGGATTTGGAAAGCGGTGGCGACGCAGAGCTTCCGGGAAATGTCCGTCGTTATTTTTTTGCATCAAGCCAACACGGTCCTGGTGAGCCGGAACTCTCCAATCAGGATAGCGCTGGTAAGACCGGCGCGAATTGGTTTAATTTTGTTGACTACCGTCCGCTCTACAGAGCGGCCCTGTCCAATCTTCGCGCCTGGGTCGCAGACGGTGTGGCACCGCCAGAAAGTATTTATCCGAGAGCGGATCATGGCAGTCGCGCCACTCGGGCCGAAATAATGGAAAAGTTAGCCAGTATTCCTGGACTGTATCTGCCCGATCATGACGTGATTACCACGATGCGTGAAATCGACCTTGGGGAACAAGTCTCTCAAGGAGTTGGCGATATGCCAGCAAAGATTGGCAATGGTGTGTATCCCGATTATGTTTCAAAAGTTGATGCGGATGGCAATGAGGTCGGGGGCATCCGAATGCCGGATGTTACTGTGCCCGTTGGGACACATACCGGCTTCAATCCACGCCATCCGGATACTGGCGGCGCCGGGCAATTACTAGAATATGTAGGTTCGACGTTGCCGTTTGCTAAGACTGCCGAAGAACGTAAAGCCACGAATGACAGGCGTCCATCCATTGCGGAGCGATACGAGAGCCGGGATGCGTATCTTGGCGAGATCAGAAAGGCCGCAGAGGAATTAGTTGTAACGCGGTATTTGTTGGCTCGCGATGTTGAATTGTGTGTGCAAATTGCGGGGGAGCGATACGACCTTTGCACCCTTTAAGTACTCGCCTTTTTATTTTTGAGTACGCGCTGTATTTCGGCGTCGGGGATATCGTCGAAACTGGCGTAGTTCATGCGATAGAGCTGGGCGTAGAGACCATCTTTGGCCATCAATCCATCATGGTCATCTTGTTCGATGATGCGGCCGTCTTGTAGAACAATGATTCTGTCGGCGCCCCGGATTGTCGCGAGACGGTGTGCGATAACGAGTGCTGTCCGCCCTTTCAGCAGGTGGGCAAGCGCGCGCTGTATTTCGAGTTCGGTGTAGCTGTCGACACTGGCTGTCGCCTCGTCGAGGACTAGTATTTTCGCATTTGCCACCAACGCGCGCGCGAAACTGATAAGCTGGCGCTGCCCGAAAGATAGATTGATACCGCGTTGGTCGAGTTGTGTTCCATATCCGTCTTCAAGGCGCATGATAAAATCGTGGGCCCCAACGGCTTTTGCTGCTGTTATGATGTCCTCAGATGTGGCATCCGTCCTCGCATAGCGAATATTTTCTTCGATGCTGGCGGAAAATAGGAAGGGCTCTTGCAAAACCATGGCGATATGGCGCCCGAGCGAGGCTTGTGTAACGTTTCGCACGTTGCTGCCGCCGACCAGTACTTCACCTTCCCAGGTATCATAGAAACGATGAACGAGCGAAGTCGTACTGGTCTTACCTGATCCGGTTGGCCCGACTAGCGCCACCGTTTCGCCTGGCCGGATATTAAAAGAGATGTTCTTTAATATTGGGTGATTGGCCTCGTATCCAAAGGTGACATTGCGGAATGCAATGGAACCGTCAATTTCCTCTGGGTCTTCCGCATTTGGTTTATCTTTGACATCGACGTCGACATCGGTCACCTCAAAAATTCGCTGACCTGACGCCATGGCCCTCTGCATTGTGCTGTACTGCAAGGTAAGTGAGCGGATTGGGTCGAAGAAGCGCTGTACATAAAAAAGAAAGGCAACCATCACGCCGATATCTATGGACTTGTCCAGGACCATGGCACCGCCGACCACGATCACGATGGCCATGGCACCGCCGGTCAAGGTATCGACCATAGGAATAATGACATTGCTGAATTTCGACGCTCGGAGATGGGCCAAGAGGTTGGTTTTGGCCTTTTTCTCAAAAAGATCGAAATTAATATCTTCACGGACTAGCTCCTGGATAGCCCGAATGCCGTGCACGTTCTCAGCGAGTGCTCCGTTTGTTGCGCTGCTTGCTTCTCGGGCGGCTAGAAAAGCCTTGCGTGCGAGCGGCAGCCAGATGATCCGCATAAGGAATAGGATTGGTACGACTGAGAGCGTCAAAGCGCCAAGCGTTGGGTCGAGCCAAAGTAGTACGAAGACGATACCAATAAGTAAGACAATATCGCCAACGGCGAAGATCGACGATTCCAAGAATTCTTGCAATGCATAAACATCACCTTGGAGGCGCGACATTAAACGGCCGACTTCAGTTTTATCCATAAATGAGAGCGAGATGTGCTGAAGATGTGAATACATCGCTCGTCGCAAGTTAAATAGAAGATCCTGTGCAGTTCGACCGACAATGGTCTCCATAAAGTGATTGGCGATGTAGTTGACCACGACGATGGCGAAAAATAGTGAAATAAAATTATGCAGCATTTCCCTGTTGCTAATGCCATCAACTAAAGAATTATCGATTGTAGCTCGGACGATTAGAGGGATGGATAACTGGGTCAAGGTGTAGACCAATACGGCTGTAACACCGATGCAGATGCGCAATTTGTAAGGTGCGAGATGGCCTAAGAAGCGGGTAATTACCCATTTATCAAAGGCTCGCCCGAATATGACCTCATCTTGACTTGTCTGCGATCCCACAACAGCCAGCGGAACGGGGCGTCTCTTACCAGGATGCTGCGAATTACCAGCGGACTGAATGCTCATGCCACATTCTCGGATGAGGCACGTGATTGAAGTTCGTACAGCTGACGGTATCGGGTGTCGGACGCCATCAATTGCTTGTGGCTGCCTCGTTCCACAATCTTTCCACCTTCTAAAAATAGTATTTCGTCCGCATGCATGAGCGATGTCAGTCGATGAGCAACAATTATGATGGAACGGTCGGAGATGAATTTGTTTAGCGCTTTACGGATTTGTCCTTCCGTCGCAGCATCGACGGCGGCTGTTGAATCGTCAAATACTAGTACTTTTGCATCTGGCAGAATCGCGCGGGCTATAGAGAGGCGTTGGCGTTGCCCGCCTGACAATGAAACACCGCGCTCTCCGACCAAAGTGTCATAGGATTCTGGAAGCTCTTGAATGTAGTTATGAAGCTGTGCGGTTTGTGCCGAATGCTCGATATCGGGCCGTGCTGCCCAAGGTGCGCCATAGGCGACATTGTGATTTAAGCTCGCTGTAAACAGGAAGGGTTCCTGTTGGACGATGCTAACGACGTCTCGCAGGGACCGAAGTGTAATCTCGCGTATATCTTGCCCGTCGATAGTTATTCGACCTTTGTTAACGTCATAATACCGGCCAAGGAGCTGAGCGATTGTTGTTTTTCCTGCGCCCGGTGGTCCCACGATGCCGATCATTTTTCCAGGACGTGCCTCAAATGTAATGTCACTAAGTGTCCGCTCGTCCTTTACCCAGGTGGGGTAGCGGAAGTCGACATTTTCGAAGCGGACGACACCGTCGTGTGTCTCAAGCGGTTTAGCATTTGGCGCATCGGCGACGGAGGGCCTCAGGTCAAGGACATTAAATAGGCGGCCGCCGCATGTTGATGCCCTGGCAATCGAATTAATCATCCAGCCGATTTGTCGCACCGGCATCCGCAAGATCAGCATAAATGTTAACGTTTCGGTCAGCTGGCCAAGGGTAACGGTCCCAGCCAAGACTTTCTCACCGCCAACCCAAAGTGTGGCGGCCATCGCAAGAAAGTAGACAAAACTCATTTGTGTTGTCGAATGCACAAAAAGACGAACCCGGCGAATGGCAATAGCGAGCGCCTTGCCAGAACTCTTATCGAAGCGAGACATCTCATAGGATTGCGCAGCAAAAGCGCGCACCACCCGGATACCCCCAAGGTTTTCTTCCATAACTTTGGTGAGATGCGACATTTGATCTTGCAGTGCCATCCATGCGTCGCGGAGTTTTAGCCGCGCAATGGAGCTTCTAAGGGCTACGATTGGCACGAAGCTTAGCGCGGTCAGACCGAGCTCAAGATCGTTTCGGATCAAAATTATGGCGCCACCACCAATTAGGCATGTCAGAAGTATCATTCTTAAAATACCGGTGTCGACCCAGTGCCTCAGACCTTCGATGTCAAGGATGCCCCGCGTCATGAGATCACCTGAATGCACTCGGTCATGCCATGAGAAGCTCAGTTGCTGAAGTTTGCGGTAATAATCGAGGCGCAGCCGATAGCCGATCAGCTGGCCAACGGCTTCGCCTTGGTAGTTTTGCATCATTGTAAATAGGCCACGGCCAACCGCGGCAGCCAATAGAAGTAGGCCCGTTGATAGGAGGGCTTCTTCAGCAAGTTCTCGCATGCCGCCTTTCACGGCAACGTCGGTAAGTAGGCCACGAGCCTGATCAACTGCTTGACCTAAATATTGTGGAATGCAGAGCTGGAAGGTTGCGGCGATTATGGTCGCGCAAATTCCAACTGCCATACGCGCCTTATATCGAAACGCCATTTTTGTGATTCGATATAATACGGCAGTATCAGCTTTAGAGACGTCTATCCGGTAGTTAGCGTCAGCTTCAATGTCGACAGATGGGACGGATGCCCGAGTGTTGGTCACGTTGTGGCTCTGGTTTCTTCCATATTTTGAATTCGCATCATTATGTCACGCTGTGTCTGATTAAGGGAGTACACATAAATAATCTCTGGCGAATTATTCTCCTGCAATCTCCCTTTTGCGGCCTATGTTCATGGGAGAGGAAAACTCGACTGCGAAAGAGGGTATATATGAGTGCCGCATTCGACTTCAAAATCCGGTTTGCGAGAGGATTGCCCGTACCGCAACCGAAGTGGACCGGTTTTCCAAAATATAATTTTATTGGTGGGCACAACGACCCGCAGAGCATACCGGTTGAAGGCCTGATTGAGGCGACTGCGCGCGTGCTACGCCGGCGCGGTCAAACGATTGCAACCTACAATCAAGATTGTGGTCCACTTGGAGATATAGAAATGCGTGAGTTTCTCGCTGGGAAACTCTCAAAGTTTCGCGGAATGTCGTTGACGACCGAAGATATTCTCGTGACGTCAGGATCGGGGCAGGCGCTTGATCTTATTAACGATATTCTGTTGGAATCCGGCGATGCGGTGATCATGGAGGAATTTACCTATCAAGGAGCCATGAACCGGCTAAGAGCACGGGGCGTGAACGTCCTTGGTGCGAAGTTGGACGAAGGCGGAATTGATGTTGCGGCTTTAGAAATACAACTCGATGCACTTGCCGCTCAGGGCGTGATACCGAAGTTCGTTTATACCATCCCCACGGTTCAAAACCCGACGTCCTCTGTCCTAAGTATTGAAAGACGTATAGCGCTTCTGAAAGTGACCCGTGATCGGGGCATTCCTGTGGTTGAAGATGAGTGTTATGCCGACCTCCTCTGGGATGAGGAATGGCCGAACTCGATGTTGGCATTAAACGATGCGGATCACGTGATCCATGTGGGGTCTTTTTCGAAGTATTTGGCGCCAGCACTTCGTTTGGGCTACGCCGTAGCGCCACGGGCGGTACTTGCGCAAATGATCGCCTGCAAGGGTGGAGGTACTGGAGCGTTGGAGCAGATGGTCGTTGCCGATTACATGAAGAATAACTACGAGAAGCACGTCGACGATTTGAAGACACGTCTCAAGGCAAAGAGTGATGCTTTGGTCGAAGCACTGGAAGAAAATTTTGGCACATCTGCGGAATTTTCGGTGCCGCCAGGCGGAATTTATCTTTGGATAAAGTTTCCCTCGGATGTTGATACGCTGAAACTTGCTGACGAGGCGCTGAAAGCTGGCATCGCATTTAATCCGGGGCCCCAGTGGTCGGTGGACGCAGAAGCTGCACGCAATCATCTTCGTATCTGTTTTGCCAACCCAAGCATTGAGGAAATCCGAGAAGGTATTGCTAAGTTGGCTGATGTATTTCATGCAGCTACCGGTATTCCGCCACGTAGCGCCAACGTTTCGCGCGCATAATTATTAAATTGTTTAATTTGTGGATCTCGCCTCATCATGGAACTCAGGAATGAGACGAATTTATAAATTAACTGCCCTAATTCCACGCGGGACGCTTTTGGTGGCCTTGATTATAGGCTTTCTTTCGTACTTTTTTGCGTCCGGGATCGCGCAGGCATCCGAACGAAAGAACTCATCTTTTCAGCCAGTTTTCGCAAAAAATGGGATGGTTTCGGCGCAGGAAGCGACCGCAACACGCATAGGTGTAGATGTTTTGCGGCAAGGCGGTAATGCTATCGATGCCGCGGTCGCAGTTGGCTTCGCGCTTGCGGTTACGTTGCCCCGTGCCGGAAACCTTGGTGGTGGCGGTTTTATGATCGTTCATGAGGCTAAAACCAGCAAAACCCATGCGATTGACTATCGTGAGACGGCGCCGGCAGGAGCCACACGCAATATGTTTCTTGATAAAAATGGCGAATATGATCGTGGTAAAGCTGTGGGTACGCACTTATCGGCTGGAGTGCCAGGAACGGTTGCCGGGTTAGCAAAAGCATTAGAAAAATTTGGAACAATGACCCTTGCGGAACTTATCCGCCCAGCTTTGCAATTGGCTCGGAACGGTATACCGGTGAGCCCCGGATTGCGGGAAAGTTTAACACCATCGCGTCAAAAGAAACTCGCCAGATGGCCGGCGAGCCGCGATATTTTCTTTAAACCTGATGGAACAAATTTTGAGATTGGCGAGCGATGGCGTCAACGAGATCTTGCTGTGACTTTGGAGTTAATTGCGAAGAGAGGTCCATCGGTTTTTTATACTGGTGAGATTGCGGGCAAACTCGTTCGCGATATGGCAAAACATGGTGGACTAATCACACGTGATGATCTTGCTTCCTATCGGCCTGTCATTCGTGAGCCGGTTCGAGGAAATTATCGCGGGTATGAAATTGTCTCCATGCCTCCCCCGAGTTCTGGTGGGGTGCACCTCATCCAGATGCTCAATGTAATGGAAGGTTTTGATATTGGTGGTATGGGGCATAATAGTGCCGCGTCCGTTCATGTAATGACGGAAGCTATGAAGTTTGCCTATGCAGATAGGAGCTGGCACTTGGGTGATCCAGATTTTTGGAAAGTGCCGGTCACTAAATTGACCTCAAAATCTTATGCGATGAAGATTGCGCAGCTCATCGACGTAAAAAAAGCACGAACAGCCAGTCAAATTGGCCCTGGGGATCCGAAACTCCACGAAGGCCGGAATACCACGCATTTCTCGGTTATGGATCGGAAAGGCAATGTTGTTTCAAACACCTATACGATTAACCTCGCTTATGGCAGTGGGATTGTTGCGGAGGGTACCGGAATCTTGTGGAATAACGAGATGGATGACTTTTCCGCTAAGCCGGGCGTGGCTAATAGTTTTGGGTTAATCGGTGGTGCTGCGAATGCAATAGAACCTGGTAAGAGACCGTTAAGTTCGATGGCGCCGACGATCGTCTTTAAAAATGGACAACCATTGTTGGCAACAGGTAGTCCGGGTGGCAGTCGAATTATTACGACTGTTTTGCAGGTCATCTCGAATGTTATCGATCACAAAATGGATATAGGTAAAGCTACAGCCGTACCTAGGTTCCACCATCAATGGCGGCCGAATTTTTTAAGAGTTGAATCTGGCTTTAGCGCAAAAACCCTTTCGATCCTCAAAAATCGTGGCCATACGATCCGCACCACAGGTCTGATGGGGAGCACCCAATCGATAATGTCTATGGATGATGGTTTTTTTGGCGCCTCTGATCCGAGACGGCGAGACGCCCTGACACACGGTTATTAAAGCGTTTATATTCGTTTTAATGATCGTGGGTGTTATTAACGCGGTATCTTCGCTATTAAATTTTAGTATCAGTCATCTGGTTTTGATTCGGAGTTTGGTGGACTGCTCTATTCGATAAAGTTCGCTGAAATCCTACTTATGTACTTTTGTTGTCGCATGCTTGCCGCATGATTTGATGAGTATATTCTCTTCCATAGCTTTATTTATTTTTTGCGAAAGGATCGAATGATGGCGGCAAATTGTGAGTGGGTCGACGTTGGAGGTGGACTGAGAGCGTATTACGGTGCGCCTGAAGGCTCCGGGCCGCATCCTTGCGTTGTTGTGTTTATAGAAGCCTTTGGCGTGAATGATCACTTCAAAAAATTAACGGAGCGTTTGGCAGAAGACGGCTTCGCCACAATCACGCCTGATATTTATGATGGCGAAATATACGCCTATGATGACCTCGATGGAGCGATTGGAAAACTTAAGGCGTTGGATGACGACAATGTCATGGGTCAGACGGAGCAGTGTCTTGATTGGTTGTCTGGCCGCACCGAAGCCGATACCAGTCGGGCCGGTGTTACTGGCTTTTGTATGGGTGGTCGTTATACGTTTTTGGCCAATGCTCAGCTTGCCTCTCGCTTTAAAGGTGCGGCTTCATTTTACGGCGGTGGAATTGGGCCAGTCGAAGATTTCGTTGGGCGTAAAGTCCTTTTAGACCGGATTTCGGAAATGCACGCACCCATCCTGCTTTGGTATGGGTCGGAGGATCAATCGATCCAGCCTGATGAACTTGGCCGCATTGCGACAGCGATGGCGGAAGGAAAGCGCGAGTATCGTATGACATGCTTCCCGAATGTTGGACATGGCTTTTTTTGTGAGGATCGCGCGAGCTATGATGAGTATGCGGCCAAGATTTCCTATAGACAAACTGTGGAATTTTTCCGGGATCAGTTAGTCTAGGACGGAGAAGATCGTGAGCGTTGAGTTTCGCCCGATGAGTGATGTTGGGGGGGCAGAAGTTATCGGCATTGATGTAAGGGCGGTGATGTCAGAGGCTACCCTTGCGACGGTTGAAGCAGGGTTCCTTGACTACGGGGTTCTTTTGTTTCGTGAACAGCCGATGACCGCGTTGGAGTTAGTGGCATTTTCACGCCAGTTCGGTGACCTTCAGCCGCATGTGCAGAAATCCTATCATCACTCTGACGCTCCAGAAGTTGTTAATATGACCAATCGGAAACCAGATGGCAGTTTTGACGAGGCTGGTGCGAGACGCGGTGCAATCGAAAATTTGCGAGATGGTTGGCATTCCGACCTTTCATATGACCCGAACCCTGCCAAGGCGACATTATTACATTCATTGGAGGTGACATCGAGTGGCGGGAATACTTGTTTTACCAATGTTGCGCGCGCATTTGCCGCGATGCCGGATACATTGAAATCTCGAGTGATTGGAAAAATGGTTGAATTTCCTTATGGTGGTGCAAAAATGCGGAACAAGAGCGCTGCTACTGCCGCCGATGCGATGGATAACAACACTCAAAAACACGCTCAAGCCGTGCATCCGGCTATAAACGTGCATCCTGTTAGTCGACGGCCCGCAATCTACGCAAACCCACTGTTGGCGTACTGTATTCAAGGTGTCTCCCCGCAAGAAAGCGAAGAACTGTTGGAATCGTTGTTTGATTGGATTGATAAGCCGGAGTTTCATTGGGAGCATGAATGGAGGGTGGGGGATACAATCATGTGGGACAACCGCGGCGGTATTATGCATTCCGGCCGTTTAGACTATCCACGTGGCGAAGCCCGTCGTTTTATTCGCACGACAGTGCGGGGTGGACCGACTGAAGCTTACTGCCCCTAATTGGTATCAAGCCTCAGGTCTCCTGTACGCCGCGTAATCGTTCACCCCGACGGCGCAGTAACTCAACAGCAATTAGAAGGCCGACCGAAACAACAACGAGTATGGTTGCGACGGCTAATATTGTAGGGCTGATGTGTTCGCGAATGCCGGAAAACATTTGCCACGGTATTGTGCGCTGTTTAAAGCTGCCAACAAACAAGACCACGACGACCTCATCAAAAGACGTGATGAACGCGAAGAGAGCGCCAGAAATTACCCCGGGTAAAATCAATGGAACGATCACTTTAAAAAAAGTTGTCGTCGGTGAGGCGCCGAGACTGGCAGACGCTCTGATTAAATTATTGTCGAAGCCAACGAGGGTTGCAGTTACGGTAATGACAACGAATGGGGTTCCTAACGCTGCGTGTGCTAAGATCACGCCGAGGTGCGTGCCTTGCAAGCCGATGCGCGAATAGAAAAAAAACATGCCAGCTGCAGAGATGATGAGCGGGACAATCATTGGGGAGATTAGGAAGCTGATAAGCAATGTTTTGGCCGGCATGTTGGGGCGCGATAAACCAAGCGCCGCTAACGTGCCGAGAGTTGTAGCCAAGATTGTTGCGAAGAAAGCAATTATAATGCTGTTTTTAACCGCGCCCTGCCAATTCAGATTTGAAAAAAAATCTTCGTACCACTTTAGCGAATAGCCTGCTGGATCAAGTGCTAACATTTCCTCAGTAAAGGTAAAAAAAGGCACTGCGTTAAAGGAGAGAGGGACGACGACCATTAACGGAAAGATTAGAAAAAAGAAGATACAACCACATAATATTCGGAAACCATAGTGCCAGAGGCGTTCGGGGGCTGAGAGGTATGGGGGAAGCTTCGCCATCTCAACCCAGCTTCATGTTATCAATGCCGATAATTTTGTCGTAGAGGACATAAAGCGCGATAACTAAGCCAAGGAGAATAACACCCAGCGAAGCAGCGAGGCCCCAGTTCAGCGACCCAGAAATGTGGTAGGCAATACGATTGGAGATAAAAGTACCTTCCGTACCTCCAACGAGTTCCGGCGTAATATAATAGCCTATTGCGAGAATAAAGACGAGAATCGCGCCAGCGCCAATCCCGGGAACCGTGTTCGGAAAATAAACCTTCCAAAAGGCAAGCCATGGGTGAGCGCCAAGTGAAATGGCGGCACGGGCGTAGCTTTTTGGAATTGTTTTCATCACGCTAAATAATGGCAAGACCATAAACGGCAGTAGAATATGCGTCATTGCGACGATGCTTCCGAATTGATTGTGGATCATCTGTGGTCGGTTGTTGTTATCAAATAACCCACTGAAGACTAAAAGTTCGTTGATTACGCCTTGTTGTTGCAGAAGTGCAATCCAGGCGGTCGTTCGCACAAGCAGTGACGTCCAGAACGGTAAGAGGACCAAAATCAATAATAAATTAGAGGTTTTTATTGGCAGAATTGCCATGAGATAGGCGATCGGAAAGCCAAGGATGAGAGTTATCAACGTTATGATTAAACTCAGTTTGAGTGTTCGCCAAAATAATTCAACGTAAATTCTTACGTCTTCGTCGACGCGCTTAAGAGTTCCATCCAACTGCCGTTTGGCATCGACGGCAGCGAGAAAATAACCGTCGGTATAAGCCGGAGAGAATTGTTTGATGACTCTCCAGGTCTCGATATCACCCCATTTCTTGTTTGATTTTATTAGCTCCGGTTTATAGGGAGCAGAATTTATTCGTTTTGCCTTTCGTGCGGTAGACCGGAAAAGACTCGACATGCCGGGCATCTCATAGTTTAGCCGCTGTCCGACCCGTGTGATTGTTCGGTTTTGACGACCCTCTTTGATGTCCTCCACCATTGCCGCGAATACGGCTTCAGAGGGTAATTTTTCCGCGTTTGCATCCCAGCTCGTTAATAATTTTGTGCTACGGGGTAAGACCTCACTGACAATAGAGTTCTCGATTGAACGGAACAGCATGTCCACTATAGGTACGAAGAATGTAACCATGATGAAAAAAAAGAGTGGGCACACCAACAGGAGTGCCCACATTTTTTGCCGACGTATTGTTCGTGCAAGACTTAGTCGCAGCGGTATTCCATCCGCAGTGACGAGAACCGCCGCCTCTTGATGTTTTGAGTCTGTCATCAAAATTTAGTGAAGAATTACGGGGTGACTGATGGTCACCCCGTATGGTTAGGATCTAGTTTTTCGCGAGCCAAGCTTCAAACCGTTCCGTGAAATCGTCCTGGTGATCGGCCCAGAACTCGTAATTGAAGAGTAGCGTATTTTTCGCATTTTTTGGGTCAGTGGGCATATGGGGCTTCATATCAATGCCAAGCGTTGCATGTTTGCTAACCATTGGTGCTGAAGAGTTCCGAGCTGGGCCATAAGAAATGTATTTGGCCTGATCGGCTAGCCGTTGCGTGTCCGTGGCGAAACGCACAAATTTCTTAACAGCATCGAGGTTCTTTGTGCCCTTTGGGATGATCCAACCGTCAAGATCGAACACTTGCCAATCCCACAGCATTCCAATTGGTTGTTTTTCTTCTTCGATGACTGAGAAGAGACGACCATTATAGGTTGACCCCATTATGACTTCGCCATCGGCTAGGAGTTGTGGCGTCTGAGCGCCTTTGGTCCACCAAATCACTTGATTTTTGATCGTATCAAGTTTTTTTAAGGCACGATTTACCCCGCCTTTAGACCCCATTACTTCATAAATTTTTTGAGGCGCCACACCGTCGCAGAGTAACGCCCATTCAAAGTTATTGATCGGTTTCTTCTCTAGCGAACGCTTACCAGGGTACTTTTTTAGATCGAAAACATCGCAGACGCTAGTTGGAGCTGATTTAACCTTGTCGGTTCGATAGCCGAAGGTCGTTGAATAAACGATCTGCGGGATGAAGCATTCGGAAACCAGAAGGTTGCCAAAGTCTTTTGATGCCGGTGTTCCGTCAGGTGCAGGTGCCAAATCTTTGTCGTGATTAATCGGCAAGGCCAAACCTTCATCACAAAGCCGCATGGCGTCCGAAGCGACTGCGTCAACTAAGTCCCAGGTGACATTGCCCACTTCGTTCATCGCGCGCAATTTTGCGACGGCTTCCGGCGCAGAGTCATCATTGATGATTTTGATGCCCGGGTTCGCCTTCATATACGGCTCGTGATAAGCTTTTTGTTGGCTAGCGGAATATGCACCGCCCCAAGAGACGACAACTAATTCTGTTTCCGCGGATGCCGCTGCGACAAAAGCGGTCGCCGCGGTCGCAACGACTGCGGCAGTTAAGGATCGTTTAAATCTCATCTCAATCTCCCTGTGTTAATATATTCAATTTTCTCATTTTCAGAATCTCTATCCATAGACTTGCATATCCAATGCTCGACAGTCTTCTTTTAGCCAACCAAGTCGTATTTCCCGTCCAAGATGTATGTCGGATGGTTTAGAGGCGTTCGGTACCTTGACGATAAAGTCGTCACACCCGCAGACGGAAATCCGTGTACGAATGTGATCACCGAGATAGATTAATTCTTTTACTGTGCCGATGACCTTCGTGTCACATTTGCCTTCATCAGGGTTTAACGCGACGCGCTCCGGTCGGAGAGATAACATGGTTTGTTTACCAGGTCCGGCCGTGTTTACGGCAAGCGCTGTGACATGCTCGCCGGTCTCAAGTCGGACGGAGCATACGTCGCCATTTTGCTCAATGATCGTTCCCACAAGTTTGTTATTTTCGCCGATGAATTGCGCGACAAAGGAGGTGTCTGGCCGTTCGTAAATCTCGATAGGGGCCGCCAATTGTTGGATGACGCCATCGTTGAATACGGCTATTCGGTTGGACATTGTTAAGGCTTCGGATTGATCATGGGTCACGTAAACGACGGTAATGCCCAGGTTCTCGTGAATTTGTTTGATTTCATATTGCATCTGCTCGCGTAGCTGTTTATCGAGAGCGCCAAGTGGCTCATCCATAAGAACAAGCTTTGGATCGAATACAAGCGCCCGTGCTACAGCAACACGTTGTTGCTGTCCACCAGATAGTTGTGCTGGTCTTCGGTCTTCAAAATCCGTGAGTTGAACCATGTCGAGCGCGCGTCTTACCCGTTTGTCCACTTCGGCTCGACCTATTTTGCGTACCTTTAACGGGAAGGCAAGGTTTTCGGCGACCGTCATGTGTGGGAATAATGCATAGTTTTGGAAAACCATTCCAATGTCGCGTTTGTGTGGCGGCACGTTATTTATTGGTAGGCCGTCGAGATAGATTTGACCGTAAGTTGCAGTTTCGAACCCTGCCAGCATCATCAGGCACGTTGTCTTACCCGAGCCAGATGGACCGAGCATTGTCAGGAATTCGCCATTGGCAATATCGAGATTGAGATTTTTTATAACAAGCGTTTCACCATCATAGCTCTTTTGCACTTCCGCAAAACGAACCAGTACGCCTTGAGGATCCAACGTTCCATTTTGAGAACCTATAGAGGCAGGACTTTTTCCGGATGCCTCTGTCACAAGTTGTCTCCCAATTATGTCTTCAAGAATTAACGGTAAAATTTAAAAACGGTCCTGCGAATGCTCTTTAAACGAAACATATTATTGGCGTGTGCGCAAATGGCGGCCCTTTTGGGTGTTTAACTGCGACTTAAGTGACGATCATATGTTCAGGGCCAAAAGGAAACTGAGTAATATTTTCAGCTCCGTCCTCGGTGACAATAAGGATGTCGTGTTCGCGATAGCCGCCCGCACCTGGTGTGTCTTGTGGCAGCATAATCATAGGTTCCATTGAAATAACCATCCCCGGTTCCAGGACTGTCTCAATGTCTTCTCGTAATTCTACGGATGCTTCACGGCCGTAGTAGTGAGAGAGAACACCGAAGGAGTGTCCGTAGCCAAATGACCGGTATTTCAGTAGGTCCCATTCGTTGTACATTTCGTTCAATTCGCTTGCTATATCGCAGCACCTTGCACCGGGTCGTATGAGCGTCATTCCTTTTTCGTGGACGGCACAATTCTTCTCCCAAAGTGCCAGGTGGGTGTCTGATGCGTGTTCGCAGAAGAGCGTTCTTTCCAATGCTGTATAATATCCAAAAATCATGGGAAAGCAGTTTAATGAGAGAATATCGCCTGGTTCGATGGCTTTATTTGTTACTGGATTATGGGCGCCATCGGTATTGATACCGGACTGAAACCAAGTCCAAGTATCCATCAACTCTACAAATGGAAAACTAGCGGCGATTTCTCGCACCATGGCGTTTGTCGAAGCGAGGGCCACTACGTGCTCTCCCACGCCTGCCGATGTGGCTTCCATGCACGCCCTGCCGCCCACACCGGAGATGCGCGCACCTTCCCTAATTAGGTCGAGTTCTTCAGTCGATTTAATCGTTCGAAGGTTCGTGGCCTGCTCTGCAATATCAACAAGCTCGACACCTGGGAAACTTTCTTCTAGGAGCTGCCGCAAGTCTAGACTGACGTGATCGTACTCAATGCCCAGCCTTTTTATGGGATTGAGGCATTCTTTAAGGGCGTGGAAATAATTGTCCTTTTTCCAATCGGTATAGGTCAAATTATCGGCAAAACTTCGGCGCCACGGCTGACCTCCATCAATTGCAGGCGTTACCGTCATGGCATCCGTCGGCGTCAGTACCATGGCGAAACGGCGTCCAAATGCGCAGTACATGAAACCCGAGAAGTAACAAATATTGTGGTAAGATGTGAAGAGACATGCATCAAGGCCGGTTATGTCCAGGTGTTTGCGCATAGCATTTTGCCGTCTCGACATTTCGGATTTGGAAAACGGTGAATGAGATTTTTCTCCGTTGTGCCAGGTTAAAATATTTTGCATCGCGTCATCCATGTCATCTTCCTCGAATATTCTCTGCAATTTTCCTGATTGATTCCTGGCCGTTAGGCAACAAAAAGACAGTAATTCGAGTTAAGGTGCGACGACATCTTTAAACTCGATAGTCGGATTGCATATCTGGAAAGTTTTACAATAAATTTGAAGCTTCGGGTTCCTAATTGGTTCAGTTCTTTTGTCGTTTGTAAATTGACGGGTAAATCAAAATTGTCGCCATCATAGCATCCCGTTTTCAGAGGCGTGGACATTTGGGCCTCTCATCCTATTTTTTCGTGCAGCGTTACGACGAATTAGCATCGACTAATTATGAGCACTGAACATATAGCCCAGATTATTGAATTTTGGTTGGGCGAAAGCCAGACCAGCCCGGAGGCCGCTGCTGGACGTCGGGATCTGTGGTATAGGGGTGGGACGCCTGTAGATATTGAGATTGGGCAGCGCTTCGGGAATTTGGTGGCCGAGGCTTGCAACGGATCGTTTTCGGAATGGCGGGCGAGTCCCGAGGGTTGCCTAGCGTCGATTTTGCTTCTTGATCAATTTACCCGAAACCTTTACCGCAATACAGCGGATGCCTATCTTGGCGATGCGGTCGCGTTCGAGGTCACTGTTACAGCAATTGAAAAAGGCCTCGACCGAATGCTTCACCCCGTCTCGAGAATTTGGCTGTATCACCCGTTCCATCATTCGGAGCAAGTTGCGCATCAGGATAGAGGTATTGGCTTACTTCACGGTACTATTTGCGATGCGCCGCTCGAGTGGCACCCATATATCAAGAAAAGTATTTCAGGCTGGACCCGCCACCGCGATATTGTTGCGCGGTTTGGGCGTTTTCCCCACAGGAACGAAGTGCTTGGGCGTGTTAGTACGGAGGAAGAGTTAGAATTTTTGTCTTCCTCCGGCGAATCTTTCGGCCAAGGGCCAGTTCGTGTAGGCGACCGAAAAGTTTAGGACCGGGAACGCACTGTCGCCAGTGTGTAACCGGCTAAATCAGACATGGTGTCCGGATCGAGGGTCAGACCCCGCTGGATAAATCTTTTGCAGGTCGAGATGTTAGTGCGATCAAACGTACTGAGCGTCTCAAGGACGCGCCCTACAGTAACTTCTAAGTCACTATCGTCTACAAGACGACTAACGATACCAGATGCCAGAGCATGTTCCGCATCGTGCTCTTCAACGGTCAAAACCATATCCATTAATGTTTTTGGGGCAACGTGTGAGAGCGCCGATAGTGCTAAGGTAGGTGCGGTGCCATGGGGCATCTCCGTTAATGCGAAAGTCGCGCCGCGACACGCAATGGAAATGTCAGCGCCACCGACTAATGCGCAACCGAATCCCAATGCTTTTCCTTGCACGACCGCAATAATAGGCACCGGGCAGCGTCGGAACGCTGCATAGACGCCAAGGATGCGCGACATTACGCGTTCGTGAATTTCAAAGGCATTGTTTGGTTTTCCTTCAGGGGGAGGTGTTCCTTGAACACGTCCGTGACAGAAATCTGCACCTGCACCACGCAGGACAATTCCTTTTAATTCAGAATCTGAGGAAGCTTCATCAACAATGGCAGCGAGCCCGTCGAGCATTGGATCGGTTACTCGGTTACCCTCATTCGGACGGTCGATGGTAATGTGTAAAAAGGTGCCGTTGCGTTCCGTTTTAAAACCTTCTGTCATCTGAATGCTTCCCTTTGCTTTTCGTGCGATAGTCATAATGTTGAAGTAAACATAGCCGGTATTTCAATGCGCAAAAGACCTAAGGACCAACATTCATGTATCCTGATTTAAATTCACAATCCGCCCAAAATTTTGAACGTGCAAAAGCAGTTTTACCGGGAGGGAATAGTCGCTCTACCATTGATCTGAAACCACACCCAATTTACCTAACCCATGGTCAAGGAAGCGTGGTTTATGATGTTGATGGCAACGAATATCTCGATTTTATAAATAATTATACTTCGTTGATCCACGGTCATGCGTATCCCGCAGTGACAGAGGCGGTAACCAAGCAATTACCTTTGGGAACGGCGTATTCATTCGCAACCATACAAGAGATTGAGCATGCCGAGCTGATCTGCGGCCGGATACCTGGTTTTGATAAGATCAGGTTTTGCAATTCGGGTAGTGAAGCGGTGATGAATGCAATCAAAGCAGCTCGCGCTTTTACGGGCCGTCCAAAAATCGCCAAATGCGAGGGCGCTTATCATGGTAGCTACGATTTCGCAGAAGTCAGCTTGAGCACTGGGCCTGACGACTGGGGACAGAACGAACCTGTCGCGAAGGCTTATTCCAAAGGTACACCGCAAGGTGTTCTTGATGATGTGGTGGTCGTTCCCTACCACGACGAAGTGGCTGCCGAACAATTACTTAAACGAAACGCCGGTGAGATAGCAGCGATCGTCTACGACCCAGTGTCGAGCCGGGTTGGAATGATTTCTCCGACTCAGGCTTATTTCGACATGTTGGTCGAATTTTGTGAGGCGAACAGTGTCCTCCTGATTTTTGATGAAGTCATTGCATTCCGCCTTGGGTATGAGGGTGCGCAGGGCGTACATGGCGTGACACCGGATTTGACGGCTCTGGGCAAAATTATAGGCGGCGGCTTTCCGGTAGGTGCGGTCGCCGGGCGTGCCGATGTGATGGGGGTCTTTGAAGAAGGTGGCGGTTTGCCCCATGGTGGCACTTTCAACGCCAATCCGGTAACCATGGCGGCTGGAATGGCGACAATGCAAAGTATGACGCGCCAAGCGTTTGACAGTCTTAACGCAATGGGTGAGCGCGGTCGCAACGAATTTGACGAGGCCTTTAAGCGTGCAGGCATCAAGGCGCAAGTATCGGGGCAAGGCTCGCTTATGCGCCTTCACCTTACTGACCGTCCCCTGACTAGTTATCAGTCGGTGTACCCGAAGCCTGAGGAGAGTAAACGAATGCTTGCGCTCCACCACCACCTGCTGAATGCCGGCGTTTACATTGCACCTTACGGGCTGCTTTGTTTGTCTACTGCGAACACCTGGGACGAGGTGCAACAATTAATTGATGCGGTGATTGCCGGACTTACGAAGAGCTAAACCTCGATCAGGGTGTCTTTGCATTGCGTTAGTCTGCCCCATTTCAATTTAAGTGATAGGCGTGTGGCCTATCTAAAATTAGATATTGGAGCTCGACAATGCGCAAGACACAGCGTTTACGAGAATTACTAGCGTCGGACGGAATCGTTATGGCCGGTGGTGCACATGACGCATTCAGTGCTCGTTTGGTAGAGCAAGCTGGGTTTGAACTTTGCGTCGTAACCGGTGCTGGTGTGGCTGCCTGCCGGGGATATCCAGATGTTGGCCTTGTTACCTTGGAAGAGATGACCCGCAACGCCCGTTACATTGCCGATGCTCTCACGATCCCGGTGATTATTGATGCGGATAATGGTTACGGAAATGCCATTAATGTCGTTCGAACAGTCAAGGAATTTGAGCATGCTGGCGTCTCAGGGATCCATCTTGAGGACCAAGTTTGGCCAAAGCGGTGTGGTCATATGTTTGGAAAAACTCTCATCCCAAAAGAGGAAATGTGCCAGAAACTGAAGGCGGCATTGGATGCCCGTGAGGATCCTGATTTTGTTATAATCGCGCGCTGTGACGCAATGCTGGTTAACGGGCTCGACGACGTAATCGACCGATGTGATGCATACATTGAAGCAGGCGCTGACATGTTGTTTTGTGAAGTTCGGGAGGACATGGACGAGATTAAAGCCGTGGCGAACCACTTTAAGGATCGGGTGCCGTTACATTGGAACCATAGCCCGAGCCCAATGGTGCCCCGAATGTCGGCAAAGGAAGTTGAGGCACTTGGTTATAAGACATGCTGTTTCTACGTTCAGTCTTTAATGGCGGCTGCGAAAACCATGCAGGAAGTTCTAGAACAAATTTATAAGTCCGGTACCTCGGAAGGTGTCGTCGAGCGGATGATTGGATTTGATGAGCTTTGGGAAATCAATGACATGGCGTCGATCCGCAATTTGGAAAAGAAGTATGCCGTTTGATCCAGTCCGGCTTGAGTTGATAAAAAACGCGATTGGTTCTGTTGTTGATGAAATGCTCCTGACAGTTGTCCGGATCGCGTATTCGTCGATCATGAAGGACACTATGGACATCTCGAGTGCCTTTTGTGACCGAAAAGGCCGAATGATTGCTCAAGGACTATCCCTGCCGTTACATCTTGGCTCGATCCCCGACGCGATTGAAGCCGTGTTAGAAAAATATGAAAATTCAATAGAAAAGGGTGACGTTTATGTACTGAATGATCCCTATCATGGTGGGATGCATCTGCCAGATATCTTCATGTTTAAGCCGGTCTTCGTCCGCGATTCCCTTCTTGGATTTGCGATACTCGTTGCCCATCACAACGACATGGGTGGCAGAGTTCCAGGCTCGAGTGCTGCGGACTCGACGGAGATATTTCAAGAAGGAATTCGCATTCCGGTGGTTAAACTCTACGATAAGGGCGAGGCAAACGACACGCTATACAGCATGCTTAGTTTAAACGTTCGCCAACCGGAAGTCGTACTTGGTGATGTTCGGGCTCAGTTGGCGGCGTGTGAGATTGGTGAACGTGGCATGCAAGAGCTGGCAGAGCGATACGGTGTTGAGCAGCTAGAGCAATCGTTTGATGCATTGTTGGATTACAGTGAACGTGGAGCCCGGGCGACCATTGGGGCTATTCCGAATGGAATTTATAAGTTTACGGACTTTCTTGATGATGACGGCGTTAATTTTGGACAACCGATCAAAGTTGAGGTTGCATTACGCATCGATGACGAAGAATTAACGGTGGACTTTACGGGTACATCCGACCAGGTCCAAGGCGCTATCAATTCGACACTTTCTTTTGCGAAATCGGCAATCTACTTCGCAATTCGCTCGATTATGGTGGAGGAGGTGCCGAATAATGCTGGGTTCTTTCGGCCGATTAATGCAGTAGCAAAAGTTGGTAGTCTAGTTAATCCACGTCCGCCAGGTGCCTGTGCGGCTCGGGGTGTCACGGGATTTCGTATTATCGATGCGATTGCAGGGGCGTTAGCTAAAGCGGTGCCGGACCGTATCCGGGCACCTGGAGAGGGCGGCACTACGAGCTACAGCATCGCGGGATACGATAGTGACGGGAATTATTCACAATTCCGTGAAGCAGTTATGGGGTGTTGGGGAGGTGGTAAAAATAAGGAGGGCCTTGATGGAGTGGCGAACCCGGCGGCTAATATTTCCAATGCGCCGATCGAAGCTATAGAAAATTCAGCGCCTATCCGTGTTGAGCGATACGAGTTGGTGGCTGATAGTGGTGGCCCGGGTGAATGGCGTGGTGGCCTCGCCGTGATGCGCGAGCTGCGATATCTGGGGGAGCATGCCCGCCTGCAGCTTCGGTCCGACCGACGTGATCATCCCCCTTTTGGCGTTAATGGCGGTGGTTCAGGTTCTCCATCTAATAATCTTTTTGATAACGGCGAGAATTGGGAAACTCTGCCAACGAAATTTGTTCATCCGATTAAACGAGACCAATCGATTCGGCATACGACGGCGGGTGGTGGTGGTTACGGGGATCCATTTGCCCGAGCGCCGGAAATGGTTCTAGAAGATGTTTATAACGGAAAAGTAAGCGTCGAAGCTGCGGCGCATGATTATGGTGTGGTGGTGTCTGGCCCGCCTTGGTGTGTAAATGATTTGGAGACCTCCAAGCTGAGAGTGGGGCGGAGAAAGTGAGAGGCGACGAATTCGGAATTCGTGTTGGTGTTGATATCGGTGGCACTTTCACAGACTTCGTATTTTTGACGCCTGACGGGCGTCTGCAAAAACGGAAAGTGTCCTCTACACCGGAAGATTACGCGGAGGCCATTGTCGCCGGTATTTCGGACGTACTCGATGGTAAAAACACGTTTATCGATGAAGTTGTGCATGCCACCACTGTGGCCACGAATGCAATTTTAGAGCGGCGTGGTGCTCGCACTGCAATGATCACAACTGCTGGCTTCCGCGATATTCTTGAATTGCGGCGTATCCGGATCCCGTTATCTTATGATCTTGAGTGGGAGAAGCCGCCACCTCTCGCCGAGCGGGCGTTGCGATTTGAAGTTAAAGAACGCCTCGACAATTTTGGTGCTGTGCTTACGCCACTTGATCTCTCCGGCTTGGATAAAATAGTCGAGACTTGTATTTCTGAGAAAGTGGCAGCAATTGCTGTTTGTTTTCTGCATTCATATCGGAATGGCGATCACGAACGGCAGGTTCGAGATTTTATCGCCCCTAAACTTCCAGGAGTTCATATCTCTCTGTCGTCGGATATCTTACCAGAATTACAAGAATTTGAGCGCGCAAGCACTACTGTCGTTAACGCTTATGTGGCGCCCCTGATTGCCGAGTACTTGGCTAATTTGAGACGCAAACTTGATTACATTAAAGCCCTGGCGCCGATCCTGGTAATGCAATCGAATGGTGGGTTGGTGCCGTCTCAGACAGCATCGGAACGCCCGGTGTCGATCATTGAATCCGGTCCGGCGGCAGGCGTAGTCGCGGCACTACGTGCTTCGCTGGATGCGGGACAGCAAAATGTTATTACGCTCGACATGGGAGGCACAACGACAAAGGCCTCAATTATTGAGAACGGCGAAATACTTCGTGCCCGCGATTATGAAGTTGGTGGACCTGTGTCGGTTAGTAGCCGTTTGGTGCGAGGCGGCGGCTATCTGCTTCGTATTCCCGTCATTGATATTTCAGAGGTGGGTGCTGGCGGGGGCAGTATAGCATCAATCGATACAGGTGGTGCCTTACGGGTTGGACCGCGCAGTGCCGGGGCATCCCCTGGCCCGGCTTGTTACGGGCAGGGTAACAATGATCCAACCGTCACGGACGCCAATTTGGTGCTTGGTTTCCTGCATGATGGTTCTCTTGCGGGAGGCGCATTGACGGTCGACAAGCAATTGGCGGAACACGCGATTAACAATTTTGTGGCAGGACCCGCTGATATGTCATTGCTTGATGGTGCGCATGGCGTTCACACCATTGCGAATTCGAATATGGTGCGCGCGATCAAAACTGTATCAGTTGAGCGAGGCCGTGATCCAGCTGACTTCGTGATGATGGCCTTTGGCGGAGCTGGGCCGATCCATGCGGCTGGCGTTGCTGAGTCGCTTGGCATCAAAAGCATTTTGGTGCCTCCGGCGCCGGGTCTGTTTAGCGCATTTGGCTTACTTCGCTCCGAGGTGGAACATCACACAGCGCGCACTGTTCTAACGGATCTAAGCAAACCTGAATTTGAAGCCCTTCAATCTGTTATTGATGACATGCGAGATAGTCTGCGGCGACGCATTCTCGCTGAAGGTTTTGAAGACGAGAGAGTATCGTATTCAGCTCTCGCTGATATTCGTTATTTGGGCCAATCGTCAGAGTTAATGGTTCCATTGGTTGCACTGGAGATGAACGATGATGTGATACGCCTCGCGGAGACAGCGTTCGAGGAAGAATACGAACGATTATTTGGCCATCGCGCGGATCATCGTGCATTTGAATTGGTAAATGTCCATGTGATTGCGGCCCTTGATAGGGGCGTGGACCATGCTGGTCAATGGGATGAGGATAGCATGTCGGAGGTCACAGACCGTGGCATGCGTTCAGTCTATTTCGGCCCGAAAATTGGATTGTTGGATACGAAAATTCTTACGCGTACCGCATTGAGTTCCGAGCCGTTTTCCGGGCCCATAATCTTAGAGGAATATGATTCAACGGTCGTTGTACCGCCTGGCTGGAAAGTTCGCAGGGATGAACGCAACAACATCGTTATGGAATATAATAGTTCTTGAGTTTAGCTCACAGAACGCGCTCGGTTTTCAGATATCAACTGTATTACGAAATTAATGAGTGAGGAAATAATCTAATTTTGCGTATCTTCTCGTGGAATATAGATATCGATCAAGGCGGCAGGATGAGCGATTTGAAGATGTAAGTGCCTTAATTTTGAATTTTTTATTCCGTAGAATTGCCATTGGCGGTATTGCTATGAAACCGCTCTAGAATGGTTACGTGTCCCATTTTTCGGCCGGTTCTCCATTCACTCTTCCCGTACAAATGAATACGGGCGTTTGGGTCTGAGAGGTGTTTTGAAACGGCGGCATGCTCGGTTCCGAGAATATTTTGCATAGTTGCATCGGCGAAGCGCTGGGCGCTGCCGAGTGGCAATCCACAGATAGCACGAATGTGCTGCTCGAACTGGTCTGTATAACACGCGTCTAGTGTCCAGTGCCCGGAATTATGGGGTCTCGGTGCAATCTCATTTGCAAGTAGTTTATCATCCTGGGTAATAAACATCTCAAGACACATTACACCAACATAGTCGAGCGCTTCAGCGACCATTGATGCTAGGGTTTGAGCACGAATTGATACCTCATTCTCAATTCCTGCGGGTATGATCGTCTTTTCAAGAATGTGGTCTTTGTGATGATTTCGGACCGGGTCATAGGTCTCTATACGCCCCCTCTCATCGCGGGCAACGACGACGGAGATTTCGCACTTGAATTCAACAGTAGCTTCCAAAATAGTAACTAGCTCGTTGCCTTGAGCAAGGTCTTCCCAGATTTTCGAAATTTCCGATGCATTCGCATTGCAATGTATCCGTGTTTGACCTTTTCCATCATATCCACCGAATGCAACTTTCAGAATGCTATCACAACCAAATTCGTTGAGGGCGGTCTCGACGTTTGCAATGGTTCGGCATTCCTTCCACGCCGTTGTAGGTACTTGATTCACATTAAGAAACTGTTTTTCTTTTGCGCGGTCTTGTGACACTTCGAGCGCATATAAATTTGGCGAGATGCGCGCCTTGTCTGTGATCGCCTGCAGACCATTCAGCGGAATTTGTTCCAGTTCGTATGTAACGACGTCGGCAATATCGGAAAGTTCTGAATACCCGAACGGATCGTCGTATCCACGTTTGATATGATGGTGCGATACCTGAACTGCAGGCGCATCATCATCCGGTGCTAAAATTGCGCTATGAAATCCAAGGCGGCTGGCAGCAATGGACATCATTCGTCCCAATTGTCCACCACCCACGATACCAACAACAGCGCCGGGCAATAGGCTGGAGCCACCGGGTTTGAATTTTTGCGTCATTCAGTCGCCAACTTTACGGGCAAATCTGCAACGTTTTCGGTTTGCTGCTGGCGCCATTCGCTAACACGATTTGCTAAGTCTTCGTCGTCCAGTGCGAGAATTTGACAGGCGAGGAGTGCGGCGTTTTTCGCACCAGCAGGTCCTATGGCAAGCGTGCCAACAGGAACACCACCCGGCATCTGAACAATGGATAGAAGGCTATCCAGTCCACTCAAACTTGAAGATTTAACCGGAACTGCGAGAACAGGGAGTGTCGTCATTGCGGCGACCATGCCCGGTAAATGAGCCGCTCCACCTGCGCCAGCAATAATTACTTTAATACCCTCGGCTTTTGCATTTTTTGCGAAACTATAAAGTCTGTCTGGGGTCCGATGCGCTGAAACGATCTTAGTTTCTGAGGGAACTTGCAGAAGATTGAGCATATCGATGGTTTCGCTCATTGTTGACCAGTCTGACTGGCTACCCATTATTACAGCCACTCTGGGACTGGTTGTTTGGTCCGGTGTCTGCGATCCGGGGTTAGTGGCGGATTTTGAAGTCTCCACGTTTCAGAGCCTATGATTGTTTGATGCTGAGTTTGTAATGATGCCAGTATAAGAAATTGAGCTCGGATTAAACAAAGAAAAATAGATATTTAACTTTATTGAGGTTCGTATCATTGCGATTGTGGGAGTACGCTATTCTAATACGCAGAGTATTATGGGTGAAGCTTCTAAGTTTTCTGTTGATGGCTAGAACGAGGCAATAGATTGGGGTGCGCTGAGTTCTTTAAGGCGCGGATATACCTCTTTTGCCAAGAGGTTTAAGCTTTTGCAGGTATCGTCGTGTGATAGGTGGCCTGCCTGTCCCATTGAGAGCAAGTTTCCAAAGCCACCTACATGGTCATAAAACTTTTTTAACTGATCGAAGACCTGATCTGGACTGCCGCAGAAGACAATTCCCTTTTCCATTTGGTCATCGAGGTCGGGAACCCACCCTTCTTTTCGAACACCAATCTGTTTGCCCTTCAGTGCCATGACATTAGCATCAATGCTGGCGTATCCCGGGGGATTACGAAAATGCATCGGTAGTTTGTTATGGCTAAGATACCATAGCAGGTGCTGCCCGCCGGCTCGTCCTTCCTCCTCCGTCTCACCGACGAAAACAAGTCCGCTATAACCCAGCTTCTGAAGAGGTACATCATCACCATGCCCGGCGTCACGGTAGGCAGTGCGATAAGCTTTGAATATATCTGGCGTCTTTTCGTAGCCCGTCAGGAAAGTGCCAAGTGTATAGCCACGCCGCGCAATTTCGGCTGAATTTCCAGTGCTGAGAGAGGTTACCCAAATTGGCGGATGCGGTTGCTGGTATGGGCGTGGCCAAATATTGACCATCCGGTGATGGAAGAAGTCGCCTTCGAAGGTGAAAGGACCGTCATGACTAGTCCATGCTTTTACAATGAGATCGTGAGCTTCCCACATACGCTTGACCATCCGAACCGGGTTACTGTTCGCGGGTGCGATCTCATAAGGCACGCTTCGCACGAACCCGCACTCCAAGCGCCCTTTTGAGAGAACGTCGACCATGGCCATCTCTTCCGCCACGCGAACGGGTTGGCGCCTATTGGCAATAGGATTGCCGAGAATCAAGAGGCGTGAATTCTTTGTGAGGCGAGCCAAGACACCGGTCATTATAGGGGCTGCGGGATCGACGCAAGTTGGTGTTTGGTGATGTTCGTTCACCATGATGTCGATGCCAAGCTCGTCCGCTAGGCACCATTCGTCGATACGATTTTGATAAAGTTTATATCCGATTTCTGGGTCGTAATACTTGTTTGGCAACGAAACACGGATGGATTCGTAGTCGTCTTCTGGTGGTAGATGGGGGTAGGCGGTTTCGCTGAAATGCCAGATACGCATCTTAACTCTCCATCCAGTTTGATAAGGCCGCAACGAAGGCGAGAGGTTGTTCTATATCCGCCGCATGTCCTGCTTCAGAAATTTCGAGATAGCTACTGTCTGGAATTCGTTGGCAGAAAGCCGTGGCATATTCTGGTGTTATCAATCCGTCATGCTCACCGCGCACTACCAAGGTGGGCACGTTAATCATGTGAAGTCGATGCTTGAGCTTCGGGTTGTGTAGGTACGGCTCCCACGCAATGAGCGCTAAAGTTTGTTTATTGCGGGCGATAATGGCGAGGTCATCGTCACTCATATCTGAGAAGTTTGAGTGAAACATTTCTGGGTTCTGGAATATTCGCTTCTCAAGTTCAGTGGGAGGCATAGCGAAGATATCAGGAATATCTAGTTGATCCCGCGATCCGACCTTTATGCCAGATGGCCCAATCAAAACGATGCGGGAGAGGCGTGATGAATTTTTAGTTGCGATTTCGGCGGCTGCCCATCCGCCGATCGAGGCACCTATTAGCAGAGTGCCTGAGAGATCGAGGCGATCAATCAGTTCTAAATAGACATGTGCATAGTCGTCTACAGAGGTTATCCAATCTGGAAGGTCGGAACGGCCAAAGCCCGGGTGGGAAGGCGCGATAACCCGATGATTTTTCGCTAAAATAAGCATTGCGGGGTGAGAAGGTCGAAAGCCACCGCCCGCGTGCAAGTATAGGAGGGGAGATCCTTCACCCGCTTCGTGTATCTCCAATTCAAAACCGGAAATTTCCATTATTCTTGGCTGGAATAATGGACCACCTTTCGCGTCAGGCATACGTCTTACCTTTTTTGCCTTGGCCAATTTTCATCTCATTGTATCTAATTCAAAAGGTATTTTGGCGCCTCACCTTAGCAACGCCTTATGGAGTAATGAAATTGGCTAATCTCAACCCGCATCAACAAGAATTAAAAGACGAATTTATCAAAAATCGAGGTTATTGGAGCGACTTTTGGGAAGATGTTCTCAAGCTTGATTCGAATTTCTTTTCAGCATATTCAAAGTTCTCCTCCGTGCCGTCAAAAAATGGCCATCTAGACCCCAAAGTTCGTGAATTTTTATATATTGCGGTTGATGCGTCGACGACGCATCTCTACCTGCGAGGCCTTGATCTTCATATTAAAAATGCGCTGGCGCTCGGGGCGACCCGGGACGAAATTATGGAGGTCCTGGAACTTACCAGCGTCCTTGGTATTCATACCTGTACACTCGGCGTACCAATCCTAATGGAAGAGTTACGCGACATGGGACGTGGCGATGAAGTTGATAATATTGAGTATGGGGATTACGAAAACGGCCTGAAAGAAGAATTTGTCAAAAATCGCGGTTATTGGAGTCCGTTTTGGGACGACATGTTGAAGCTTTGTCCGGATTTTTTCGAGGCTTACGTTGAATTCTCCTCGGTACCCTGGAAGACCGGCACATTGGAGCCAAAGATCAAGGAATTTATTTACATCGCTATCGATACCGCGACGACGCACTTGCATAAAGAAGGTGCACGAATTCATATCCGTAATGCGCTTGAGCACGGTGCAAGTAAGGAAGAGATCATGGAAGTCTTCGAATGCGTCAGTGTGTTGGGTATGCATGCACTGACAGAAGGTGGCCCAATGTTGCTCCAGGCCGCACAACAAGTCGAAGCGGGTAAATAACATAATACACATGCATTGCCGCGGCTGATTGTTTGGGAATTTAATCGCTGTAGCTTTAACCGGTTGATTATCGCATTCTTTCATCATGGATATTCTAAGCATCTTTGGAATTCGCGGTCGGCCCAAAGAAGTACATTATCTTAATGACGCCATCCGTGAAATCGGAATTCAACCGTCTCTAGTTGCTGATTCTGTGAAGATTTCCGTTATAAAACTCTTGCGAGAGGCCGAAGGTGGGAATTTTACAGATATTGTCGCCAGTTGCGAGAAAGCGGCGCCTATGGTGGTTTACTGCATGCTTGGCCGCGACGACTATGAAGAAATAAATAACGGCGAAGCGGCAGACGAAATCGAGAAACGCCTAAGTCTTGCCATCAACAGCGGCGACAGTCTGGATGCACAATTGATTATGCTCACGCTGTTCGCGAATATTGCGCATCCTAACGTGATTGAGAAATTTGATTTGAATATTCGTTAAACCGTGCGGTAGCCTCCGTCCGCCATGATGATGCCGCCGGAGACGTAAGCGGACATGTCGGAGGCGAGGAAGACTGCTGGACCAACGATGTCTTCCGGTTTTCCTGCGCGTCCGAGAGGCGTATGATCCATAAATGTCTTCATGAGACCCGGGTTGTTGGCGCGCGCCGTTTCGTTGAGTGGTGTTTCGATAAGACCCGGTCCGATAGCATTGACGCGCACACCGTCCTTGCCGAGGTCGGCTGCCAGTGCCTTCGTGAAGCCCAGCACGCCGTGCTTTGATGTTGTGTACGCTGGCGAGTTTGGGGTACGCACGTGCATAAATGATTGGATTGAGCCTATATTGACGATCCGACCTTTTGTCGCGCGCAGCTGATCGACAAAGGAATGAGTGACGTTGAAAACGCCGGTAAGATTGACGGAAATAATGTCTTCCCAATCCTGGATAACATCATCTGCATTCGCTGTGAAAGCATTGCGGCGGTTAATGCCGGCATTATTCACGAGAATGGATGTTTTACCGATCTTCTCCTCTATCTGCATTGCGAGTTCTTGGCATTGCTTACGATTGGTCACATCAAGCTTAAAGTTCCAAGCTTCGCCTCCCGCATCGAGAATTTCCTTACCAACAGTGGCTGCGCCTTCAAGATCGGCGTCTAAGATGACAACATGCGCGCCCTGTTTCGCGTAGCCGATTGCAATAGCACGCCCAATCCCTGAGGCGCCGCCCGTTACAACTGCTAAGTGTCCTTCCAACAATCCATTCATTTTCTTTCCCTTATCCCCTTTAATACTCGGCGATTATGAACAAGATAACGTCTCGTAGCCGGAGGCAAGGGGTAAAACCGGCATTAATCCGCATTTTGGGAGTAACGGCATGGCACAACAAAATTGGACGGTTTATCTCTCCGGCGAAATTCATTCGGATTGGCGTGAACGTATTAGCGAAGGCTCAAAGGGAGCTGGACTGCCAATTGATTTTGTTTCACCAGTGACGGATCATGAATCATCAGACGATTGTGGTGTGAATATCCTCGGCGGGGAGGATAATTCGTTCTGGAAGGACCACAAGGGTGCCAAGGTTAACGCGATCCGCACTCGCACGCTAATCGAACGATCTGACGTTGTTGTCGTGCGGTTTGGAGATAAGTATCGGCAATGGAACGCGGCATTTGATGCCGGTTTTGCGTCAGCACTTGGTAAACCAATCATTACGCTGCATGACGATGCACTAACACACGCATTGAAGGAAGTAGATGGTGCGGCACAGGCTGTGGCAAAAACGCCTGAGCAGGTTGTAAAAATATTGGATTATACGATTACTGGTAATCTTTAATTTGCTTACCATCTGTATTCGAATTTTTATCAGCGACATTGATGTAAAATACCGATTTTGTTTGTCGGCTGACCATTATTTTTTACGGCTGATGGAGGATAAGAGGCTAAAACGCGCGTTTCACATCTTTAACGAACGCAGCTACGTAATCGTCGGCCGGGTTTTCCAATATTTCCTTTGGTGTTCCAACTTGCGATATTCTTCCGTCATTTAGGATGGCGATGCGGTTGCCGATGCGGAGCGCCTCTTCCAAATCATGCGTGATAAAGACGACTGTTTTCTTAAGGTCTTTTTGCAGATCGATTAATTGTTGCTGCATTTCGGAACGGATCAGTGGATCAAGAGCAGAAAAGGCTTCATCCATCAATAGAATTTGTGGGTTCGTGCATAGGGCACGGGCCAGACCGACCCGCTGTTGTTGGCCGCCAGAAAGCTGCGCGGGATATTGGTTTTCATAACCTTTCAAACCAACCTTCTCGATCCAGTTCTGCGCTTTTGCGTAGCGTTCATTCTTCGCAATTTTGCGTATGCTCAGACCAAAGCCAACATTGTCTATAACTGTCCGGTGAGGAAGTAATGCGAAAGACTGAAAGACCATAGAGAGTTTTTGGCGCCGAAATTTTTCGAGGGCTCTCTGATCGAGCGCGAGGACGTTGGTACCACCAATATGTATCGATCCTGCCGTCGGTTCGATTAGGCGGTTTAAGGTGCGAATTAAGGTTGACTTCCCTGAACCTGAGAGACCCATCAAGACGAAGACCTCACCATAACCGATATCAAGGTTTATATCGTCAAGTCCGATGGTATGATCGCTCTCTACCAAAAGTTTTTCTTTTGTTTGTCCTTCACGAACTAGCGGTAAGATTAAGTTGGGATCTTGCCCAAATATTTTGTAGAGACCCTGAATTTGGATTAAAGGCTCAGGCACCATACATGCCTTTAAGGTGTTTTTGGCTCCGTCTTGCATAGGCCTGACTTACGCGGTCGAAGACAATGGCGATTACCACGATGGCGAGACCGTTCAGGAGTCCCATCGTGAAATACTGGTTGGTAATGGCTTTCAGTACCGGCTGCCCCAATCCTTTCACGCCGATCATCGAAGCGATAACGACCATGGCGAGGGCCATCATTATCGTTTGATTGATACCCGCCATAATGGTTGGAAGTGCTAATGGGAGTTGTATTTCTAAAAGACGTTGGCGCCGTGTTGCGCCGAAGGCGATGGCGGCTTCGAGTACATCTTTATCGACCATCCGGATACCAAGGTTGGTGAGACGAATTACCGGCGGAATGGCATAAACCAACACCGCGAGAATGCCCGGTACCTTTCCGATGCCGAGCAACATCACCACTGGGATTAGGTAAACGAAGGCTGGCATAGTTTGCATGATATCTAGGATCGGAGTGACTAGCGTCTGCACTCGATCCGAACGCGCCATAGCAATACCGATGGGCACACCTAAGCCGATCGAGAGCAAAGTCGCTACAGTTATGATTGCGAGTGTCCGCATCGTGTCCCCCCACATGCCGAAATAACCTATAAGAAAGAAGGCGGCGAAGACGCCAAGCGAGAGTTTCCAAGATCGGCTCGCAGCATAGGTCAGGCCGATCAAGATAGCCAAAATGATAGGCCAGGGTGCAAAAAGCAGAAACTTCTCGAACCAGACGAGAAAGTACAGTAGAGGGTCGAAGAAACTTTCGATCATATCTCCGTAATTTCGTGTGAATTCTCGATATGTGCTGTCGAGGCTTTTACGCAAGCCGACCAAGTCGGCTCGTTCCATTGCGGGGAATTGCATCAGCCAATTGGAGTCAGCCATAGGTTCGCTCCTGATTTAATATGGGAGCTAAAGAGCAGTTTTAATTTTTTTGGCAACGTCCGCCGGAACCCATGTCTTCCAGATCCCCTCGTGGTTTTTCAGAAAGTAGGTGGCAGCCGTTTCACCATCGGCCTGGTTTTCTTCAATCCAAACAAGAAGCTGGTTCATATGGCTATTAGAAAAAGCCCGCCGGGTGAGATAGGAAAAAGCCTCCGGTGCCCGCTTAGCGAAATTCTCTACCGTGACTGTATGGACGGGGGAGGGTGGGTACATCGTTGGTTTTGGTGTTTCGCATTCTGCTTGCGTGATACAACTTTTAAAATGCAATTCATCGACACCGCTTTGAAAATCAACCTTCACCATTTGGTATTTACCGAGGATCGCCGTTGGCGCCCAGTAGTAGCCAAACCAGGCTTGTTTTCGTTCGTAGGCTTTGGCTATAGAGCCATCGAGGCCCGCCGCAGAACCCGGGTCGATAAGCTCGAAGCCAGCATCAGCAAGTTTAAGTGCTGTAAACAGGTGACCGCTTGAGATCTGACAATTCCAGCCAGCAGGACAGCCGATGAAACCCGACTTATTGGGGTCTTCCGGATGTTTAAATAGCTTTGCATGTTTTTTGATGCCAGTGATGTTGGCTAACTCTGGTTTTTTGTCGACCATGTATTTCGGTACCCAAAAACCCTCTTCACCTCCGTCAGATAAGGATTTTCCAGCGATCCGAAGTCGCCTTTCTTCTATGCCTTTCTTAAGCGCTACAGCGAACGAGTTAGTCCATAACTCTGGCGCAATATCCGGCTCGCCTTTCTCAATCATTGAGGTGCCGGTCGGCATTGTATCCCCGGTAACCAATTCGGCATCGCATCCATAACCATTTTTTAAGATTATTTTGTCGATATGCGCGATCAAAGTTGCTGAAGGCCAATTCATGTCGGCGATAGTAACTTTCCCGCAAGCTGCATTCGCAGCATTGAAGCTCAGGCTAAGTATAGCAGCCGTTAGAAGAAATACTTTTGGCATTTCGATACCCCTTAATGCTTCTTAGTACTGGTCGAAGATACGCTGCAATTCGACCGGGTCGTCTGTTTTAGTTAATGCGACAGTGAGAAGAATTCGTGCTTTTTGAGGCGGTAAATTATCGGCGAGGACGGTGCCATCCACTCGGCGTGACGCGACGTCGGCGACCCGGCCGCTACCCGCACGCGTACTATGAACAATGATGATACCTTTTTCGGCGGCGGCCTGAAGCTTCTCGAATTCAACAGGCGGCACATAACCAGGTGCCATCGTGCCGACAACGATACCCTTGGCGCCTGCGGCGACAAAGGCATCGATTGCTGTTCCATGTGTACCAGCATAAGTAACCGAAATGTCGACGCGTGGTAAATCCTTCATTCCCCGGACATCGAATTCGGTGTTAGGTGCCCGGCGACGTTCTGGCATCCGATAGTAGGCCACCTTGTCCCAATCCGCGTGACCAAGGAGACCAAAGTCGTGGCTCTTAAAAGTTTGTTGTCGCAATGTCGAGGTCTTGGTCATATCACGTGAGAAGTGAATTTCGTCATTCAACACACCAAGGACGCCCCGCCCACGAGAATCCGGATGCCCTGCAGTACGGATTGCATTTACTAAATTGATACCTGAATCCGTGCCCATGCCGGAAGCTGGTCTTTGTGCACCAACAAGAACAATAGGTATCTCTACCTTTGCCGTTAGGTTCAGGAAATACGCTGTCTCTTCGAGTGTTGCGGTACCATGAGTGACGACGATGCCATCAAGGCTAGGGTCTTCTTCAACGAGCTGGTGAATTTTTGAATTAATTTCCAGCCATTCGACAGGCCCAATCGCAGTACTTGGCATTGCACGCAGGCGAACAGGTATAATGTCACCTTGATCCAATGTCTCTGGAAAAGCATTAAGTAACTCGTCAACTTCATATATCTTGTTGTTCTCTAGATAGGCGACGAGGTCGAGGCCGTGTTTACCGACGGAAGAGATGGTTCCGCCTGTCCCGATGACGGCGACGCGAGGTGCGGGCATGGCGCTATCCTTTTTTATGATACTTGTTACGAGATTACACTAACTTCGTATTCTGCCTAAAATAACAACATCGATCAAAAATGCGAAATTCAAATGGACTTTATTGCGAACAACTACTGCTACCCACAGGATGGGCACGGGATTTAGTTATAATTTTCGATACTAATGGTGTGATTACAGACGTCCGCCCAAAGGTGATTGGCGATAATTTTGAAAAAGCAGCTGGGCCCGTTTTGTCTGGCATGTCAAACACACACTCCCATGCGTTTCAGCGAGCATTCGTTGGTCTTACAGAGAGATCAGGACCCAAGGGCGATGACTTCTGGACATGGCGGCAGGCTTTATACCGCTTTGTTTCACTGCTGACGCCAGAGGACGTCGAAGCGATTGCAGCCCAGCTATACGTAGATATGTTGAAGGGCGGATTTACATCGGTTGGTGAGTTCCATTATCTTCATCACGCTGCCGATGGTAAGACTTACGATGATCCCGCGGAGATGTCCCATCGTGTAACAGCGGCGGCACAGGAGTGCGGAATTGAATTAACATTATTGCCGGTTCTTTACGCGCAAGGCGGGTTTGGAGGAATTCCAATAGAGCCCGGTCAAAAGCGCTATGCCTGTAATATTGATCAATTTTCACGCATTGTTGAAGGGGCGGAGAAGGCATCTCGGGCGTGCACTTTTTACAATGTTGGTATTGCGCCGCATTCGCTGAGGGCAGTTGGTCCGGAGGCGCTCAATGATGTAGTACAGATCATCGACGAAATTGGTGTCGACCGGCCGATACATATCCATATTGCGGAACAACTGCGTGAGGTTGAAGAGTGTGTTGCCTGGTGTGGCGCACGTCCAGTGGAATGGCTATTGGCCAATCTAAATGTTGATCCGCTGTGGTGTTTGGTCCATGCGACGCATATGACGAAGGATGAGGTGGTTGGCCTCGCGAATTCTGGGGCTGTTGCGGGCATCTGTCCAACGACGGAAGCAGATTTGGGTGATGGTATTTTTCCTGCGATGGATTATTTAGGGGCCGGTGGGCGGATTGGTATCGGGTCTGACAGTCATGTAATTGTCGATGCGGTGGAAGAATTGCGTCTTCTCGAATACGGTCAACGGCTCACAAGCCTCCGGCGAAATTTACTTGTAAGGAAAGGATGCAGCTCAACTGGCACGTCCTTATATCTTGATGCTGTAGAAGGTGGTGCACAGGCGCTTGGCCGATATACCAGGGCGATCAATATTGGCCATTTAGCTAATTTGGTCGTGCTTGATGGAGAAGCACCAATCTTTGTTGGTAAATCGGGAGTGGATATTACGGATACTTTTATATTCTCCGGGAATGGACGATTAATTAAGGATGTCTTTGTTCGGGGACGAAAAGTTATATCCGAAGGAAAACACCCGGAGGAGGAGCGCATTGCCGCCCGTTTTCGCAGAAAAATGCGCCGTATTCTTGAAAATTAGTCGTTTTTTAATCAAAAGACGCAAAAAATAAATTTATTTAAAGTTAGGTATTTTCCATTAATATCTCTGCGTTCTGTGCCATTTAGAACGATATCCACGAATATATTGAGGTGGATACGTGACCTCGGCATCCAGTTCTGCGGCGGCGCGCCAGGGCCAGTGGGGGTCCTGTAGCATGCCGCGAGCGAGGCCTACGAGATCGGCATCTCGATCAGAGATGATTTTCTCCGCATGCTTTGGTCGAAATATCATTCCTACACACATAACGGGTAATCCAGATCCCTCTCTAACGGTTCTCGCAAACCCTACTTGGTGGCCTTCGCCGATTGGAACTTTTTGGTCGAGCGAGAGGACACCGCTTGAAATAGCCGCGTAATCGCAGCCCAGAGATCTCAATCGCCGACAAAGTTCTGTCGTTTCCTCAAGGCTCCATCCGCCTTCCAAATAGTCTGTTGCCGAAAGACGAACACCAATCGGCTTATGTTCGGGCCAGACATCGCGGATTGCTTTGAACACATCGATACAAAGGCGTGTCCGGTTTTCGAAGCTTCCGCCCCACTGGTCATCACGCGTATTCGCGCTGGGTGACATGAACTCTTGTAAGAGGTAACCATGCGCCGCTGTTAATTCAATTAAATCGAACCCAGCCCGATCCGCTCTTATAGTCGATTGAGTATGATCGCAAATAACTTTAGCCAAATCTTTTTCGGTTGCGGTTTTTGGTTTTGGCCAACCATTCGCGCGGGGGATACCAGAGGAGCTTATTGTCTCCCAAGCGCCATCCTCTGTCGTAAGGGGGGCATTGCGGCCAGCAGTTGGAGGATATGTTGAACCCTTCCGACCTGAATGTGAAAGCTGTATGCCCAATGCGATTTGGCTGTGTTTTTTGCAAAAACCTACGACGTGTTTAAGTGCTGTTTCATGCTTATCGGTATATAGGCCCAAGCAATCTGGAGTAATGTGGGCTTCGGGCGAAACGGCTGTGGCTTCGGTGATGAGAAGACCAGCGCCACTAACCGCGAACTGGCCAAGGTGCATCAGGTGCCAGTCCGTTGCCGCTCCGTTATCCGCGCTATACTGTCCCATTGGCGCGACAACGATCCGGTTCGCAAATCTGACGCTGCGAAGTTGTAAAGGTGAAAAAAGGGCACTACCGGTCACGGCTAGATCACGAAGCCTTTTTTACGTCCGGGACATAGGGTTTGGAGGTGAAGTGTTCCATATTGTCGGAGCTGGCAAATTTGAGCCCTGCGGCTTTGATTGCGCTATTTGGCACTTTTTCAAGCGGGACGTAATACCGGTCATCGTCCCGGGTCACCGTATCGTTGCTGATTGCGTTATAGCAGCAAAGTAATGTCCAACGGCGTTTTTCAGAGCGGTTCTGTTCAGAGCGGTGTAAGGTATTAGCATGAAAAACAACCACATCACCTGGGTCTAAGATACAATCGACCACTTCATGCGTCTCCAAAATTCGGTCCATGTGTCGCGGGTCGGCGCAGTTTTGCTCCGGCGTAACTTGGACGTGATCGAGTCTGCCAAGCTTATGAGATTGCCGGACCAATTTGAGACATCCGTTCTCGGTATCGGTGCGGTCTAGTGCGATCATGAAGCTTAACAATTTTGGCGCAACGCAGCCATTATAGTACCAATATCCGTAGTCTTGATGCCATTCCCACGCACCACCAATTTTGGGGTCTTTCGCTGTCAGCTTAGATTGAAAGTGGTATACTGGCTCTCCGATCAGTGTCTCCGCAGCATTCACAATCTTCTCGCAGCGTGCCGCAAGCCCATAGACACTATCGCCTGCCCGGTTCCAAAGCGAAATACGTGTCGCGCCGCCTTCTTGATCGGCGCGCAACAGAGAATGTTCTCGGATTTCCGGATCTTCTTCCATAGCGCGCCGCAGCAGGTCAACTTCCTGAGGATCAAATAATTTGCGCAGAAACAGCAGCCCATCGTCGTGGTAGGTGGCGATTTCGGCTTTGGTCAATTTCGAGGCCATGGTGTAGCTCCGTTTGTGGGGCGCGGCACAACTATAGCAAAAGTGTCTTCTTGTGTAACGATTGGCAGTTAGATGTTGTTCGAACAAGCGTGCGCCATAACTCAAACTTAGGACAAATCCGCTTGCGAGCGAGAATATCATGAAAAAGAAAGCTGTGAACGAATGGACCGCTGTCGAAATGGTGAAGGCGATCCGATCGGGTGAGACGAGTTGCTTAGAAATTGTTGAGGCAAACCTCGCCGCTATCGATGCGCGCGAAGACGACGTGCGAGCGTGGGCATACGTAGACGTTGATCGCGCTATTGAGACAGCGAAATTAATCGATGAAAGTGGTCCAAAGGCTCCATTATATGGCCTTCCTATCGGATTTAAGGATGTAATCGATACGGCCGATATGCCCACCGAATATGGGTCGGAAATCTATCCGGGGTACAGACCAAATGTGGACGCCGCCTGTGTCGCGCTTATCAAAGAAGCTGGTGGAATAGTTTTTGGTAAGGCTGTGACGACGGAATTTGCTTTCGTCAATCCAAACAAAACGCGGAACCCGTTTAATTTGGCACATACACCAGGCGGATCATCGAGCGGGTCAGCTGCCGCCGTTGCAGCGAATATGACACCACTCGCGTTCGGGACACAAACCGGTGGTTCGGTCATTCGCCCGGCGTCTTTCTGCGGGGTCGTTGGGTACAAGCCGTCGATTGGTCAGTTTAGTTATGCGGGTGTCAAGTTGCTGGCCCGTTCACTCGATACACTTGGGGCATTCGCGCGCGGGGCAGGTGACCTCGCCTTACTTCGGGCCGCGCTCTTAGGTGCACCTGCGGATGTCCAGAATCTAACTGAGGCGCCGCGCATTGCCTTCTGCCAAACGCCTTGGTGGGACCGAGCGGATGCCTCAAGCCAAGTATCCGTAAAGGTGGCAGCCGACCGAATATCAAACGCAGGTGGGATGTTGGATACACTTGAGCTGCCCGCACAATTTGCAGCGTTGGAAGAAGCGAATTTCACAATAATGATGTACGAAGGTCGTCGTTCGCTTGCGCATGAATTTTTGCAAGATGAAGATTTGTTGAGCGATAGGTTAAAAAGCCTCATGGCTTCTGGGCTTGAAATACCCTTTTCTGATTATCGAGAGGCTATTGATTTGGGAGAACGATGCCGCCGCGAATTTGGCGTTCTGGCGGAAGGCTACGACGCTGTCTTGGTCCCGAGTGCCGTCGGCGAAGCCCCGGAAGGGTTCGAGACGACGGGCGATGCACTGTTCAATCGGCCTTGGACGACTATTGGTATTCCATGCATTACCTTGCCAAATATGACTGGCCGTAACGGTTTGCCTGTCGGAATTCAGCTCACTTCAGCCTACGGCACCGATGAACACTTAATTGCGGTTGCTGCTTGGGTTGAAGGAATTTTAAGTTCCTAATTTTAGACGGCGAGATTACCAAAGTTAAATAAGAGAGTTTGTTAAATGTCCGATATTGAAAAGATCGAATGGACGCCAGGTCCGGATTTTAGCAATTGCCGTTTGCGTCAGTTTTTAGATTTTTGTGGCGTCGAAGATATGGCGGCGCTTCATGATAAGACAGCGGCTGACCCGGCTTGGTTTTGGGGTTCTGCTATCAAGTTTCTTGATGTTCAGTTCTACGAACCATATCAGCAGGTTCTGGATTTATCTGATGGAATTCAACATCCGAAGTGGTGCCTTGGTGGAAAGACGAACGTTGTTCTGAATTGTCTCGATAAGCATCGTAGTACGTCTGTGTGGAACAAGACTTATTTGGTTTGGGAAGGCGAGGATGGCGAAAAGCGTGAATTCAGCTACGCCGATTTTGATGCCGAGGTGTGTCGGTTCGCAGGTGCATTGCGGGGGCAGGGTATAGGGCGCGGTGATGTGGTCGCAATGTTTGTTCCTATGATACCGGAGGCGATGACGTCTTTCTTCGGGATTTTGAAAGTTGGCGCTATTGTGCTGCCACTCTTTTCAGGCTTTGGGCCGGAGCCACTTCGTGTGCGTCTTGGCGATAGTGAGGCACGAGCGGTAGTCACCGCGGATGGTGGGCCGCGTCGTGGGACAGCATCTCCGATGAAAAGTATTCTGGACGAAGCACTACTTGATTGCCCGAGTGTAACAGACGTATTTGTCGTGCGCCGAATGGGTGATGCGGTTGACTGTCCAATGTTGACTGGACGAGATCATTGGTGGCATGAGGCGTTGGCTCCGCATCCATCAGAAGCGGAGACCGAACGAACAGACGCCGAGGAAATAGGCTTTCTAGTTTATACGTCCGGTACGACGGGTAAGCCGAAGGGTGTCTTGATGAGCCATGTCGGTAGTGTCACGAAACTTGCCCTTGATATCTGTGTAACCTTCGATTTAGGCGCGGATGACCGAATGCTTTGGATCAGCGATATGGGGTGGGTGGTTGGCGCCTTGACGGCTGTATCAACGAGTTTTGCTGGTGGCAGTCTTATGCTTGTTGAGGGGACACCCGATTATCCAGATACGACAAGACATTGGCGGGTGATGCAGGAAAATGACGTGACATTTCTTGGTGTGGCACCAACGACGGTTCGCGGCATGATGCGTTATGGTGATGAGGTGGATGAATTTGATTTCTCAAAACTACGGGTAATTGCATCGACGGGTGAACCATGGACTGATGCGGCTTGGCTTTGGCTTTTCGAGAGAGTTGGGGACAAGAGTGTACCCATTTTGAACTATACTGGTGGCACTGAATGTTTTGGCGGGATTGCTTCTAGCAATCTTTTAGAGAGAATCACGCCTGGTTCCTTTAATGGCCCGATGCCGGGGAGTGGGGCCGATATCATTTCCGCGGAGGGTAGGAAGACTAAACCAGGCGAGCTTGGCGAATTGGTAATGACCCTGCCGGCCATTGGTAATACACGGAGTTTATGGCGAGACGATACGCGGTATATGGAAAGTTATTGGTCCACGTTCGGTGATAAGTGGCAACAAGGCGACTGGGCGATGCGAGATGAGGATGGATTTTGGTATGTGCTAGGACGCTCTGATGACACTCTGAATATCTCTGGTAAGCGGACTGGCCCCGCTGAAATCGAAGGTGCTTTGATGTCAACCGGCAGCATATCTGAAGCGGCGGTAATTGGTGTGCCAGATAACATTAAGGGCACGGCCCTTTGCTGTGTCTGTGTGCCGATGCCAGGTGTCAAGGATGATGAGGAGCTTCGGGTACGGCTTTCCTCAGCAGTCACAGATGCGTTGGGTCGTTCTTATCGACCTCGTGATATTCTGTTTGTCTCTGACTTACCGAAGACACGTAATATGAAGATTATGCGGCGGGTAGTCCGGTCTGTTATTACTGGTGAACCAGCGGGGGATTTATCGTCTCTGGTGAATCCTGAAACAGTAGATGAATTAAAAATTTTAAAAGAACATATGTAATTAAATATAGAAAGATATATTAATATAAATAATTACGTAAATTACAAAAATAATAAAAAATGATATTTATAAATAAAGTTTTATTACTATAGATTTTTTGAAAATTTATAAATGTTAATGCCCAAACTTAAGTGTCACATTTTAGGTAGTAGTGATTGATTATCGTGCGACTAAATTTGTCAGTTTTAAATTCAAATTTGTTGAATAGTCGGACGATGAGCGCTGTCGTGAGGTTGGTTGGACTTGTGACCCGGCGTTCTCGACTAAAATCCAGATTTTTTTGGGCTTGTTCGATCCATTGCTCAAATTCTGTTGAGCTTAGAGCAGGTCTGGTAAGAACCAATGTATGACCATTTTGGGTTATATTTTTCTGGTCCTTTCCCAAGTATTTCCGTTGGTATTGTGTGCGCAATGAACCACAATCCCAGGTGATGCGCATAACGTCGTATTTCTGATGGAGGTTTTCGCCTTGGAGATATCTTTCAAATTCTTCTAATGACTGGATTTGATAGCTACCAAATTGGATATAAAAATATATCCAAGCAATTGATCCGAAGATAACCGTCGAAACGATCGCACGGATTTGTTTGGGGGGCTTCCAACGCTTTTTATTGGAACGCTCTTTAGATTGAGCTAGGCGACGGCGCATCCACTCGGATTGTTTTTGGGGCTTGGACATGCACGAGTTTGCTATTGAAGTTGATTTCGAAGCAAGAGGTACTGTAATGACGTCGCGGAAGTTAAAAAAATGGTGAATGCTCCGAAAATTGCCATTCTTGGTGTTCATCTTGAGAGTAATCGGTTTGCGCCGCCCGTTGGGCGTGCAGATTTTGCCGAAAAGTTTCTCGGGTATGACGAGGAACTAATAAACGATGCTCGGGGCTCGCATCCTAAGGCGTGCGCCTCTTTGAGCGGTTTTGTTCGCGAGATGGATGATATGGGGCCCTGGACGCCCGCGCCACTGGTTTATGCCGATGAAGGCGCAGCAGGACCAATCGAGCATTCTTTTTTTCTAGAGTTGCGAGAAGAGATGCGTGAGCGGCTTTTGGCAGCGATGCCTGTCGATGGTGTCTACTTTCCGCAACATGGAGCCGCTGTTTCGACGGAACACCCTGATCCAGATGGTGAACTTTATGAAATGGTCCGCGAGATAGTTGGTCCAAAAATCCCAATTATCTCCGCGCTTGACCTACATGCGATCGTATCGGAGAAGATGGTAGAGATGGCGGACGTACTCGTCTCATATCGAACGAACCCACACATAGACCAAATGGACCGTGGACGAGAGTGCGCGCATGTGATGCACGAGCTACTGAACGGCGTTCGTCCAGAGGTAGCCTTTATTCGCCTCCCGATTGTTGCGCCCCAGGTAAAACAACTTACGGCGTCGGGCCTTTATGCGGAGGCCATTCGTTATGGACAGACACACATTGATGATGTGGTGATGAATGTCTCCATTCTCGGCGGTTTCACTTACGGAGACACGCCCTTTAATGGTATGAGTTTTATCGTGACTACACGAGGTGATAAACAACGTGCGGAGGGCCTCTGTCGGGATTTGGCGGAAATGGTTTGGCAGGGCCGTGACCGACTGCTGCCAGAATTGACATCCCTCTCATCTTGCATCGAAATGGCGGTTGACCTTGGCATGGACTTATCAAAACCGCCTGTGGTCATCGCCGACGTGGCAGACAATCCTGGAGGTGGAGGCCGGGGCAATACGACCTGGTTGCTAAAAGGGCTATATGAGGCGAAGGCGAAGGGTGTCATTCTCGGCGTTTTTTTCGATGCACCGTTGGCGACGGAAGCACACGCTTTACGGGTTGGTGATAAATTTGATGCAACTTTCAACCGTGTTGAAACGAGCCAGTATTCAGAACCCTTCACCGCGGAGGCTGAGATCCTCAATCTCTCGGATGGCAAGATAATTGGGCGTGATCCGGGCTCTCGTGCTGGAATGGCAATTGACCTTGGGCCTACAGCGGTTCTCCGGATTGGCACAGTATGCGTTGTAGTAATCTCAATACGACAGCAATGTTTCGATCCTGGCCATTTCGAGGAATTTGGTGTGAGTGTGAGTTCGGCACGAACGGTAATTGTCAAATCCCGTGGCCACTTTCGGGCTGGGTTTTCCGTTTATTTCAAACCGGAACAAATCTTCGAGTGCGATGCGCCTGGTCTTACATCACCAAATCTTGAGAATTTCGATTGGCAGGGCTTTAAGAGGCCGATTTATCCTCTGGATGCGGAAACCACCTGGATACCGCCTAACTGGTAACACCTTGGTTTTTTAATTAGCTTTAAAATTCGGACGCTTGAAGGCAATTCAATGACTGATTTTACGACAAAAGAAAATACTAAAATCCACTTTGCTCATCCCGCTTATCGATTTGCGGAGCGTTTTGAGGCGCGTGGAACGGGTATCCCCTGTTTTCAGACTTGGTCTCCGGAAGAAACATTGGAACATATTGGAGAAGCAAGTACGTTGGTGGTTTCCGGCTTTTGGCGTAACGAATTTATCGAGAATTTAGGCGCCTTACGTTTCGTTCAAGTCTGTGCGGCCGGCTACGATCAATTCAATCAGAACGCGATATCACGGAACGCAGTGCGCCTGGCCAATGCCAGTGGCGTCAACGTGAATGCGGTTAGCGATCATGCAATGGCGTTAATGTTAGGTTTGATACGACAGCTACACTATGCACGGGATAATCAACGCAAACATCATTGGCGGGGCATGATCTCGGACTTATCGGCCCGTGAGGACGAGCTGGCCGGACGTACTATTCTTATCATTGGCATGGGTGCGATTGGATCACGTCTCGCTCGGCTGGCGCGGGCTTTCGAAATGAAAGTGATTGGTGTCAGGCGTAATACGGCGGAGATTAGGGGAATTGCAGATGAAGTGCCCCCGCCAAACGAACTACCGTCACTATGGGGCGAAGTGGATTTTGTCGCACTGACATGCCCACTGACGAATGAAACTGCGAATATTGTGGATGCTAAGGTTCTGGAAGCAATGGATAAGTCTGCGTATCTAATTAACGTGGCACGGGGTGGTTGTGTGGATGAAGCGGCGTTAATTGAGGCGTTGAACTCCGGCCAGATCGCTGGCGCTGGCATTGATACCACTGTTGAGGAGCCACTCCGTGACTTATCCCCGCTTTGGGATTTTGATAATGTTATTTTGACGCCTCATTCCGCTGGGGAAACGCGGCACTATGAAGAGAATGTCATCGATATTCTCTTGGAAAATTTAGACCGCCTGTGGCGTGGTCAAACAGATCTATATAATCAAATCGTTTAAGGGTCGGTATCAGCTAAGGCTTTTGAATACGAGGTTCAGCCCGATCCCGAGTAATGCTGCAAACAGGACACGTTGAAAACCCGACTGCGAAATGTGGTCGCGAAGCCAGGTCCCAGCCCTCATTCCGATGAGGGCTGGGACAAGCACAGCAATTGAGATCATCAATTCATCAGGGCCAATGAACTTGTTGAGTGCAAGACTTAGAAAGAGGGGCGCCATACTAGATAGGGCGACAGCGCCCATTGATGCAGCAAATAGATCCTTATCGATCCGTAAAGCAACGAAATAGACGATGACCGTTGCAAGCATAACCGTTGCGCCGCCTACGATGCCCATTATTCCGGCAGCAATGGGATTT
>MDTE01033789.1_pt1 | contig 60592 bp, 56 predicted proteins | sample 811231 | NCBI WGS metagenome assembly MDTE01 (sample SAMN05326651, study PRJNA326480) | marine metagenome | isolation source: seawater | place: Indian Ocean: Red Sea | collected 2010
AACCTGCGATCACGGGATCAAAACCCGATGCCTTACCACTTGGCTACGCCCCAATTCCGACTGTAGGGATTATATCGCTCTTGCCGACGCGATCCGCAAGCCGCAGGCCTCAGTCGAAGCTTTGGTGAATGTCGCCTTCAGCGCGCATAAGCTCGAGATCGGCCGCGACCATTTCTTTGACCAGCTGCGGGAAAGGCGTGGTGTGTTCCCAGCCCAGCTCCCGCTTCGCCTTGGACGGGTCGCCGAGCAGAAGGTCCACCTCGGTCGGCCGGAAGTAGCGCGGGTCGATCGCGATCAGGGTCTCGCCCGTCTTCGCATCCTTCCCAACCTCATCGACCCCCTCACCGTGCCAGACGACCTTACGTCCGACCTCGGCAAAGGCCAGCTCGGCGAACTCGCGGACCGCATGGGTCTCGCCGGTCGCGAGGACGAAGTCGTCGGCCATTTCATTCTGGACGATCCGCCACATCCCCTCGACATAGTCGCGTGCATGACCCCAGTCGCGCTGTGCATCGAGATTGCCGAGGAAAAGTTGTTTCTGGAGGCCGAGCTCGATTGCCGCAATCGCGCGGGTAATCTTACGCGTGACAAATGTCTCGCCGCGGATTGGGCTTTCATGGTTGAACAGAATACCGTTTGACGCATGCATGCCATACGCCTCGCGATAGTTCACCGTGATCCAGTAGCCATAGAGTTTCGCCGCCGCATACGGACTGCGCGGATAGAAGGGCGTGGTCTCGCTCTGGGGTATCTCCTGAACGTTGCCGTAAAGCTCGGACGTCGAGGCCTGATAGTAGCGCGCCGTGTCCTCGAGCTTCAGGATTCGGATCGCCTCGAGCAGGCGGAGCGCTCCCATCGCGTCCGCGTTGGCGGTGTACTCCGCAGTCTCGAAACTCACCTGCACATGCGACTGGGCGGCGAGATTGTAGATCTCAGTCGGCTGTACCTCCTGGATCAAGCGAATCAGGTTGGTGGCGTCGGTCATATCTCCGTAATGGAGATGGAATGCCACGCCGGCCTCGTGCGGATCGCGATATAGATGATCCACTCGGCCGGTGTTGAACGACGAGGAGCGTCGCTTCACGCCGTGAACCTCGTAACCCTTCTGCAAAAGCAGTTCGGCCAGATAGGCCCCGTCCTGCCCGGTCACGCCGGTGATGAGGGCAACGTCTTTAGCCATGAAAACGGCTCCGTCTCGAGAGGGTGCACCACATACAATGATAAGCACAATGCGGCTGGCGGCGCGACTATACGTGCCGCGCCGAAGCGCAGACAAGACCGGAGCCGTCCGGCTTCGATTCGGGTTCCCGCGGCGTGACTATTCCCCCATCGACGATCGCCCCGCCGGGATCATTCGGCGCGCCTCCACACTCCCTCGGCCACAAGAATTAGGTCGGGTTCAAACGGCCGGTTGGCCCGTCCGTGTCGGGATTATCCACCAATCCGGGTTCGCCGCGCCGATCGCCGCACCGGCGCGTTCACATGCCACCCGGTCATCGAAGACCCCAAAGCAGGTCGGTCCGCTGCCGCTCATCCGTGCCAGCCGGCACCCGTCCTGTCGCTCGAGTCCGGACAGCACGTCATCGATCACGGGGCAGAGTGCCCGGGCCGGCTCGGCAAGATCGTTTCGTTGCGATTCCAGATAGGAAAGAAAAGCCGCGGGCGCGGCGAAATCCACCCCGGTTGGCAACATCCGATCAAGGCTGGCAGGTGATGTGAAGGTGCCGAATACGTGACCCGTGGCGAGGGGCACGCGCGGATTGACCAGCAACAGATCCAGATCGGTCAGACCGGGCAGCGGCGTTATCTGCTCACCCACCCCGGTCGCCCAAGCCGGTTCGCTGTAGAGGCACACCGGCACATCCGCACCGAGGCCCACCGCAAGCGAAAGCACGTCCGGGCTCTCGAACGGCACGCCCCATGTGCGGCAGACCAGCCGAATCGCCGCGGCCGCATCGGCCGAGCCGCCGCCCATGCCGGCGGCGACCGGAATATTCTTCTCCAGCGTAACGGTAAAGTCCGGCACGCGAGCAACTAGTTCACCAAGCCCTGTCACGGCGCGAGCCGTCAGGTCGTCCGCGGCGGCGGCGGGTAGTGCATCCGCGAACGGACCGATACGCCGCAGCCTGAAACCTTTTGACGGTTCTAGGTGCAACCGGTCCCCGAATTCCGTGAAGACGACGAGGCTTTCGAGCGGATGGAAGCCATCCGGTGCCCGCGCACCAACATGCAGAAATAGGTTGAGCTTTGCCGCCGCGTGCTCGCGGCGTGACACATCGTCCGGCGCCGTATCAGTGTCACGGGGCACCCGCCTAGATGTCGCGTTTCTTGCCCGACGGCAACGGCGCGGGTGTTTTCTCACCATCGAGCTTCTGACGTATTTCGCCCTCCACGTCCGCGTCGGGCTCCAGCGACAGGGCACGCAGCCATTGAAAGCGCGCCTCGAGCTTTCGCCCGACGACCCAGTAGGCATCGCCCAGATGGTCGTTTATAATCGGGTCGCCCGGCTCGAGCGCGACGGCACGCTCAAGATGTACCACCGCTTCCGCGAAGTCACCCAAGCGGTAGAGAACCCAGCCTAGCGAATCCGTGATGTAGCCGTCCCGCGGCCGTTTCTCGACAGCGGTCTCTATCATCTGTCTGGCGAGCTCGAGCTGCACGCCCTGTTCGACCCAGCTATATCCAAGATAGTTCAGCACCAGCGGCTGGTCGGGAGAAAGTTCGAGCGCGCGCAGAAAATCCTTCTCCGCACGGTCCCAGTCCTTGGCGCGCTCCAGCGCAATGCCACGCGTATACAGCAGGCCCCAATCGGGTTCGCGTCCGAGCCGTTGCATGGTCAAATCATACGCGACGACCGCCTCGTCGAAACGCTGGGTGACCCGCAACAGATCAGCCAACGCGCGTGCCGCATCCGAGCGCGCGGGGCGTTCGGCCAGCATCTCCCGCAGCAATCCGATGGCCGCATCGCTGTTGCCAAGAGCATGCAGGGCATCCGCGACACCCAGCCGGGCATACCAGCTGTAGGGAGACGCGGGGTCGATCTTCTCATAGGCCTCGATCGCCAGATCCTCTCGATCACGCGCCTCGAGCAACTGTGCGAGAGAGAATTTCGCGGATGCATCGTCCGGTGCAAGGTCCAGCGCCATCCGCGTGAAGAGCATCGCTTCGGCCCTAAGTTGTTCCCGGTTGAGCAGGCTCGCAACGTTGCCGAAAACCTCGGCCGCACCCCGACGCACGTCGCCGAACAGCGGGTCCGGCTCCGCGCGTCCCTCGACCACGTCGCGCACAGAATCAACCAAAAGCGTTTCCTTATTGCGGCCCCTGAAATCGTCTACAAGGCTGCGCGCTTCGTCCTTTTGATCGTTGCGCATGAGGAACCGCGCGAACGAATCGACAAGCTGCAACGACGGGCGTTCGCCCGATGCTGCGAGGGTACGTCGGAATGCTGCCTCGGCACCCATGTTATCGTCCCCGATCTCCGCGATCAGCGCCTGATGAAAACCCGCCACGGGTGCGAGTCCGGCAATCCGGGCCATCGTGTCCAGAGCGGCGATTCCGTCCGCCGTGCGCCCCAAGCCCGCAAGTGACCAAGCCTTGAGCAGCGGCGCGACAATCGCGTTGACCCCCGACGTCGGGATATCTTCGAGAAGCTCGAGCGAGCGCGCATACGCGCCGTTGTGAAAAGCACGCACGATCAGCGTGTAGACCACCAGTGGGTCGTCAGGACGCGAGGTCAGAAGCTCTTCCGCAATGGCGGCCGCATCGTCGAACCGGCCCGCCCCGACCATGACCAGATGTGCGCGACGTTGCAAGATCTCGCTGGTCGGCACATCTCCAAGGACGCCGGCCGTCAGGTCGGCTGCCGCAACAAGATTGCCGACGGATTCCGCATGCCGCGCCGCGAGGAAACGCCCAGCCACGGACAACCCTGCCTCGAATGGCGCACCCTCGATGTCCGTCTGGAAACCCGGCGGACCCGCCCGGTTCTCGGTCGCACTATTCACAGGCAATACGGACAGAACCAGGATCGCCGCAATGGCGAAGCCGACCGATAGGGGAAATTTCATACGCATCGATTGTCCATAACGTCCCGAATATCTAGTCCGGTCGTGCGGCGAAGTCGAATCTAGCCGCAGCGATGATGGTGGGGGCCACAACTTGTCGTGACAGCCGGGTCATTTACATATTCGGATAGTTCGGGCCGCCGCCACCCTCGGGTGCAACCCAGACAATATTCTGGGTCGGGTCCTTGATGTCGCAGGTCTTGCAGTGGACGCAATTCTGGGCGTTGATCTGCAGCCGCGGGTTGGACCCGTCGTCGTCGCGCAGGATCTCGTAGACCGAGGCCGGACAGAAGCGCTGCTCGGGCGCATCATAATGCTCGAGGTTCACCGTGATCGGAACGGCGGGGTCCTTGAGGGTAAGGTGGACCGGCTGGTTTTCCTCATGGTTGGTGTTCGAGATGAACACCGATGAGAGCTTGTCGAAGCTCACCTCTCCATCCGGCTTCGGATAGTCGATCGGGGCATGCTTTCTCTTGGATTCGAGCGCCTCGTGATCGGCATGTCCATGCTTCAGCGTCCACGGCGCTCGCCCCCGCAACACGACCTGATCGAGGCCCGCCAGAAGGGTGCCCATGAACAGGCCGAACCTGAACGCGGGCCGGAAGTTGCGCGCACGCGTCAGTTCCGTGTAGGCCCAGCTCTGCCTGAACGCCGCCGTGAACCTATCGATTTTTGGTCCCGGCGCGTCGCCCGCCGTCAACGCCTCGAATGCCGCATCGGCGGCCAGCATGCCCGACTTCATGGCCGTATGGGTTCCCTTGATCTTGGGCACGTTGAGCGTCCCCGCCTCGCAGCCGATCAACGCACCGCCAGGGAACACCATTTCCGGCAGGGACTGCACCCCGCCCTCGTTCAGAGCTCGGGCACCATAGGATAGCCGCTTGCCGCCCTCGAAAACGGGCCGCACCGCAGGGTGGGTCTTGAACCGCTGAAACTCGTCAAAGGGCGAGAGATAGGGGTTCTTGTAGTCGAGGCCTATGACGAAGCCGACCGCGACCTGGTTATCCTCCAAGTGATAGAGGAACGATCCGCCATAGGTCGATCCGTCTAGTGGCCAGCCGGCAGTGTGCATAACCAGTCCCGGCTGGTGTTTCTCGGGATCGATCTCCCATAATTCCTTGATGCCGATCCCGTATGTCTGCGCCTCGGCCTGCGCACGCAAATCGAATTGATCCATCAGCTGGCGCCCCAGATGGCCGCGGCAACCCTCGGCAAAGAAGGTGTAGCGAGCGTGCAGCTCAATGCCCTGTGCGTAGTTGGCGGTGGGCGTGCCGTCAGCGCCGATGCCCATGTCTCCCGTCGCCACGCCTTTGACCGCGCCGTCATCGTCGAACAGGATCTCGGTCGCCGCAAACCCTGGATAGATTTCGACGCCCAGCGCCTCCGCCTGCTCGCCAAGCCAGCGACAAAGGTTGCCGAGCGAGATGATGTGGTTCCCGTGGTTCTTCAGTGGCGGCGGTAGCAACCCCGTGGGGATCGAGGTGGCGCCGGTCTCGCGCAGGAACAGAAACTTCTCGTCGCTGACCGGCGTGTTGATCGGTGCGCCGCGATCCCGCCAGTCCGGAATGAGTTCATCGAGCGCCCGGGTTTCGAGCACCGCCCCCGAGAGAATATGTGCGCCGACCTCAGAACCCTTCTCGAGAACACAAACACCTATTTCGGCATCCGCCGCCGCAGCACGCTGCTTGAGCTGGATGGCTGCTGCCAGACCCGATGGCCCGGCCCCGACGATCACCACGTCGTAGGGCATTGATTCCCGTTCGGTGGCCGGTTCGCTCATGTTAAGACTCTCCCGCACAAGACAAGATACAATTCGCAAGGAACCATGACCCACCGCGAATCTCAACCGAACGATTTTATGACCCGCACGCTCCGAACCACGCACCGCGACGCACCATGACGACCGCACCGGAAACAGGTCAGAAGTTGGCGGCCGCCCTGCGCTGGCAGATCGAGGCCGGTGCGGATGAAGCCATTCTCGACGCGCCAGTCGACCGGTTCGCCACACAGCCGCCAAATCCTGCACCGAAACCGGCGCGTGAACGCGCCCCGAGCAACGCCGCGCCGGCACCCACAACGACTACGGCGCCGCCCAACCTCGCGCCCGCCGACGCCGTGAACGAAACCGCCCGCGGCTTGGCGAATGCTTGCGACGACCTAGCGTCACTCCAGACAGCCCTGGCGGCGTTCGACGGTTGCGCGCTGAAGACTACGGCGACCAACCTTGTATTCGGGGCCGGCGCCCCCGATGCGGATATCATGCTGGTGGGCGAGGCGCCGGGCCGGGACGAGGACCGCGAGGGAATGCCCTTCGTCGGCGCCAGCGGCCAGCTGCTCGACGGCATGCTCGGCTTCCTCGATCTGAGCCGGGAAAGGAATGTCTACATCACGAACATCCTGCCCTGGCGCCCGCCCGGCAACCGACAGCCGACTACCGCCGAGATCGCGGCTTGCCTGCCGTTCCTGGAGCGCCACATCGCGCTGGTCGCGCCGCGTCTCCTGGTGTTTCTCGGCGGCACATCGGCGAAGACACTCCTAGGCCGGAGCGAAGGCATCACCCGGCTGCGCGGCAAGTGGTACGAATATGCATCGGCTGCAACACAGGATTCGCGCCTGGCCGCGATCCCGGCCATGCCAACGCTGCATCCGGCCTATCTGCTGCGCCAACCCGCTCAGAAACGCGCCGCTTGGCTCGATCTGATCGCGGTGCGCGAGAAACTGGACGCGCTGGCGCCAATGACCGATCATTAGTGAATTGTGAAGCCCCGACGCGGCAACGTGTCGTACAAACCCGGCGGGCTATTCGACGGCCCGGATATCCAATCGAGACGGAAACGCTGTGAAATATCGGATCATGGTTCCGCGAGCCATTGCCGCATTCGTCATTGCGGTCGGTATTGCCTCGCCTGCCGTCGAGGCACAGCAACCCAAGCCGCGACCTGTCGAAACGGCCCTGGTCGGCCCTGGTACCCTCGTAATTCCGGGAATAGGATCGCTCGACGGGATCTTGTCCGCAGCGGACGTCGCGCGATATCAGCGGGTCTACGAGTTGCAGGAGACGGGTGACTGGAAGGCCGCGGACGCGATCATTGCGCGGATACACGACCACCGGTTGATGGGCCATGTGGAAGCCCAGCGTTACCTCCACCCGACCAGATACCGCTCGCGCTTTTCGGAACTGCGGGCATGGATGGCCGCGTATGCCGATCACCCGCAGGCGCGCCGCATTCACCGGCTTGCGGTTCTGCGTCAGCCCAAGGGCTCGCGTGCTGCGCAGGCACCGATCACTAACACCTTGCAAGTACGCAGTGAGGCTGTGCGCAAGGCATCCGAGGGCCGACCGCTTTATTCACGTGCTGCGACCCGGGCAGGGCGCCAGGCCCAGAGCGACATTCGTCGCCGGGTCGGCCGCGGCTGGCCCACGGGTGCCAAACAATTACTCGGACAGCGCCAGATCCAGCGAAATCTGAACAATGTTCAGATTGCCCAAGCCTGGCGGACAATTGCCCGCGGTTACTATCGGGCAGGCAAGGATGCGGAAGCGCTGAAAGCCGCTAGGACGGCGGACGTAGTCGCCCCCGGCGCCGCGCCCCTTGCCTACTGGTGGGGCGGGCTTGCTGCGTGGCGGCTCGGCAAGACACAAGACGCCGAATCTCTGTTCGGCGCGCTCGCCCAATCCCCGCAGGCGGCCGACTCGCTGGTCGCGGCCGGCGGGTTCTGGGCAGCCCGCGCGGCGATCGCCAACGGCCACTCGGACCGGGTCACATCTCTGCTGGAGATCGGCGCATTACACGAGCGCCATTTCTACGGGCTCCTGTCCCGCCGGGCACTAGGTATCACCGCCGACTTCGGCTGGAAGAAACCCGACCTTCAAGTCGGCGGCTATCGTGATATTGCAGACACGCGGATCGGCGCCCGGGCGATCGCCCTCTTGCAGGTAGGTCGCGAACATGAAGCCGGGCTCGAGCTCCTCAATCTCGCCGCCGCGAGCCCTACCCTGCTGCCCGAAGTGCTGGCACTCGCCGCCCATGCCAGCCTGCCCGCGCTCTCGCTAAAGCTGTCCGGCTTCGCCGAACCGCAGGCGAAGCTCGCCGCGGCTTACCCGCTGCCGGAGTGGCAACCTGCCAACGGATACGCGATCGACAGGGCGCTGGTCTTCGCCTTCGTACGGCAGGAATCCGCCTTCAACCGGCGGGCCAAGAGCCATGCTGGCGCACGCGGGCTGATGCAGTTGATGCCGCGTACCGCCAGTTTCGTCGCCCGCGAGCGTGCGCTGCGCGGACGCGGTAAGTACAAGCTGTTCGACCCCGAGTTCAATCTCGCGTTGGGCCAGCAGTATATCGAGTTGCTGATGTCCGAACGCGGCATCCAGCAGGACTTGTTCCGCACGGCGACGGCCTATAACGCCGGCCCGGGCAATCTGCGGAAATGGGAGCGTGTTGTGTCCCATGGCAACGACCCCCTGCTGTTTATCGAGAGCCTGCCGTCGCGCGAGACCCGTGCGTTCGTCGAACGTATCTTGACCAATCTGTGGATCTACCGTGATCAGCTGGGGCAGGAGTCGCCCTCGCTCGATGACATCGTCGCCGGCCGCTGGCCTCGCTACGAAGCGCAGGACACCGATGCAAGAAACTGAACTCAGACCCGGCTTCAAGCCCGTCCGCATCGCCGTCCTAACCATTTCCGACACGCGGAGCTTCGACAATGACCGGTCGGGCGACACGCTTGCGGACCGTCTTCAAGACGCTGGGCACATTCTGGCCGCACGCGACATTGTGCGCGATGACCGAGCCTCCATCGCCGAAAAGTTTCGCAGCTGGGCGGCGGACCCCCAGATCGAGGTCATCATCTCGACCGGTGGCACCGGCGTTACCGGCCGTGACGTGACGCCTGAGGCGCTGGGCGACGTGATCGAAAAACGCATCGACGGGTTCGGGGAGCTGTTCCGCTGGATTAGTTTTCGGAAGATCGGCACTTCGACCATCCAGTCGCGGGCCGATGCAGGCGTGCTAGCCGGCACCTATATCTTCGTGCTGCCCGGATCGCCCGGAGCATGCCGCGATGGCTGGGACGACATCCTGAAGGACCAGCTCGACATTCGGCATAAGCCCTGCAACTTCGCCGAGCTCCTGCCGCGCCTGCGCGAGCATGAAGGGCGCGAGGCACTTTGAGGCCGGTGTCGGATACGCTCGACCCAGACGCGATCGCCGAATGCCTGCGGCAGTCAGGCCATGCACCCGAGGTCAAGGGCACGGATCTGAGCATCCTCTCGACCAAGGGGGTTTCCCACGATCATTGGCGCATCGGCGACAGCGATCTGGTCTTGCGCATTCCTCGGATGAACCAGTGGGGCCTAGTCGCGGCGGACGCGCTTGCCTATCAGGCCGCGGCGTTCGACCGGGCGTCAAAGAGCGACCATACGCCGGAATGTCGTGCAATACTCGCGCCAGGCGACCAGTTGCCGCGCGGCGCACTCCTAGTCACCGCGATCAACGGGCGCACGCCCGCATTGCCGGATGATCTCACAGCGATCGCCGTGGCACTGGCAGCGATCCATGAACTGCCTGTCCCGACCGAAGACAAGCTAGCGCCCCTCCAAATTCACCGCAATCCGGTTTCCTCGACTCTGCAGGTTATCGAGGAACAGGCCGCCTTCCTGTCGGATGCAGGGATTGACGACGAAACCGCTGCCGGCATCCGCGAAGACCTCGCCTGGGCGCGCAACTTCGCCGGCCAAGGCGAACCCGATTTTCCGCACCGCCTCGTCTGTACGGACGCCCATCCCGGAAACTTCCTGATCGACGCCGCGGGCAAGGCCTGGTTCGTCGATCTCGAGAAAGCGCTCTATGGTGCTGCGCCGATCGACCTTGCCCATGTCACTCTGGGCACGTCGACCAGCTGGGACCCGGATTGCCGCGGCGAGTTGTCGGCCGCCGATGTCGGGGGCTTCTATCACCATTATCTGGACCTGGTGGACCGGGAACGCGCCGCCGCGTTCGGCCCCTGGCTGTTGCCCATGCGCAGGCTCACCTGGCTGCGCACAATCACCTGGTTCGCGCGCTGGAAGGCACAATGGTCCGGCGATGATCACGCCGCGATGCGCGACCCGCGAATGGCAGCCCACATCCGCACCCATGTGGATCGATGCTTCGCCCCCGAAGTCGTCGCGGCCACCCGCGGCGACTGGCTCGCCCCCAGCATCCTGACGATCTGAGTGTCCCGATCCGGTGCACCGACCTTCCTGCACTAGCACCAATAGTTCTTGTTTTGTTCCTTTCGGCGATTATCATCATGACATGGACAAGATGATCGAACCGCAGACCCGCCCCGCGCGCGCCACCGACGCCGTTCACGACGTCGGTCCAGACGCATTGCCCGACCGCACACGCCCGGGACGCGGCGCGATCTCCAACCTCACGGGGCGGTTCGAGCGATTACGGAAAAACGCCACGGATGATGGCTGGCGGCAAGATCATGCAGACGGCGATCCGGCGCCCCGTCTCGACACGATCGTCACCTTCGACCGGACACGCAGCATCATCGCCCGGAACGATTCGCCGGATATCCCCTTTGACCGTTCGATCAACGCCTACCGGGGTTGCGAGCATGGCTGCGTCTATTGCTACGCGCGCCCTACCCATGCCTGGCTCGGCCTATCGCCCGGCCTTGACTTCGAGACAAGGCTGTTTGCCAAGCCGAACGCCGCGGAGCTTCTCGCCCGCGAACTCGCGCGGCCGGGTTACAAGCCGCGCACCATCGCCATAGGCACAAATACGGACCCGTATCAACCGGTCGAGCGGCGGCTGAAGATCACGCGGGCGATCCTCGAGGTACTCGCCGCGCATAACCACCCGGTCTCGATCGTGACCAAGAGCGGGCTTGTCGCCCGCGACCTCGACATTCTCGGCCCGATGGCCGCGCGCGGCCTCGCGGCGATCGGTGTTTCGCTGACGACCCTAGATGCGGACTTGGCCGCGAATATGGAACCCCGGGCACCGCGGCCAGAGCGCCGCCTCGAGACGATCCGGATGCTGGCGACAGCGGGTCTTCCCGTCACTGTCATGGCGGCACCGATGATCCCGGCCCTGACCGATCACGAGCTCGAAGCGATACTGATTCGGGCTCGCAAGGCCGGCGCGACCCATGCGGGCTATATCCTGCTGCGCCTGCCGCTGGAACTGAAGGAGTTGTTCGAGGAATGGCTCGCGACCCACTATCCGGACCGAAAACGTCGGGTGCTGAACCGGTTGCGGGAAATGCGCGGTGGCGCGCTTTACCGCAGCCAGTTCGGCGAGCGCATGCACGGGCGCGGCGACCTGGCGAAGCTGCTCGAGGAACGCTTCCGCATCGCGGCCCGTCAACAGGGCTTCAGAACCGAGCGGACCCTGCTCGACCCGCACCGTTTCAGGCTTACCGAAACAGAGGCCACGGCACGCCAACTCGATCTGTTCGACGCCGCGCCTGCCTGAGACAACGACGCAGTTTTTGTGGGACACGCGAATTAACAATCGACAACGCGGCATTGTGCTAGCGTGCGCCCCGCATGCTTACAAGCCACGAACTGCTCCCGCTCACCATCGTGGTACTCGTCGCGCTGCTGTGCGGCGTATTCTTGACGCGCCTGAAGCAGCCGGCGGTAGTCGGCTACATCATCGCCGGTTTCGTCCTCGGTCCGTCGGGATTTGGTCTTGTCGAGAACGAGGCAAGCATCGGCCTGCTCGCCGAGCTCGGTGTCCTGCTCCTGCTCTTCGTGATTGGCATGGAGCTGAGCCTGCGCGCCTTCCGGCAGATCTGGAAGATCGCGGTCACCACCGTGGCGCTGCAGACCGCGGGCGCCACGTCACTCGTTTGGCTGATCGGTCAGTGGCAGGGCTGGCCGGTCGCGGCGGTGGCGCTGCTCGCCTTCGTACTCGCGCTGTCGAGCACTGCGGTCGCGGTAAAGATGCTCGAGGATATCGACGAGCTGCGCACCCGCACCGGCCAGATCACCGTCGGCATCCTGATCGCACAGGACCTGGCGGTCGTGCCTATGATTCTGCTGCTCGACGTCGTCGCCGACGGCGCGTTCAGCATCTTCGCGATCGGGCGTATTATGCTGTCGATCGGTTTCCTGCTTGCCCTGATCATCTTCCTGAGCCGCCGCCAGCGCCTCAGCATCCCCTTGCTGAGTCGGACGCAGGGACACAGGGATCTGACACCCCTGCTGGGGCTCGTCTGCTGCTTCAGCGCGGCCGCAGTTTCCGGGCTCATCGGCCTGTCGCCCGCCTACGGTGCGTTCCTCGCCGGGCTCACCATCGGCAACAGCAACCTGCGCGTCGGCATGCTCGACATGGTGATGCCGATCCAGTCGGTCTTGATGATGGTGTTCTTCCTCTCGGTAGGGCTGCTGATAGACGTAGCGCTAATATGGGAAAATTTGGGCCTTATCATCCTGATGCTGCTAATCGTCACCGTCGGCAAGACCGCCATCAACCTCTCGATCTTCGCAGCCCTGCGCCAACCCTGGGCACAGGCGCTGCTCAGCGCGCTGATCCTCGCGCAGGTCGGCGAATTCTCGTTCCTGCTTGGCAATGTTGGACTGCAAAAAGGAATCATCTCGGGCGACGAGTTCCGCATCATCCTGTCGGTCACGGCGCTGTCGCTGATCATCTCGCCGCTCTACATGAACGCGATCCGCCGCCTGCACCGCGCCGCGCGCTATCAGCACGCCTCAATCCGCTATGTCTTTCTTGTCGCCTTCGGACGCGAGGCGGATTGGGCACGATTAGCGTTCCGCAAAATCGCGAGCGTGCGCATCTACGCACCCAACGGGGTGAAGCGGCTGTTCATACCGCTGGTAATTAAGCGGCTCAGACGCCGCAGGCCCCGGAATTCGGACTGATTGCCCGCATGTGTTCTAAGGAAATCTATGACAGCGTCGCCGGAGTGGATGAGGCCGGTCGGGGCCCTTGGGCCGGGCCGGTGGTCGCCGCGGCGGCCATCCTGAGCGACGAGAGCGGCGCGATCCTGCGCGCAGCCGGGGTCGACGATTCCAAGGCCCTCAGCAAGACAAAGCGGCAGCGATGTTTCGATATTATCTGCGAACAGCAGGACCGCGGCACCCTGTCATTCGCCCTCGCAAGTGCCGATCCCGCGGAAATCGACGAACATAATATTCTCGGCGCGACCATGCGGGCGATGACCCGAGCGGTCACCGCGTTGCCGGGGACGCCCAACCGTGTGCTTATCGACGGCAACCGAATGCCGCCGGACCTCCCATGCCCAGGCGAGACGATCGTCGGCGGAGATGCGAAAATCCTGTCGATTGCTGCTGCATCGATACTGGCAAAAATCACCCGCGACCGGCTCATGGCCGCCCTGGCCGAGCTGCATCCAGGCTATGGCTGGGAGCGCAACGCGGGCTACGGCACCGCGGAACATCGCCAAGGCCTCGAATCCCTCGGCGTCACGATTCATCACCGGCGCAGCTTTGCACCCATACGCGAAATCCTAGAACGCACCCCAACATCTCGTTAACCAGCTGACTCTAAACACTAAATCGACCCGAACGTGATTTTCCGATTGACGGTGAGTCCCGAGTTGGTCATCGTCCGCGGCCATGCGAACCCCTGGCCAAGGTCGCAAAGGCACCAACGTGCCTGCGCGCAACGTGATTCTGAAAGGCGACTGCATCGAGCAGCTGTCCGCGCTGCCGGACGCGTGCATCGATGTCGTCTTTGCCGACCCCCCCTATAACCTGCAACTGTCGGGCGAGCTCACGCGACCGAACAATTCTATGGTCGACGGCGTCGACGACGACTGGGACAAGTTCGACGATCTGCAGGCCTATGATGCGTTCAGTCGGGCCTGGCTGGGCGAGGTACACCGGGTCCTGACCGACAACGGTTCCCTCTGGGTCATCGGCAGCTACCACAACATCTTCCGCGTCGGCGCCGCGCTCCAAGACCTGAGCTTCTGGATTCTAAACGATGTGGTCTGGCGTAAAACGAACCCGATGCCGAACTTCCGCGGCCGTCGCTTCACTAATGCTCATGAGACGATGATCTGGGCAGCGAAGAGCCAGAAGTCGAAATACACGTTCAACTACGAGGCCATGAAGGCCCTGAATGACGATCTGCAGATGCGCAGCGACTGGCTTCTTCCGATCTGCAACGGCAGCGAGCGGATCAAGGGCGAGGACGGGCGCAAGGCGCACCCGACCCAGAAGCCGGAGGCACTGCTGCACCGCGTGGTGCTCGCCTCGACCCGGGTCGGCGACGTGATACTCGACCCCTTCTTCGGCTCCGGCACCACCGGCGCGGTTGCTAAGCAGCTCGGCCGCGACTTTATCGGCATCGAGCGTGACTCGGACTATATTGCCGTCGCTGAGAAGCGAATTGCCCAGACCCGGCGCATTCCGGAGACCGACCTACTCGAGACACCATCCAAACGCGAGCAGCCGCGCATCCCCTTCGGCTGGCTCGTCGAGCGCGGCCTGCTGCGGCCTGGCGAAAAACTCTACGCGCCCAAGCGCCGACACGCGGCAAAGATCCGCGCTGACGGGACGATCGTGGCCGCCGAGAACCGAGGCTCGATCCACAAGATCGGCGCCGAGGTTCAGGGCGCGGCCGCTTGCAACGGCTGGACCTTTTGGCATGTGGACATCGAGGGCGAACTCGTCCCGATCGATGTGCTGCGCCAGAAGCTGCGAGCAGAACTCAATTAGCGCCTATTCGTTGTCGGGGCGGCCCAGATGGGCCAGGACGTGATGCACCACCTTACGGGTCAGGGTCGGTAGCGGATGGTCCCCAAATTTCTCGACCGGCACCCACACACCGCCGAGCGACCTCCGGCCGTCGATCCGGGCGGCCCGGACCTGCAGTTCGAGCTGCAGGTGGGTGAAAACGTGAGTCACAAGCCCAGGCAACAGCCGCCAGTCCGCCGCCACGGGCGGATCGTCACGGAACACCTCCGATTCCGCCCAGTCCCCCGACGGCACCTCCATCATGCCGCCGAGGAGCCCCGATTCAGGCCGCCGCCGAAGCAAGACCGCACCGTCCCGCCGGGTCATCCAGTAGGCGGTCGCACGGCGGACCGGGCGCGGCACCTTCGGGGCACGGCGTGGGAGCTCCGCCGTGGTCCCACCCGCGTGCGCCAGGCAATCCGGCCACCAGGGACACAGCCCGCAGGCCGGCGCACGCGGCGTACAAATCGTCGCCCCCAGGTCCATCACTGCCTGAGCGTAGTCGCCGGCGCGCTGCTCGGGCGTCATGCTCGTAGCGTAGGACTTGAGCGCAGGCTTGGCATCCGGCAGCGGCGTTCCGACCGCGAAGAGCCGCGCCATCACCCGCTCGATATTTCCATCGACCGGCGTCGCCTTTCGTGCGAAGGCGATCGCCGCGATGGCGGCGGCGGTATAAGGGCCAATTCCGGGCAACGCGCGCAGGCCGTTCTCAGTGTCCGGAAAATGTCCGCCATGCTGGTCACGCACCTGGCGTGCACATTTGTGCAAATTGCGGGCGCGAGCGTAGTAGCCAAGGCCCGCCCAGGCGGTCAGCACCTCGTCTAGATCGGCGTCGGCCAGGTCTTCGACCCGCGGCCAGCGTTCGAGAAATTTCTTAAAGTAGGGCCCGACGGTTACGACCGTGGTCTGCTGCAGCATCACCTCGCTGAGCCAGACATGATAGGGGTCGGGCCGCACGCCCTGGCGCGAGAGAGCCGGCGACACTCGCCAAGGCAAGCGCCGGGCATTGCGGTCATACCATTCGAGGATCGTGTCGGCGGTGGGCGCGGGCATGTCGGAAGAGACGTTAGAGACGTTGTGGCGGTCGGTTACGCCTTCTAACATGCTCACATGGACGTGAATGCGAGAAACCTGACGCGATGACGAGCAAGCGTGCTCGCGGACTGCGTGCCATCGGCGCCGAGAGCAGCCGTGCCACCGCCACCATACGACGCAAGCGCGGCTTCTTCGAGGCGAGCGTGTTCTCGGACTGGGCCGATATCGTCGGTAGCGAGCTGGCGATCCAATGCGTTCCACTACGCCTCGTGCGTGGCGACGATGGCGAAGGCGGCACCCTGCATGTCCGCGTCACCGGTCCGCTCGCCCTCGAACTCCAGCATCTCGAACCCCAGGTGATCGAGCGGATCAATAGCTATTATGGCTACCGTGCCGTCGCGCACCTACGCCTCCACCAGGGGCCAATCTCAGCACCCGCGCGGCCCGCACCCGCCATTCCCGGAAAGGCAGATCCCGACGACCTCGCACGGCTGGACGCCGATCTCGCCGGCGTGGAGGACCCCGAGTTGCGGCGCGCACTGCGCACCCTGGGCGAATCTGTGTTGGCCTGTAGCCGAACCCGGTCCCAATCCTGAGCCAAACCAGGGTCTCCATTCGGCCACAATCGGCTATCAGAATCGTCCTAAGGGTCGCTAAATGTTTGGCAGAATGCATCTTTTCTGCGCTTGGCCGGTCGTATACGCGTCCCTATAATCTTCTACATATAGTATTTGGAGGACCCTGTGGGCCTATATCGAGGAATTGGAGCCGCCCTGACCGGCGCCATCGCACTCGCTTTTGCGGCGACATCCGCCCCTGCGCAAGAGACGATCGACGCGGCGACGGCGCTGCAGGAACGCTCGATCGGAAGCCCCGACGCGCCCGTTACTGTGATCGAGTATTTCTCGCTGACCTGTCCGGCATGCGCGAGCTTCCACAATGACGTCTACGGCGACCTTAAGGCAAAGTATGTTGACACGGGCAAGGTTCGCTTCGTTTATTCGGAGTTCCCGCGCGACGGTGTAGACCTGCGCGCCGGCATGATGGCCCGCTGCGCCCACCCGCGACGCTATGCCGGCCTGATCCAAGTCCTTTTCAAAAACCAGACGAAGTGGACGCGATCCAATGACCCTTTGGGTGAATTGGCAAAGATCGGCCGCCTGGCCGGGATCGACGAAGCCAGATTCCAGAGTTGCATAGCAAACGAAGAGCTCGCGAACGGAATCCTCTTAAGCCTGCAAAAGGCGAGTTCACTTGGTATTCAGAGCACGCCGACATTCGAAATCGACGGCCAGCTTTATTTGGGTTTGCGCTCGATCGAGGAATTCTCCGAAATCATCGATCCGCTTCTGGCGAACTAGTGATTCGGTGTTCACAATGCACGGCGTCTTGTAGGCGGTGTTCTTTCTTGGGGGTTACGTACCGGTGCAGTTCAACAAGCTGAGACTGAGAGGCTTCAAATCATTCGTTGATGGGACCGATCTCGAGATCGCGCCCGGCCTGACCGGTATCGTCGGCCCCAACGGCTGCGGCAAGTCCAACCTGGTCGAGGCCCTGCGCTGGGTGATGGGCGAGACTTCGGCCAAGCAGATGCGCGGCGGCGGCATGGACGACGTGATCTTCGGCGGTACGTCCGACCGTCCGGCCCGCAACGCGGCCGAGGTGGTGCTGAGCCTGGACAACCACAACCGCACGGCCCCAACCCAATTCAACAATTCCGACGATATCGAGATCTCCCGCCGGATCGAGCGCGAGAAGGGCTCGAACTATAAGATCAACGGCGACGACGTACGCGCACGCGATGTACAGATCCTGTTCGCCGATCAGGCAACCGGTCCGCGTTCCACCGCGCTGGTCAGCCAGGGCCGGGTCGGCGCTCTGATCAACGCCAAGCCGTCGGACCGGCGAATCCTGCTCGAAGAGGCCGCGGGCATCACGGGCCTCCATTCGCGCCGCCACGAAGCGGAACTGCGTCTACGCGCCGCCGAGAACAATCTGGAACGGCTCGACGATGTGCTTGTCACCCTAGACGCACAGCTTCAGGGCCTGAAGAAACAGGTCCGTCAGGCACGTCGCTACAAGAATATCTCCCAAGACATCCGCCGCACCGAAGCAACCGTCCTGCATCACCGCTGGACGGCGGCGGGCAACGACCTGGCGAATGCCAAGAAACGTTTCCGCCAGTCCGAGACCGTGGTGGCAGAGCAGACCCGTGTGGTGTCCGAGGTCACGCGCCAACGCGAGGCCGCCGCGGCTGAACTGGTGCCCCTGCGCGAAACTGAGGCAGCAGCCGCAGCCGAGCTGCAGACGCTCAACATCGCCCGCGAAGAGCTGGACGCGGAGGAAGAACGCAACCGCACGGCGCGCGAACAATGGGAGACCCGGCTCGCCCAGATCGAGGCCGATCTCGGACGCGAACGCGGACTCGCCGCAGAGGCCCGGAATGCGCTGACGCGAATGGGCACCGAGAAAGCCGATATTGAGCGGGCCTGTGCCGGCGAGGCCGATCTGATCACTGAGACACTGGCAACATTGGAGGCCCGCACCGGGCGTGTCGAGGCGATCGAGTCCGAACTGACCGGACTAATGGAGCGTCTGGCAACGGGGGAAGCCGAGATCACGGCCGTCGAGCGCGAGGTCAGCGAACTGGCCGCACGACGGCGCCGGCTCGAGACCGAAAGCGACGAGGCCAAGGCCGAGCGCGCGGCGATCGAGGAACAGGGGCTCTCATCGGACGAGCTGGAGACCGCGGAGGCGCGCCTCAACGCGGCGGAAGAAACACTCAAAGCGGCACGCGGCGCTCTCGATGACGCCGAGTCGGCGCGCGAACACGCCGACGGCGAGCGCGACAAAGCCCGCGACGTCCGCTCTCAGGCAGATGAGGCCCTGTCGCGGATGCGTGCCGAGGCGGGAGCGCTGGAAGATCTGCTGGACACCGAGGCCGAAGCCCTCGACACCGATTGGACGCCGATGATCGACGCCGTCGAGGTCATGGCAGGCTATGAGGCGGCCCTGGGGGCGGCCCTCGGCGAAGACTTGGACGCGCCGTCCGACGAGCGCGCACCGCGTCACTGGCAGATCATGGGCGCCCCCGCCGACGATCCGAGCCTGCCCATGGGTATCCGGCCCTTAAGCGAGTATGTCGGCAAGGCCGGGCCCCTGACCCGCCGCCTGGCCCAGATCGGGGTTGTCAGCGATGTGGAAACGGGGGAACGGCTCGCCCGCGAACTTAAGGCCGGCCAGCGACTGGTCGATCGGTCGGGCAATCTCTGGCGCTGGGACGGCTACATCTCGCGCAACGACGCGCGCTCCTCGACCTCGACCCGCCTGCGGCAGCGCAACCGGCTCACCGAGCTCGCCAAACGCATCGCCACGGCCGAGACAGGCTTCGAGACGATCGAGGCCGAACACCGCTCAGCACGCACGCGAGCCGATGCTGCGAGCGAGGCCGCCCGCTCGGCCCGCGCGGCGCTCGAGAACGCCGACGACACGGCCGCCGATGCGCGGCGCACCCATGCCGGTCTCGCGCGCGAATTCGCTGCGCGGGTGGCGCGTCACGATAATCTGGGGGAGACCCTCGCCCGCATCAATGCCGATATCGCCGATATCGACGTGCGTGTCGACGATGCGCGCGCCCGATGCACCGCGGTTGGCGACCTCAATGCCCTGCGCGGCAACACCGGGGCGCTGCGCGGCCAACTCAACGAGGCGCGGGCCGCATCCGTGGCCGCGCAGAGCGAGCATGACCGTCTCGTGCGCGAGTCCGAGGAACGCCATCGGCGCATCACCGCGCTGGCTGCCGAGGAAACCTCCTGGCAGGCGCGCGACAACGGTGCCGGCGAGCGGATCGCCGAGCTCGAGGCGCGCGACGGTCAGGCCCGGGGCGAACTCGAGACCCTCGCGGCCCGCCCGGCCAAGATCGAGATCCAGCGTCGGACCCTGATGGGCCGCCTAACGGCCTCGGAGGCACGACGCAACGAGGTCGCGGATGCGGTAGCACGAGCCGACGAGCGCTTGTCCCGGGCCGAACGCACCATGCGCGACGCCGAGGCCAGGCTTGGCGATGTACGAGAGGATAAGGTCCGAACAGAGTCGACCGTCGCCCAGGCTAGGCAGACCCTCGAGACCGTCGTCGAACGCATCACCGAGCGGCTGGAGTGCAAGCCCGAGGAAGTTCTGGCGCTGGTGGAGGTACCTGAAGGCAAGGAGATGCCGGACCTCGAATCGTCGGATCGTCGCCTCGAACGGCTGCTGCGCGAGCGCGACAATATGGGGCCGGTGAACCTGCGCGCCGAGCAGGAATCCGAAGAACTCATCGAGAAGATCGAGACGATCCAGACCGAGCGCGAGGATCTGGTCTCGGCGATCGACCGGCTGCGCCGCGGCATCGCCAGCCTGAACCGCGAGGCCCGTCAGCGGCTGCTTGCGTCGTTTGAGGAGGTCGACAAACACTTTCAGGATCTGTTCACGCGCCTGTTCGGCGGTGGACGTGCACATCTCGAGCTCACCGACGCGGAAGATCCGCTCGAGGCCGGCCTAGAAATCTACGCCAGCCCGCCGGGCAAGAAGCTTCAGGCCCTGTCGCTCCTGTCGGGCGGCGAGCAGGCATTGACCGCGACCGCGCTGCTGTTCGCGGTGTTCCTGACCAACCCGGCGCCGATCTGCGTACTCGACGAGGTCGACGCGCCGCTCGACGACGCCAATGTCGACCGCTTCTGCAACCTTCTGGACCACATCGCCCAGACGGGCACGACGCGGTTCCTCATCGTCACCCATCACCGAATGACGATGGCCCGCATGGACAGATTGTACGGTGTGACCATGCCCGAACGCGGCGTCAGCCAGCTCGTGTCGGTCGACCTTCGCGGGGCTGAGGAAATCCGCGCGATCGCCTAATCACAAGCCGCGATTTCCCCCGGATTTCCGCGGCCTTTGTCCCCTTTCGCATGTGCGGAATGTCACCTTGACTTGCCCAGGGACGGTCGCTACGTTGCGCTCGCTTTCGGGCGTTGGTTCAGTCGAGCCGCGGGGACAGCAATTCGGGGACGAGGGGATCCATGACCGATCCGGACCATCCGCCTGAACTGCCTGAACTCAAACAGCGCCTCGGCAAAATTCGCGACCGGCGCGCGGGGGAACAACAAAAATCCTCGTCCCGGTCCAAAGGTGGCGCTTCGGATATCGGCGTCGGCGCAAAGGTCGTCGTCGATCTGGTCGCCGGAGTGGGTTTCGGCGGTGGCATCGGCTGGAGCTTAGACTGGTGGTTGGAAACGAAGCCCTGGTTCTTGGTCGTGTTCTTGATGCTTGGGTTTGTCGCGGGTTTGTTGAACGTCATTCGGACGGCAAACCAGGCAAGCCAGCCAAAGACAAACGGCGATACCGACGCATAGGAATGGCCGCGTCGGGTTCAACGCCGAGAAAGACTGGAGAGTATCCGGGTGGCTAGTCCTCTCGAACAATTCACGATCGTTCCGATTGTCGAACTCGAAGTTGCAGAGATCGATATCTCGTTTACGAACTCGTCGCTCTGGATGGCGATCACGGCCGCCGTACTGGTGATATTCATGGTCGTCAGCACCCAGCGCCGCGCGCTGGTGCCCGGGCGGATGCAGGCCTCGGCCGAGTATTTCTACCAGGTCATCGCGGACATGGTCCGCGACAATGTGGGATCGCAGGGTCGCCCCTACTTCCCGTTCATCTTCAGCTTGTTCATGTTCATCATGTTCGGCAATCTGCTGGGGCTCATCCCCGGCGCATTCACGTTCACGAGCCATCTCGCGGTTACCTTCGCGATGGCGGCATTCATCTTCGTCGGCGTCACAATAATCGGCCTGGTGAAGCACGGCCTCAAGTTCTTCACGCTGTTCTTCCCGCACGGCGCGCCCATCGTCTCGGCGCCGGTGCTAATCCCGATTGAGATCATTTCCTACTTCTCGCGCCCGATCAGCCTGTCTGTGCGCCTGTTTGCAAACATGACCGTCGGACACGTGCTGCTCAAGGTCATCGGCGGCGGCGTCGTCGCGCTCGGCGGCTTCTGGGTCCTGCCCGGCCTGCTGCCGCTGGCCTTTCTGATCGCGATCACCCTGCTCGAAGTCATGATCGCCGTCATCCAGGCCTATGTGTTCGCCATCCTTACATGCGTCTATCTCAACGACGCACTGCATCTGCATTAATCCCCATACGAGAGAGCTTGAAGGAGCATTCAATAATGGAACTCGAAGTCGCAACACAATTCGCGAGGCTCATCGGCGCCGGTCTGGCCGCCATTGGAATGGTCGGTGCCGGTATCGGTGTCGGTCGCATCTGGGCCAGCTACATCGAAGCGATCGGCCGCAACCCGGCGGCGAAGGACGAGATAGGTGCGTTTATCTGGATCGGTTTCGCGGTCACGGAGGCCATTGCGCTGTTCGCGCTGATCATGGCTTTCATTATCCTCGCCGGTTAGTCGAAACCGAACGCAACGGTTAGGGTCATACGGTCTAATGGCCCGCGGGCATGTCGGCCGATGACCGGATCGAAAGCGGAAGAGCACCGAAATGCCTCAGTTTGAACCCTCCTCATTCGCGAGCCAGATCTTCTGGCTGGTCGTGTGCTTCGCCGTCGTCTTCCTGTTCGCGTGGCGCATCTATCTGCCGCGAATATCCGCGACTATCGATAACCGCCATCAGCGGGTCGACGGCGACATCAAGCGGGCGGAGGAATTGACGGCCGAGGCTGAAGAGGTGCTTGCAGCCTACGAAGCCGAGCTGACCAAGACCCGCGCCGACGCCCAGGAACAGCTGCACAAGGCGGCGGAAGCTGCGACGGCTGAGGCCGAGGCACGGAACGCGGCGTTGACGGAGAAACTGTCGGCCGATGCTGAGGCGGCGCGCGTGCGGATCAACGACGCCAAGCAATCTGCCATGGGCAACGTGTCCGAGCTCGTCGAGGATATCGCAAGCCAGGCCGTGGAGCGGCTGATCGGGGTAACCCCAGCCAGTGGTGCCGTTCGCAAGGCGGTCGACGCGGCCGCAGGGGAGCGCTCCTGATGTTCACACGGTTGTTCGCTGCATCGATCGCGCTTGCGGCAATGTCCGGACCGGCGACCGCCGCCGGCGACCATGTTCCCTTCCTCGAGAAGCCCGAGACCTGGATTCTCGTCGCCTTCATCATCTTCATCGTGGCGATCTATCGTCCGGTGACGCAGATGATCGGGGGCAAGCTCGACGACCGCGCCGGCGCGATCAAGACCGAGCTCGACGAGGCGCAGCGCTTGCGCGAGGAGGCCCAGCACACGCTCGCCGAGTATCAGCGCAAGCAGCGCGACGCGCTCGCCGAGGCCGAGGGGATCATCAACGAGGCGCGCGAAGAGGCAAAACGGATCGAGGCCAATGTCCAGGAGCGGACGGAAGCCACCCTCAAGCGCCGCGAACAACAGGCAATCGATATGATCGCGGCGGCCGAGGAAAGCGCAAAGCGCGAAATCCAGGCGCAGGCCGCCGACGTCGCCATCGCCGCGACCCGTCAAATCTTGGCCGAGGCGGTCGAGGGTCAGAAGGGCGATGACATCGTCGACGAGGCGATCCGCGAAGTGCCGGGTAAGCTCAACTAGACATCTGAACAAACACGCGCGCGATGACGTGTAGAGGAGGCCTCTCTAGGGGCTTTTTCATGCGTGCATACCGGGGCAGCGGCTATTCCGCCGCCTCTACGGTCGGGACATCCGGAGTCCAGCGCAGGATCGGGCGGCGGGCGGCGGTCGTCTCATCGAGGCGGCGGCGCGGGGTCAACCGCGGCGCGGCGGCAAATGCATCACTTTCTCCGGCCTGCACCCGTGCGACGAGGGCGCGCACCACCGAGACAAAGTTGTCCAGCTCGCGCTTGGACTCGGTCTCCGTCGGCTCGATCAGCATCGCCCCGTGGACGACCAGCGGAAAATACATGGTCATAGGATGATAGCCCTCGTCGATCATCGCCTTAGCAAAATCGAGGGTAGTCACGCCGGAATCCTTCAGAAATCGATCATCGAACAGGCATTCATGCATGCAAGGGCCATCGAAGGCGGCCGTCATCACGTCCGACAATTGCGACATAACATAATTGGCATTGAGGACCGCGTCGCTTGCCACCTGCCGTAGCCCGTCACGGCCATGGCTAAGCATGTAGGCATAGGCACGCACGAACATGCCCATCTGACCATGGAAGCCCTTGAGCCGCCCGAACGGCCTAGCTTCCCCGGCATCCGCCGCGTGCTCGACGAGAGCATACCCATTGCCGTCATGCACCACCCACGGCGTCGGCGCGAAGGGCGCGAGCGCCTCTGACAGGACTACCGGGCCCGCGCCGGGCCCGCCGCCGCCATGCGGCGTCGAGAAAGTCTTGTGCAGATTGATATGCATGCAGTCGATACCGAGATCACCCGGCCTGACCCGGCCGACGATGGCATTGAAGTTAGCACCGTCGCAGTAGAAATAGCCGCCGACGTCATGTATCAATCGCGCGATCTCGATCATGTCATTCTCAAACAGCCCGCAGGTGTTCGGGTTGGTGATCATGATCCCGGCGACATCGTCGTCGAGTTTGTCGGAGAAGGCCTTGACGTCCACCCGACCACGCGCGTCCGACGGAATCGCATCCACAGCGAAACCGCAAACAGCCGCGGTGGCCGGATTAGTGCCGTGCGCCGAATCCGGCACCAGGATGCGTCGCCGCGTCGTCTGCCCACCCTCCCGGGCATCGAGGGCAGCACGAATGGCCATCACCCCGCACAGCTCGCCATGCGCACCGGCCGCTGGCGACATGGCGACGGCCGGCATGCCGGTCAACTCCTTGAGCCAGTGCGCCAGTGTGTCGATCAGCTCGAGCGCCCCCTGGACGGTCGACTCCGGCTGCAGTGGATGTAGATTCGCAAAGCCCGAAAGGCGCACCATCTTCTCGTTCAGGCGCGGGTTATGCTTCATCGTGCACGAGCCGAGCGGGTAGGTACCCATATCGATCGCATAGTTCTTCTGCGACAGTCGCGTGAAATGCCGCACGATCTCGGGCTCACTCGCACTCGGTAGGCCTATGGCCGAACTGCGTTCGAGGCCGCCGAGTCGATTTTCGGTCACCGGTGGCGGCGGCAGATCGACCCCCTCCGCGCCAGTATTGTCGATCTCGAAGAGGAGCGGTTCCTCCAAGCGCAGTCCCTGATGGCCATGCACCGTTTCCACACCGACGACCGGCGACGCGACCAGCTCTCCAAAGGGTGTCGGGCGACTCAGATCCTTCGAATGACCGCTCATGCCGCAACCTCCGCCAGCCCGGCGCACAGCGCGTCCATGTCCTCGGGCTGTGTCAGCTCGCTAACCGCGACGAGCAGGATATCATTAACACCCGCATCAGGGCCGAACAGCCGCGACGCCGGAACACCGGCTAGAATATTGTGTGCCGCGAGCGTCTCGACGGCTACAGCGGCAGATCCACCGAGCCGCACGGCGAACTCATTGAAATAGGTCTGCGGCAACACCTCGATGTCCGTGAGTGCATCCAGCCGGTCCGCTAGTTCCACGGCATTAGCATGATTCAGCTTAGCCAGGTCGCGAAAGCCCTGCTCACCCAGCAACGACAGGTGGATGGTGAAGGCGAGCGCGCACAGGCCTGAGTTGGTGCAGATGTTGCTGGTCGCCTTCTCACGGCGAATATGCTGCTCGCGGGTCGACAGGGTCAGCACCCAGCCGCGCCGACCATCTTCGTCGACGGTCTCGCCTGCTAGCCGGCCCGGCATATGCCGGACATATTTCTCGCGAGCGGCGAACAGGCCCACATAGGGCCCGCCGAAGCCCTGCGCGTTGCCCAAGCTCTGCCCCTCGGCGACGACGATGTCGGCGCCCATCTCAGCGGGTGGACGGATCGCCCCCAGCGATACCACCTCGGTAACAACCACAACCAGCAGGGCGCCCGCCGAATGACAGGCCTCAGCGAGCGGCGAGAAATCACGGACATGCCCGAACACGCCTGGGTTCTGGACCACCACGCAGGCGGTGTCCTCGTCAATATCGCCGGACAGGTCCTCTTTTCCCTCTAGGTCGGGCATTCGCGCGTCAATCTCGATGTCCAGATAGCGTGACTGGGTTTCCGTCACCTCCCGGTAATGCGGATGCACCCCACCCGAGACGATCGCCTTGCGACGCCGGGTGACCCGCTGGGCCATAAGCACGGCCTCTGCACAGGAGGTCGCGCCGTCATACATGGATGCATTGGCCACATCCATGCCGGTGATCAGCGCGACCATAGTCTGGAACTCGAATAGCGCCTGCAGTGTGCCTTGGGATATCTCGGGCTGGTAGGGCGTGTAGGAGGTCAGGAACTCGCCTCGCTGGACCAGATGATCCACCGCCGCCGGCACATGATGCCGGTAGGAACCCGCGCCGAGAAAGCTCGGCCCGTCAGCAGTGGTGAAGTTGCGTGCCGCCATGCCGCCGATGTTGGCCTCAACCTGATACTCGGCCATATGGTCGGACAGATCGAACGAGCCATCGAATTGTGCCGCAGACGGGACGTCAGCGAACAGGTCGTCGACCGCGTCCACACCGATCGCCGTGACCATCTCGGCTCGGTCATTATCCGTGAGGGGGAGATAACGCATCTAGCTCAGACCCTCGCAGAAAGTTTTGTAGGCTAACGCGTCCATCAACTCGTCAAGTTCCGCCGGGTCAGTCAGCCGCAGCTTCGCGAACCAGCCGTCGCCGAACGCATCGCTGTTCACCAAGGACGGGTCTTCGTTCAACGCGCCGTTGACCTCGATCACCTCACCACCGACGGGAGCATAGACTTCCGCCGCCGCCTTCACCGACTCGACCACAGCAACCTCGTCACCCCGGTCCAGAAGCTTGCCGACATCCGGCAGCTCGACAAAGACCACGTCACCTAGCTGTTCTTGGGCATAGTCGGAAATTCCGATCACACCCGTCTCGTTATCGACCTCGACCCATTCATGCTCTTCGGTGTATTTCCGGTCGGCCATCGCTTCTCTCCTTCCGCTCAACGCGCGCGTTTGTAGTTAGCGGGGACGAAGGGCAGGTCCGCCACCGTGGCGGCCACCGTTCGGCCTCGTAGTTCAATCGTCACCTCCGTACCGGTCTCCGCACTTGCGGCCGCCAAATATCCCATAGCGACCGGACCGCCCAAGCTCGGGCCGAACCCGCCGCTGGTGACCGCTCCGATCTCAGTCCCCGAAGCGTCGCGTATCGGCGCGCCCTCGCGCACCGGCGCCCGTCCCTCGGGCCGAATGCCTACCCGACGGCGCACCGGTCCGTTAGCCAGCTGGCCGAGTATCGCCGTCGCCCCCGGGAAATCTCCAGCCGCACGCCTGCGCTTGCCGACAGCCCAGGCGAGACCGGCCTCGATCGGCGATGTCGTCTCATCGATGTCATGGCCATAGAGGCACAAGCCCGCCTCAAGCCGAAGGGAATCACGTGCGCCCAGCCCGACGGGCTCGACATCATCATGGGCGAGCAGGCGTTCGGCCAGCCCGGCCGCGGCACTGGCCGGCACAGAAATCTCGAAACCGTCCTCGCCCGTGTAGCCCGACCGGGTGATATAGACGTCAACTTCGCCTATGCGCATCTTGCCCCCCTGCATGAAGACGAGGTCCCGGCAGTCCGGCGCCAGCTCGCCCAGAACGGCCTCGGCCCCGGGGCCCTGGAGCGCCAGTAGCGCGCTGTCGCTAAGAACCTCCAGCTTGGCATCCCCGGCCAGCGAGGCCGTAATATGGGCGAAGTCCGCATCCTTGCAGGCCGCGTTCACGACGAGGAACAGGGCGGGTGCACCTTTCTCCTCGATCCTCGTGACCATAAGATCGTCCCGGATACCACCGGTTTCGTTGAGCAGCAGTGTGTAGCGCATGCGGCCGACATCGAGTCCCGCGATATCGCCGGGTACGAGCCGTTCGAAACTCGTTGCCGGGTCGTCACCGCGCAGTATCGCCTGCCCCATATGGGATACGTCGAACAACCCCGCCCCGCGCCGCGTCGCTCTGTGTTCGGCGATGATGCCCGCCGGGTACTGGACCGGCATCGCATAGCACGCGAAAGGGACCATACGCGCTCCCAGTGCCACATGCAGGTCATATAGCGGTGTCTTGCGAATTTCCAAGTCAGGATTCGATGCCACGCCGCTCTCCCGGTTCGAGCCAAGCCGACGGCACAGCCGTTGCGCCGCCTGCCCCACTCTGTCGTCAAACCTGAGAGATTCACCTTGACCGGAGAGAAATCCGGCCATGGTTTACGCCTTCGGTGAGGCCCAGCACACGCCGCGCCGGCCGGGCCTGCTTTCCAGAGTGTCATCCCCCTCGCGGTCCGTGATGCCTGAGAGTTTCCGGGGCGGTTGCTCCTTCGGCGCCGGTTGCACAACCGGACTCTCCCGCTGGGGTCTCCTGACAATTTTACTCAACGCAAGCGCGACTCGGGCCACGCTTCGCTTCTGAGATTATGCCACGCCGGTGAGGAGTCAACCGGTCCGGAGCGGTCGCCTGTGGACTATCGTCCGCGCTTGTTGCGGTTGAATTTCAGCCCCTCGTCGGTCAGCACGAACCCGACGAAGACGCTGAAGTTGTCGCCGAGCTGTCCGCGGCGCAACGGAATCCTCTGGGTCAACTCCTCCGCGAACCCTATCCGGTTGCGGTTGCCTTCGAAGGTGAACTCCGTCTCGAATTCCGCGCGGGCCAGAACATTCTCTTCCTTGTCGGCAATCGCCACGAAGTAGCGCACGCTCGCGGCACGCCCCGCCGCGGCGGGTCCCCGCGCGGCAACCATCAGAAGTTCGAGTTCGACATCGACCGCGCCGCTCCGGTCGTCCTCGAGATCCGTTTCGCAGAATCCACGGAAATCTACAACCCGCGCCTCGAGCGTCACGTCCGTGAGATCCCGGCCCGGCCCCGGCAGGAACTGGGTCACCTCGGCGGCATCCTGAACGATCACGATGTCCGGGCAGGGCGGGGGCGGAGCCGCCGGCCCCTGCTCGCAGGCCGCTACGGCGAACAGCGCCAGCGCTGCATAGCCGGCCCCTATCTTGCCGACCCTGACACGTCGCATATTCATGGCAAACATAGTCTTCGTATCAGAGGCTGTTGTGGGTGCCGTCACAGAACGGCTTATCACCGGTCTGCTTACAACAGCAGAACCACACAGTCTTCGCTTCGTCGCTTTCGAACATGACCGGTACGAAATCGGTGCCCTTGTGCGCACTGTCGCAGAAGGGCTGCTTCTTGCTAAGCCCGCAAACGCACCACCAGTATTTCCGGCCGGGGATAACCTGCACGGCTATCGGTTCCTTCTGTGCGATTTCCGGATCCGCCATCACTTCCCTCCGCACGCCGCGCAGTACCTTGCACCGGGCCGCGCCACTAAGATATTACGGGTGCGCGGCAACGCGCCGCGCGAAAACCTTACGAGAGCGGCGGACCGAGAACAAGGTCGGTCACGCCTCCCGCGGAGCGCTTCGATGGCGAAAGCACCCCTGAAGATTCTCCTCGCGAAGCCGCGAGGGTTTTGTGCCGGCGTCGACCGTGCGATCCAGATCGTAGAGCAGGCACTCGAGCAATATGGCCGGCCCATCTATGTGCGTCATGAGATTGTCCACAACCGCTTCGTCGTCGGGGACCTCGAGGCAAAGGGCGCGATTTTCGTGGACGAACTGTCCGAAGTTCCCGATGACGCAAAGGTAATTTTCTCGGCTCACGGCGTGCCCAAATCCGTTCCCGCCGAGGCCGAGCGCCGGGAATTATTGTACCTCGATGCGACCTGCCCCCTCGTGAGCAAGGTTCACAACGAGGCCCAGCACCAGCAGCGCAACGGTCGGCATATCCTGTTGATAGGACATGAGGGCCATCCCGAAGTGGTGGGCACAATGGGCCAGCTTGCCGCCGACGCGATTACCCTGGTCGAAACCGTCGAGGATGTGGCCCATCTCGATGTCCCGGCCAACACCCCGCTCGCCTATGTGACCCAGACAACACTATCGGTTGACGACACGGCCGCGATCATTGCGGCCCTACGCACGCGGTTTCCGAATATCGCGGAGCCGGGGTCCGAAGACATCTGCTACGCGACCACTAATCGCCAAGAAGCAGTAAAGGCGATCGCACAACGCTGCGACGCGATGATAGTGATCGGCGCGCCTAATTCATCGAACTCCAATCGCTTGGTCGAGGTCGCACTGCGGTCCGGTTGTTGGGACGCGGCACTTGTCGAATGTGCGGAGGGTATGGACTGGGCGCGCTTCGAGGGCTGTGCAACGCTCGGCCTCTCTGCCGGCGCATCGGCGCCGGAAACGCTAGTCGAGGAGTTTGTGAATGCCTGCCGCACTCGCTACGACGTGACCATCGAAGAGGTCAGCGTGCGCGAGGAGAATGTGCACTTCAACCTTCCCCGCGCGCTGACAGGCTAACAACCCATGGCCGTCTATACCGACGTCTCCGACGAAGACCTCGTTGCCTTCCTAACCGATTACGATATCGGCGAGGTCATCTCGTTCAAGGGCATCGCCGAGGGGGTCGAGAACACGAACTACCTGTTACAGACTATGGGACGCGATGCCGCCGCACCGGAAAGCTATATCCTGACTCTGTACGAGAAGCGAGTGCGCCCGGAAGACCTGCCCTACTTTCTGGGCCTGATGGATCATCTGGCCGCGAACGGTATCTCCTGCCCGACCCCAATTCACGGGTGCGACGGCGCGACCTTGCGCGAACTGGCTGGCCGGCCGGCCGCGATCGTTTCTTTCCTCGCGGGAATATGGCCTAAGAAGAGCACACCAGCGCACTGTGCGGAGCTGGGCGGCACGATGGCACGGATGCACGAGGCCGGGCGAAGCTATGATGGGCATCGGGCCAATAGCATGTCCGTGCCCAGCTGGGAAACCCTCATAGCGCAGACTCAGGACAAGGCCGATACTGTGGTGCCCGGGCTCGCTAGGATCATCGAGCAGGAGTTCCAGTATACGGCGAAACACTGGCCGGATGATCTCCCATCAGGGGTCATCCATGCCGACCTGTTTCCCGACAATGTCTTCTTCCGAGGCGCCCGGCTGTCCGGGCTAATCGACTTCTACTTCGCCTGTAACGATGCGCTCGCCTACGACCTCGCGATCTGCATCAACGCTTGGTGCTTCGAGCCCGACGGCAACCTGAACGTAAATAAGGCGCGCGCGCTGCTGTGCGGCTATGCGGCTGTGCGCCCTCTCACGCGGCCGGAGTTCGATACTCTGCCCCTGCTCGCCCGAGGCAGCGCTCTGCGCTTCCTTCTGACCCGTCTGTATGACTGGATCAACCATGACTCGACAGCCTATGTGCAGCCCAAGGACCCGAAACAGTTTCTCGACCGGCTGCGTTTTCACCAACAGGTAAATGGCCCCAGCGCTTATGGTGTCGCGTTCGAGGATATCAGCGGATGACCCAACGGATCTTGATTTATACCGACGGCGCGTGTTCGGGAAACCCCGGCCCCGGCGGTTGGGGAGCCATCCTTCGGTCCGGGGAGCATGAAAAGGAATTGTCTGGCGGCGAACCCGAGACCACAAACAACCGCATGGAGCTGATGGCGGCGATCGCGGCGCTCGAGGAGCTCAAGCAGCCCTCGCCGGTCGACTTGTTCACGGACTCGACCTATGTGCGTGACGGGATTACGAGCTGGATTCACAACTGGAAGCGCAACGGCTGGAAAACAGCAGCCAAAAAGCCCGTCAAGAACGTCGATCTTTGGAGGCGTCTGGATGCAGCCATGATGGGCCATGACGTTCACTGGCACTGGGTCAAGGGCCACGCTGGGAACCCGGATAACGAGCGTGCGGACGAACTCGCACGTATGAGTATTATATCTTTTGTAAATAAATAAAATAAACAACGGTAAATTATCCCCGTTGTTTATTTTACTGAAAAATTACTACAAGTTCTCTAATAAGTTTTCGGCAGTACTGTTTTCAATTACACCTGGCTCATCAATAAATATATTTTTCACAACCCCATCCTCAACAACCATAGCAAACCGTAGGCTGCGAATACCCATGCCTCGTTCGGTAAGGTCAAGATCCATACCAATACTGCGACTAAAAGAAGCTGAGCCATCAGCCAGCATCATAATTTTGTCGCCAACATTTTGATCCTTACCCCAAGCCTCCATTACGAAAGCGTCATTGACGGCCATACAAGCTATTAAGTCGATATCCTTACTATAAAATTCATCTGATTTATCAACAAATCCAGGCAAGTGCTGGGCAGAGCAACCAGGGGTAAACGCGCCGGTAACAGACACCAAAATTACTTTTTTATCCCGAAATACATCGTCAGTGAGAACCTGCTGCACTCCCTCCGGCCCCTTATGCTGAAGAGTAGCTGTGGGGATTCGATCGCCTATAGATATCGCCATTATTTCCTCTAACTATTTATTAAGATGCATTCTCGATACGGAACATAACCAATATAGGAGAAAAATATAAACCATAAATTGGTAATATTTATCATCGTGAGACAATCGTTTCATTAACTCCTACCAGAGTCAGCCCATCCAAAACTGTATGCTCCGATAGAAGCTCTGGTAAAACCACACCGCGCGGCGATTCCGGCCCGTAGATGACGTTAAACGGGATGCCGAAGCGGTTGAACGAGGCGAGATACCTCGCGATCGTAACGCTCGGCTTCGTCCAGTCAGCCCGCATCAGGATCACATTGCCGCGTTCGAACGCATCTATCATCGCCTTTGTGTCCAGAACACGCTTCTTGTTGACTTGGCAGGTGATGCACCAGTCGGCCGTCACGTCAACGAACACGACGTTGCCCTTGGCCAAAAGCGCAGGGATTGCCGCCTCGTCGAGCGGCACCCAAGCCTCGTCGCGGGCGGCGACCCGGACCGAATCCTGAACCCCGATGCCCAATGCCGGCAGCGCGATCGGTGCGAGAAAGGCGAGAACGGCTGCAGTGAAGACGCCGGCGCCTAGTGCGCGGCCCCTAGCCGCGGGCATCCGATTGCGCAGCGCAAACAACGAAAAGATTGTGGCCATCAGGAAGGCTATGACGATCGCAGCCTCGACCGACACCTGCACGGCCAGCACCGACAACAGCCACACCACCGTTGCAATCAAGGCAAACGACAGGAACTTCTTGACGCTGCTCATCCAAGGGCCTGGGCGCGGCAGCCTCGACGCTAATGTAGGGAAGACCGCCACCAGAAGAAACGGCAGCGCCATCCCAACCCCGAGGGTCAGGAAGATCGCGTAGATCTCCAGCGCCCCGCGGCTCAGAGCAAAACCGATCGAGGTGCCCAAGAAAGGCGCGGTGCACGGCGTTGCGAGCACGGCCGCGAATGCGCCCTGAAAGAACTGGCCGCCGAGCGAGTTCCTGTTGCTCGCCGCCACGGCTACGTCGGACACCTTGCCCGGCAGGCACACCTCAAACAGGCCCCACATGTTCGCCGCGAACAAGGTCAGGATCACCACGAGGGTGACAACGAAAAGGGGCTGCTGGAACTGGATTCCCCAGCCGACCACAAGCCCGGCGGATTTAACGCCCACCGCGAAGCTGCCAAGCGCCAGAAATGAGACGACGATCCCCGCCGTGGTCGCCAGAAAACCGAGGCGGACCTCCCGCGGATCGCCGCCGCCATGCCTGACAACCGACAGGAGCTTGATGGAGATCACCGGCAACACACAGGGCATGAGGTTGAGGATCAGCCCGCCGATAAGCGCCAACGCCATGATCGACAGGAGGGTGGTAGCCGCCAGCCCCCCCGGTCCGATATGCGCCAGCCCGCCGGCCAACGGTTTCGTGCTGGTCTCGATGCTCCTTACACCGTCGATCAACGTAAAGGTTAGCAGGTTGCGCTCAAGGTCGACCGCCGCGCCCTCCCTGAAGATGTCTTCCACCGTCACCGAGGCGAGAAGAACATGTCCCTTTTCGAGAAATCTGAATTCCGGATTCGAGAAAACGACATCGCCGGAGCCCTCGACCAATAGATCCGGTGTTTCGAACGGCGTATCCGCGCGAAATGCCGTTCGAATAACTGGCTTGATGTCCCCGCCCGAGACATCGGCGCCCTCGAACACGAGGCCGGCGCGGCTGCCGTCGCCGGGCACCTGATTCTGGTACCGATTTATGATATTCGCAAATTCAGATGGATTCGCGGGGCCCGCAGGCAGGTCGAGCGAGGCGTCGTAACTGTGGGGGATGCAGACATCGTCGCAGATCAGCAGATCGACCTGCGCACGCAGTTCTAAAGCCTCGCCCGCATTCCGCAGCCGTGCCGTGACGGGAAACACCACCTGCTTCTCGTAGCCAAATGTTTCAAGTTCGTAATATTTGAACCGTATCGGCGCAGGCCAATAAAACGCCGTGCTCGCGAGGTTCGCCGATTTATCCCACGCGACATGGGGCGGGATTCCCGCGTCACCCGGAGAGCGCCAATAGGTCTTCCAGCCATCATCGAGACGCACCTCGATCCCTAGGGGAATCGACTCGCGACCGCCGACGGCCGTCGTCGCCGAAATCAGCCGGATATCCGCCTTCGGACCCTCCAGCCAGCCCGTCGTCGCGTTGCCCTCGGTAAGGCTCGGCCACAATACCGCCGGAATAACAGCGATAATCGCGGTCAGGCGCAGGATTTCCCGGATTTGCGCTACCATGATCTACATACCTCGGCTGAATCGCTCGTAACGGAGTATGGCTTCTAACACTTGAAATCTAGGAAAGAATATCCCGGAATACAGCGGCCAGAAGCTCAACAGGCCTCATGATCGCTTGTAGGACGATGATCGACCCGGCCAGCTGGATTATGTCAGGAACACCATGACCGACGCCCCGCAATCTGCAGAAACCTATTTCGAGGGCCAGATGCTTCTGGCTATGCCCGCAATGACCGACCCGCGCTTCGAGCGGGCTGTAATCTATATGTGTGCCCATAGTGACGAGGGTGCAATGGGCCTAGTGATTAACAAGACCCTCGATTCAATCGATTTCCGCAAACTACTCGGACAGCTCGACATCACGCCCGGCGCCTCGACACCCAAGATCGCCGTACATTTTGGCGGGCCGGTCGAGAACCAGCGCGGCTTCGTTCTCCATTCCAGCGAGTATCGACATGACGAGACCTTGATGATCGACGAGCGGGTCGGGCTGACCGCCACACTCGACATCCTCAGGGCGCTGGCCCGCGGCGACGGGCCCGAGCGCTCGATACTGGCGCTGGGCTATGCCGGCTGGGGGCCGGGACAGCTCGAGACCGAAATGCATGACAATGCCTGGCTGTCCGTTCCCTTCGACGACGAACTGATGTTCCGTGTTGGGCACGAGCAGAAATGGGAGCGTGCCTTCAACAGCATCGGTGTCGATCTGTCGGTCCTTTCGGGAAGCGCTGGACGCGCCTAGCGCAGCCGCCGATATCCGACGAAGAGCAGGAAGCCAGCGCTCATCGCGAGAAGAATATATCCGCTGACAACGAACGCATGGCCAACACTACTGGCCGCGGCGATTGGCACAGCCCAGATTGGCGAAAAGAACTGGCCCAGAAAGAATGATGTCGTCAGTGCGCCAAGTGCTCGGCCGCGCACGTTCATGGAGGTGCGCGAGATGATCGCCAAGTTGATATTGGGCAGGAACGCCCCGACCGAGAATCCCCCGACACCTATGGCGATCATCGCCGCGGTGAAATTGGCGGAGAATCCAGTCATCAGATAGCCAACGCCGCCCACCGCAAGAAGTAGGGCAAAAATAGATTCCGGGCTTAGCCTAGCGCGGAACCTGCTGTAGGACAGAGATGCGAGCCCCGCCGACAAATTCCATAACCCAATTGCCAACCCCGCGCGCGTCGGATCGTCGACGCCGATCTCGACCAGGAAGAACGCCATCTGGGACGGGATCATGAACATCATGATCATAAACACGAATGAAAGCGCGCCGATCAGTCCAATCGTCGACCATTGCCGCAATGTCGGCCGCGACTCGGCGGCATTTGCCTGTACCGTCCCTCCCCGCTCTGGCTCGTAGAGGCTGAGACATATGAGCGGCAGCAACAGAAACGCAACCGCAAAAAGGGTGAAACCCACCCGCCAATGAATCTCGGCGAGCACACCAGCAACGACCACGAAGGTCAGTGTACCGAGCGACATAAACGCACCTTGTAGCCCCGCCACACGGTTGCGCTCTTCGCCCACGAAATAGTCGCCGATCAATGCCGTCACGCTGGTCATAATTCCTGCGAGGAACACCCCGAGCAGCGCACGACTGATCAGCAATCCGACGATGGAATCCACCACGAGCCCCGACACGCCGGCCAAGCCATACAGGACCGTCGAAGCCATCAGCATGTTCCGCCGGCCATACCGATCGACCGCATAGCCTGCGAAAGGACCTGCCAGCGCAATAAACAGCATGGGCATGGTCAGCACCAACGGTGAGAGGAATGCCGCATTGTCCAGATGCGCAAAGTCCGCCTGCAATGCGGGCAGGCCGGGGGCAATTGCCGATGGCGCGAGAAAGGCGAGACTGCTGGTCAGAAGTATCGTTAGGACACGGAGACGACCCCGAGCCTGTATCCCGGCAGAAGTATTCGGCGAGGTCATGAACGACTGTGCAATCTGCGGTTTATTTGTCTAGCCGGTATAACGTGGTCGGCTGATGATCTTCGGCCAGCAGCGAGAAGAGGAGATGATCCTGCCACACGCCCCTGATCTTAAGATACTTGCGCGCAAATCCGTCCTCCGAGAACCCGGACGCCAGAAGCAACCGTTGGCTGGCCGCATTGCTCGGCAAACACGCCGCCTCGACCCGGTGCAAGCCCAGATCGGTGAAGCAGAAACCGAGCAGGAGATCCAGTCCCTCGCGCATGTAGCCCTGACCCGCATGGGCCTCGCCGATCCAGTATCCCAGAGTCCCGGTTTGCGCGACCCCGCGGCGCACGTTCGACACGCTGATACCGCCGAGCAACGCGGCGCTTTCGCGCTCGAATACGAACATGCTGTACCCCTTATCGTCGCGCCAGTCGCTCGTATATCGGTTTAGGCGCCGGAAAAATGCATCCCGGCTGAGTGCGTCCGGTGGCCAGGTAGGCTCCCACGGCTCCAGGAAGTTACGGCTGGCCGCGCGCAAATCGGCATACGCGGCCCAGTCTCGCTCGACGGGTGCCCTCAGGAACGTGCGCCGGCCCTCCAACCGGTTGCTGCCGGCATTTCCGGACAGGGACCGAAACAACCGCATCGCCCGAAACCGGACCGCTAGGCAGCTAGCCGGCGGCGCATGGCATCGAAGGATTCCATATTGGTCGCCGGGCCGATCGTTGCTAGGCAGGGCGTCGAGGCGAGCAGCTGCCGGGCATTTCTCGACAGGGTTTCCAAGGTCACGTTCTCGATCTTTTCAGCCAGTTCACCGACCGAAACGACACGATCATACAACAACATCTGTTGGCCCGCGCGCTCCGCGCGCGCTCCGGTCGACTCCATGCCCATCAAAAGGTTCGATTTCAGCTGGGCGCGGGCGCGGGCGATTTCGGCCTCGGTCAGGCTCGATGCAAGTCCCGAGATCTCGTCGCATAATGCCGGCACGAATTCCCCGACCAGATCGGGCCCGGTTCCTGCATAGATTCCGAACACGCCGGCGTCCGAGAAGGCGGAGAGGAAGGTGTCGATCGAATACACCAGGCCGCGGCGCTCGCGTATCTCCTGAAACAGGCGTGACGACATCCCACCGCCGAGCAGGTTGGAGAGAACCGAGAGGCTGTAATAGTCGTCGGACCCGACGGGCGAGCCACAAAAGCCCAAGACGAAATGAACCTGCTCTAGTATCCGCGTTTCGCGACTCTCGCCGCCGGCATAGCGCGCCGCCGGTAATGTCGGTACATCGCCTGCCGGAACGGTCGACAGATGCGCATCGGCCATGGCTACCAGTGCCTCATGGGTGATATTGCCCGCTGCTGCGACGACGATCGATCCGCCGTGATAGTGCCGTTTGTGGAACCCGACGATGGCGTCGCGCGGCATCTTGCCGACGATCTCCGGCCGGCCGAGAACAGGCCGCCCGAGCGCCTGGTCGGGATAGGCCGTGGCCTGAAAATTGTCGAACACAACATCGTCTGGTGTATCGTGGGCTTGGCCGATCTCTTGCAGGACAACCGAGCGTTCACGCCCCAGCTCGTCTTCATCGAACAGCGAGTTCTGCAGAAAATCCGCGATTACGTCGAGTGCGAGCGCCGCATCGTCCTTTAGCACCTTGGCGTAGTAGGCCGTGACCTCGCGCGCGGTATAGGCATTGATATGGCCGCCCACACTCTCAATGGTTTCGGCGATCTGCTGGGCGCTGCGCAGTGCAGTACCCTTGAACATCATATGTTCTAGCAGATGCGCGACCCCATTCACCTCGAGCGGCTCAAACCGCGCGCCCGCTTTGACCCATATCCCGATAGAAACGGACTCGACCGTCGGCATGACATCGCTGACGACGCGCACACCGTTCGGCAATGTGGTGACCCGAATGCCTGACATCGCCGCGCTCACCACGCAGCCACCGCATGGGCGCGCACGAAGTCCCGCACCGCGTCGAACTCGTTGTCAATCGCGGTGGCCTCCTCCGGATGCGTCAACAAATCCGACAGATGCATCGGCAGCGCCGGGCGCAGTCCTGTCGCCTGCTCAACCGCGTCGGGGAACTTTGCCGGATGGGCCGTCGCAAGGACGACCCGCTTTAACCCGTCGCGTGGCGTCTTGCGCGCCGCGCCAACACCGACCGCCGTGTGGGGATCGAGCAGAACACCGGTCTGGGCATGGACGTCGCGAATGACGTCGAGGGTCTCCGCGTCATCTACACGCTGCCCCTCAAACAGACCCCGGGCGCCGTCGCAGAGCGCCGCCGCATCGGGCAGAACGCCATCCGCGCGGAATGCGCGCATGGCGGCGTCAACGGCCGCGCCATCCCGATCCATGAGGTCGAAAATCAGGCGCTCGAAGTTGCTCGAGACTTGAATGTCCATACTCGGTGAAAGTGACGGTTCGACCCCCAAAATCGACATCTCGCCGTTGGCGAAGAATCGGTACAGGATATCATTACGGTTTGACGCCACGACCAGCCGGGAGATGGGCAGCCCCATCTGACGGGCCACATAGGCCGAGTAGACGTTCCCGAAGTTGCCGGTCGGAACAACAAAAGTCAGGGCCTCGTCGGGCACTGCCAGTCGGGCGGCAGCAGCGAAGTAGTAGGCGATCTGGCCCATCACACGCGCCCAGTTAATCGAGTTCACCGCTGACAGACCTAGCTCGTCGCGCAGCGCGTGATCGGCGAAAAGCGCCTTCACTAGATCTTGGCAGTCGTCGAACGTGCCGCCAAGCGCGATATTGTAGACATTGTCGGCGATGACGGTCGTCATCTGCCGCCGCTGGACCTCGGAGACCCGCCCATCCGGGTGAAGCATAAAGATGTCTAGATTGCTGCGGTCGCGACAGGCCTCGATCGCGGCCGACCCAGTATCGCCCGATGTGGCACCTACAATGGTGATCCGTGCGTCGCGCCGGTCGAGCACATGCTCGAACAACCGTCCGAGCAGCTGCAGCGCAAAATCCTTAAAGGCCAAGGTCGGACCATGAAACAGCTCCAGCAGCCAGGTGTCGTCATCGATCTGGCGCAGCGGCGCAACGTCGGGGTGATCGAACCACTCATAGGTGTCTCGCGTCAGGTGCGCGAGCGCATTGTCATCGAGTACATCCACATCGATGAAGGGGCGGATAATCCGCGCCGCAATAGCAGCATAGTCGAGATCGGACAGCGCACGCATCTCCGCCGTCTCAAGCGATGGCCAATGGGCCGGGACGAAAAGCCCCCCGTCGCGGGCAAGCCCGCTCAGCAGAACGTCCTCGAAACCCAGCGCGGGCGTGCTGCCCCTAGTGCTTACATATTCCAAATCAGTTCCTTCGCCGCCAAGCGCGCTAACCTATCCAAGGCGATGTGCGGAAACAAGACGACGCCGGTCAGCCGTCACCGAGATAGCGTGCCTCGAGATGATCGAGAAAAATGTCGGGATTCAACGGCTCACCGGTAGCGCGCGTCAGCAATGCGTCCGCGGTGTGGCGAGACGCCTGTCCGTGCACGTTCGTGCGTAGCCAGCTTAAAAGCGGCGCGAGCCGTCCGGCGGCAATATCGGCCTCGATCCCTGGCATCGCTCGCTTGGCCGCGCTAAAGAACTGGGCCGCCGCCATGGCCCCAAGCGTATAGGTCGGGAAATATCCGAACGATCCGGACGGCCAGTGAATATCCTGCAGACAGCCAAGCCGGTCTTCCGGCGGCGTGATGCCAACCAACTCGGACATTGTGTCGTTCCATGCACCCGGCAGATCGGCGAGATCGAGGTCGCCCGACAGCATCGCCCGCTCAAGCCGATAGCGCAGGATGATGTGGAGCGGATAGGTCACCTCGTCTGCATCGACGCGGATGAAGCCGGGTTCGACCCTAGTATAAAGGCGATAGAGATTGTCAACGTCCCAAGCAGGCCCGCGACCGCCAAACGAGGCCTGCATGCGCGGCAAAGCGAAGGACAAGAAGGGTCGTGATCGGCTTACCTGCATCTCCACTAAGAGGGACTGGCTCTCGTGGATCGCCATCCCCAGCGCCGCCCCGACTGGTTGAAACCGCCAATTATCCGGCAATCCCGCCTCGTAGAGCGCATGCCCGGTCTCGTGCAGCACGCCCATGAGGGATTCGGTGAAGTCGTCCTCGTTGTAGCGGGTGGTGATGCGGACATCCCCAGTGGCGCCTCCGCAGAAGGGATGGTGGCTAACATCGAGGCGACCACGATCGAAGTCGAATCCCAGCGCCTGCATCAATTCGGCGGCCAGGTCGCGCTGCGCGGCGATATCAAAGGGTCCCTCAGGCCGAACCGGCGCCGGCTGCGCATTCTGCCGCTCAATGATCCGGAGCAGGACATCCGGCAGATGCGTCGCCAAGCGATCAAACAGCGGGTCTAGGGTTACCATCCGCGTACCGGCCTCATACTCTTCAAGCAAAGCGTCATACGGTGCCAGGCTCAGGGCCTCCGCGCGGGCGGCCGCCGTCTGTTGTATCAGGTTCAGGACCTCTCGGAGTGCCGGCAGCAAGCCGGCGAAGTCATTCTCCGCGCGTGCGCTGCGCCAGCGCACCTCGCACGCGGCGTTCGCCCGCGCGGTGGCCGCCACCAAGTCGCTTGGCACCGCGGCGGCCAGTAGATGTGCGCGCTTCATCTCTCGCAGGTTGCCGAGCCGCCAGTCGTCGGGCGAAGCATCGCCGAGATCAACCTCGGCCTGTCCTATCGATTCGCCGACCCCCGGCGCCACCATCAGCTCATGGCGTATCACGCTAAGAGTCGCGATCTGCTCCGCCCTTCCATCCGCGCTGCCCTCGGGCATGGTCGTCGCCTGGTCCCAGTCGAGGATGCCGAGCGCATCTCCGATCAGCGCGCGCCGGCGAAAGCGCTCCGTGAGCCTCGCATAGGCCGAGCCCTCCATCATGTCTCGTCTCGCCGCCAGTGAAAAACCACAAAGATCACCACCAGAACCGCGGCCAGTGCATACCACGTCACCGCATACTCCAGATGCGAGTTGCGCAGGTTGACGTCGGGCACGGATCCCAACGGATATGCGCCCGACGGGCGGGCATTCGGGCCCGCCTGAACATAGAAGCCAGCGCCCTCGGACAGGTCTACCGCCGCCATCATCGCGGGCTCGTCCATGAAGAACCAGTTGTTCGTATCCGGTTCGTTCGCCGGAACAAACGGCCCCGGCGCCTCGAACAGGCGCAGATATCCATCGACACGGACCGGCCCAGACGGCGGCCGCAGGATCTCTAGGGGGGTTCCGAGCGGCGCCCAGCCACGATCAATCAGTACCACTCCAAGCGGGCTGCCTGCATCGAAGGGTGCGATCAGGTGGACACCCTGCCGCCCATCGCGAATCCGGGGAAGAAGCCGCAATGTTTTAACACCGACGAAACTGCCGTGCAGCTCGACCGACATATACTCAAGTGCAGCCAGCCCCGCCTTGTCCACCCAGCCCTCGCGGATCCCCGCCAGCGCGGCCACTGAGACGGGAGGCTTTATGATCCGAGCTGCGCGGTTCTCGATCAACTGGTTCTTCCATTCCAAGCGCTGGACCTGCCAAGTTCCTAGCAAAACCAGCAGAACCAGCACCGAGGTCGTCAGAACAGTCGCCCAGAATGTCGGTCGCAAGCGCCTGGTCATTTCCTCGTTCGCCCCCGGCGAGGCGCTGCGCCAGCGCTTGAAAACCGTGTTGTCCGCATTGTGCTTGAACTGCTGCGCGATCAGCTAAGCTTTAAACGGTTGCATATGCGCAATCGCCTCGAGGACAAGCGCGCTGCAAAAGACGATGATGATGAAGTCCGTACCATCGCTGCTGTTGAGGTACGCATTTTCGAAGTCGCGCACCGGACACCGCTCTCGGACTGTCAGCAGCCCGTCACATAGGTTGCTCTCCCCGCAGCGTGGACAGTCGCAGTGCAGACCTGTCTTTAACTTGGACTGGCGCGGGTAATAATCCGTCACCCGAACCGTCCGGTCCGACGCGCCATCAGGCGCCAAACGTGGTCCAGACATAGACGAACGAGAACAGAAACAGCCAGACGACATCGACGAAATGCCAATACCAGGCCGCAGCCTCAAATCCGAAGTGATGGTCCTCGGTGAAATGGCCTTTTGCGCAACGCCACCAGCACACGGCGAGGAACACTGTGCCGACAATCACGTGGAAGCCGTGAAAGCCGGTCGCCATGAAGAAGGTCGAGGAATAGATTCCGTCGCCAAAGCCGAAGGGCGCATGGGCATATTCGAAGATCTGCGCCGCGGTGAAGATCATGCCGAGGGCCACCGTCCAGCCGAGCATCTTCGCCGCGTGCGACATGTTACCTTCACGAATATCGTGATGGGCCCAGGTTACCGTGAAGCCGGAGGTCAACAGGATCAGCGTATTGAGCAACGGCAAGCTGAAGGGATCGAAAACCTCCACCCCCTCCGGCGGCCAGACCGAACCAATGAACTCGGTCGGGAACAGGGCTGCGCCAAAGAAGGCCCAGAACCAAGCGGCGAAGAACATCACTTCTGAGATGATGAACAGCATCATGCCGTAGCGCAGGCTGATCTGGACCACCTTTGTGTGCATCTTCTGCACTGTCGCCTCGTCGATCACGTCGCGCCACCAGCCAATCATCGTCATCATCGCAATGACGAGGCCCGGCGCGACGGTCCAGTAGCCGATGGACTCGAAGAATGGCTGCAAACCAGCGCCGAGCGAACTAGGATGCATCGCGATCACGATACCGGCGGCCGTCAACAGCCCACCAATCGATCCAACGATCGGCCAGTGGCTCGGCTCCACCATGTGGTAGGGATGGTTGCCGTGTGATTCGTCGTGTGCGTGATCACTCATGTGCTTTTCTCACTCTTTCACCAGAAATGATTGTCCGGGCTTTGAAAAATCTTCAGTTCAGTTTGGATGTTATGGACTGCTGCAACGCCACCGCCTCGCGATCCGCGTCAGCCTCTTTGTCGCGGAAAAAGGTATAACTCAGCGTGATTTCACTCACGTCGTCGAGGTTCTGGTCTTCTACAATCGCCGGGTCGATGAAGAAGGTAACCGGCATCTGCATGGTCTCGCCCGGCGCCAGAGTCTGTTCGATAAAGCAAAAACACTCGGTCTTCACGAAATAAGGGGCTGCCTTAAGTGGCGTGACATTGAAGGTCGCGGTGCCGGTGACGGTAGCATCATGCCGGTTTGAGGCCTGGAAGAAGGCGAGCCCCATCTCGCCGACCTGCAGCGCGACTTTGCGCTGAGCCGGCTTGAAACGCCAGTCGAGCGCGGGCTCGATATCACTATTGAACCGGATCGTGATCGATCGGTCAGATAGAATTTCCTTGGCCTGCGGTACGCTCACCTCAACAATCGGGACGCCCGCAAAGCCGAACTTCTGACAGAAGGCTCGGTAGGCCGGAACAGTTGCATAGGCAAAGCCGTTCATACCGATGATCGCGACCGCCAGTGCAGCGAATACGCATCGATTGCGGCGTCTTCGGCATGCAAGGCTCTCGGTCATGCTCATCCCAGCAACCCCGCACGTGCTATGAAGACGAGATAGAAGATGACAATCAACCCGCTGATCACTGCCAGCATCGCATAATTCTTGCCGCGTTTTTCGCGATGCCGCTGGCTGTACTCGCGCTTCGCCACAATCAGACCGCCAGCCTCAGCAGCGAATCCGCGAGCAACAGCCCGAACAGCAGGAACAGATAGAGGATGGAGAAGCCGAACATCTGGCGGGCCCGACGGTCCCCGACATCGGCCGGTTCCCGCAGCACGCGCATCGCACTAACGATGAACAGTCCTCCGAGTAGGGCCACACCGACGGCATAGAATAGGCCCGCAGCGCCGAGCGCGTATGGCAAGAGGCTTACCGGGACCAGCGAAAATGTATAGGCCAGCATCTGCCACTTGGTCGACCGTGCGCCCGCGACCACCGGCATCATTGGAACACCCGCACGCGCATATTCGCCGCTGCGATAGAGCGCGAGGGCCCAGAAATGCGGAGGCGTCCAAAGAAAGATAATCGCGAAGAGGCTCAGAGATACTAGGCTGACATCACCGGTCACAGCAGCCCAGCCGATCATCGGTGGAAACGCGCCCGCGGCGCCGCCGATCACGATATTCTGTGGCGTCCGGCGCTTCAGCCAGACGGTGTAGACGAACACATAAAAGAGAATGGCCAGCGCAAGTAGCCCCGCCGCGGCCCAGTTGGTCGTCAGCCCCATGAGCAGCACCGCGAACAGCGCAAGGACGATCGCAAAGCCCAGCGCATCGTCTGGCGCAACCCGCCCGGCCGGCAGAGGCCGGTTAACAGTCCGCGACATCAGCGCATCGATATCGCGCTCGTACCACATGTTGACGGCGCCGGCCGCACCCGACCCGACTGCGATGCAAAGGATTGCAACAACCGCGAGCAGCGGGTGAATTACCCCCGGCGCAATAACCAGACCAACCGCGCCCGAGAAAACAACCAGCGTCATCACCCGCGGCTTCAACAGCGCCACGAAATCCGAGACGCGCGAGACCGGCGCTTCGGAAAACGTAGTCTTGCCCGTCGGGTTCAGATATACGGCATCAGCCAATGCTCAAGCTCCCGTCTCGTTCTGCAGCACCCGCCTAGTGGACAGGGACCGGCTTGATCTCCGGCAGCTCTTCATGAGTGTGATGCGGCGCCGGCGACGGAACCGACCACTCCAGCGTTGTGGCACCTTCGCCCCAGTAGTTCGCTTCCACCTTGCGACCGGACGTCAGCGTCTGAATAACGATGAATATAAACAGGAGAATACCGACGGCCGAGATGTAGGCGCCAATCGACGAGATCTCATTCCAGCCCGCATAGGCATCCGGATAGTCCGAGATGCGTCGCGGCATGCCGGCAAGGCCGAGGAAATGCTGCGGAAAGAAAGTGATGTTCACCCCGATGAAGGTGATCCAGAAGTGCAGCTTACCTAGGGTCTCGTTGTACTGCCGGCCCGACATCTTGCCGATCCAGTAGTAGAAGCCAGCGAACATGGTGAAGACCGCGCCGAGGCTCAGGACGTAGTGAAAATGCGCGACCACGTAGTAGGTATCGTGAAGCGCAAGGTCGAGGCCCGCATTCGCGAGCACGACACCCGTCACGCCACCAACGGTGAACAGAAAGATGAACCCGACGGCCCACAGCATGGGCGTGTCCATGCGCACCGATCCACCCCACATGGTCGCGATCCAAGAGAAGATCTTGATGCCAGTCGGCACCGCAATCACCATCGTCGCCACCGTGAAGTAGACCCGCGTGTCGACGTCGAGACCGACCGTGAACATGTGATGGGCACAGACGATGAAGCCGACGAAGCCGATCCCCACCATCGCATAGGCCATGCCGAGATAGCCGAAGACAGGTTTTCGCGAGAAGGTCGACACGATCTGGCTCACGATGCCAAAGCCGGGCAAAATCATGATGTAGACCTCGGGGTGCCCGAAGAACCAGAACAAATGCTGGAACAGGATCGGGTCGCCACCACCGGCCGCATCAAAGAAGGTCGTGCCGAAGTTGCGGTCCGTCAGAAGCATCGTGATCGCACCCGCCAGCACCGGAACTGCGAGCACCAGCAGGAAGGCCGTCACCAACTCACCCCAGATGAATAAAGGCATACGGTGCAAGGTCATACCCGGCGCGCGCATGTTGAAGATCGTGGTGATGAAGTTAATTGCGCCGAGGATCGAGGACGCGCCCGCGAGATGCAGCGCGAATATCGCCATGTCGACGGATGGCCCGGGTTGCCCCAAGGCCGATGAGAGCGGCGGATATATAGTCCAGCCAGTACCCGCGCCACCGCCCATAAACGTACTCCCTACGAGCAGCAGGAAGGCCGGGGGAAGAAGCCAGAAGGATATGTTGTTCATCCGCGGGAACGCCATGTCCGGCGCGCCAATCAGCAGCGGGATAAACCAGTTTCCGAACCCGCCAATGACCGCGGGCATAACTACAAAGAACACCATGATCAAGCCGTGTGCCGTGATCATTACATTCCAGAACTGACCGTCGGTTGTTCCATCACTGGCGAGGAAGAACTGGGTGCCAGGATCCTGCAGCTCGAGGCGCATCAGAATCGAGAAGATACCACCGATGATGCCGGCGATAATCGAGAAGGTGAGATACATCGTCCCGATATCTTTGTGGTTGGTCGAGTAGACCCACCGGCGCCAGCCCTTCGGTGTGTGATCGTGAGCGTGATCGTTTGCGTGTGTGTGCGCGTCAGCCATCGAAAAGTCCCCTCGCCACGCTACTGTGCGGTCGCAGGCTTGTTGCCCGCTTCGTTACGTGTAATTTGAATCGGTCGCGGCGAAAGATCGCCGTCGCGTTCGCCGAACCGAGCCTGAGCGTTGTTGACCCAGGCGTTGAACTCGGCCTCCGAAACGGCCTTGATCGCCAGCGGCATAAAGGCATGACCCGAACCACAGAGTTCAGAGCACTGACCGTAATACATTCCCGGCTCGTCAATCAGAAACCAAGTCTCGTTGGTACGGCCCGGAACAGCATCAACCTTCGAGCCCAGCGACGGCATGGCGAAGGCATGCAGCACGTCGGAAGAAGTCACCAGTACGCGGATCTTCTTGCCAACCGGCAGCACAAGGTTTTCGTCCGTCGCTAGCAAACGCGGCTGGCCGGGCTTCAAGTCCTCGTCCTCGACCCGGAAGGCATCGAAGGTAAAGTCGCCGTTATCGGGATATTCATAGCTCCAGTACCACTGACGCCCGATCGCCTTTACGGTAAGGTCGGCGTCCGTGACATCGTCCGTCGCATAGAGAAGTGGCAGCGAGAAGAAGCCGATCACGAACAGGATAACCACCGGGATCACCGTCCAGAGGACCTCAATCAGCGTGTTGTGAGTCGTCTTTGTCGGGTTGGGGTTCGCCTTCTCGCGAAAACGCACAATCGTGTAAAGCAGAAGCAGAAGCACGAACACAGAGATCGCGAAGATCACCCAAAGCAGAAAGTCGTGGAAGACGTCCATCTGCACCATGATGGGCGAGTGGGGTTCCTGAAAACCCAGTTGCCAGGGCTCCGGCTGCTGCGCCGCAGCGGGCAGCGCCATCAGCGGGAACAGCATGCACGCAAGACCGGCCAAGCCGGAGAAACCGGCGGCACGTTTCAGATGATCAAAGAAATTCGTCATTCGCTCAATTCCATCCGGTCGCCGCCGGCGCGCTAAACCTCGCACGACGGATAACTCCCTAGAACCCCCAGTGATGTCCAAAAAAATATACCAGCGCATCCACACCAACAAGTCACAGCCCGCGTGATTCGTAACCTTGAGACACCTTGTCGCAGCGCCCCAAATGCCTGATTGTACGAGACGTTTAGCGTTCTTCCCCCATCCGGGACAAGCGCATGGGTGAACAAAAATTCGAAGGCACGCGATTGTAGGGTCGCGGAGGCTGACAATCGCGATTCATGTCCCTTATTGTGAGCATGATTTATCCTCTTTCACCGCTAGCAAAAAAACGCCCCATGACCGACATCGCCCGTACCGACGATATCTTTTACGCGCAAACCGGCATGGACCCCGAACGTGTCGGGTCCCGGGTCGATTGTGCACTGGACGGGGCCGACGACGGGGAACTCTTTCTCGAGTATAACCAGACCGAAAGCATCACCTTCGACGACGGCCGCGTGCGCAACGCCAACTTTGACACCTCCCGAGGTTTCGGATTGCGCGCCGTCTCCGGCGAGGCGACGGGATACGCCCACTCGACCGAGATGAGCGAGGACGCCATCGCCCGGGCGGGCGAAACGGTGCGCGCAGTCCGCACGGGCCATAACGGAACCGTGGCCGAGACTCCCGCCCACACGAACCGCGACCTCTACACAGACGTCAATCCACTCGGCGAGATAGTCTTCGAAGACAAGGTGGCGCTCCTGACGGAAATAGACGCCTATGCCCGCGCCAGAGACCCACGTGTCCGCCAGGTCACGGCATCGCTGTCGGGCAACTGGCAAGCCGTCCAGATCGTGCGTACCGGCGGCGACCGCCGGGCGGACATCCGGCCGCTCGTCCGCCTAAACATCTCGGTGATGGTCGGCGACGGTGATCGACAGGAGACGGGGTCCCACGGGGTCGGCGGTCGCGCCGCATACAACCAGTGGATCGCGCCCGAGAATTGGCGCTGCCAGGTCGACGAGGCGCTGCGCCAGGCGCTCGTCAATCTGGACTCCGTGCCGGCGCCGGCCGGCGAGATGCCGGTCGTACTCGGGCCGGGATGGCCCGGTGTCCTTTTACACGAGGCGGTCGGACACGGGCTGGAGGGCGACTTCAACCGAAAGAAGACATCAGCCTTCTCAACTCTTCTGGGCGAGCGGGTCGCGGCGCCGGGCGTGACGGTGGTCGACGACGGCACCCTAGCCGACCGGCGCGGATCGATCACCATCGACGACGAGGGCACTCCGAGCGCCCATAACGTGCTGATCGAGGACGGAATCCTGAAGGGCTACATGCAGGACCGGATGAACGCGCGACTGATGCGCATGGCGCCCACGGGGAACGGCCGCCGCCAGTCCTTCGCCCACAACCCGATGCCCCGCATGACCAACACCTACATGCTGGACGGCACGGCCGATCCTGAGGAATGCATCAGGGCGGCGAGGACTGGCATCTACGCGGTCAACTTCGGCGGCGGCCAGGTCGATATAACTAATGGCAAATTCGTGTTCAGCTGCACCGAGGCCTATCTAATCGAGGACGGCAAGCTCGGCGCGCCGGTCAAGGGCGCGACCCTGATCGGCAACGGGCCGGACGCGCTGACACGGGTCAAGCTGATCGGCAACGATTCCTGCCTCGACGACGGCGTCGGCACCTGCGGCAAGGACGGTCAGTCCGTTCCGGTCGGGGTCGGTCAACCAACCATGTTCCTCGAATCCATGACGGTTGGTGGCACCGCCGTTTGACCCGCGCGGACACGCGACCCGACCGGAATTCACCCCGGCAGTTGTCACGCCAGCCATGCGAATTTTGCATGGTGATTTGTTTCTTATTCTGGCCCGATACAGAATAGGCACTACAAACGACGCAACCCATCGTCGCTGGCGGTTGTGACGATCCGAGCGGAGACGGCATGCCCAACGAAGGACATCTGCCCCACATGGCCAAAGGTGCAAGCACCGATCAGGCGCCCCTGCGCATGCCGCGTATCGGTGCCGGTGCGCGTTACGCCGTCATCGCCGTAATCGTCTTAGCCGCCATTGCCGGTGCCGGACGTTGGGGCTATTGGCAATGGGCCCATGTCAGCGAGACCGACGCGCGAATCCAAGCTGATACCATCGCAATCTCGAGCCGGGTCGCGGGCTGGGTCGTCGACCTGCCGATCATCCAAGGCGACCGAATCAAGCACGGAGAACTACTCGTCAAGATCGATTCCCGCGAATCCCGGCTCAAGCTCACCGAGTATGGCGCCCGCATCGCGGCCCTAGCGGCGGAGCGGGAGCAGATAACCTCCCAAATCGATCTAATCGACCGAACCACGGCCAGCCGCGTCGAGGCTGCACGCTCCCGGGCCGACGCCGCGCGCGTAGCGGTGGAGGCAAGCCGCGAACAGTTCGAGCTGGCCCGGATGAATTTCGAGCGGACGCGAACATTGCTCGCCGAGGAGATCGTTTCGCGCCAGCGCCTTGATCAGGCGCGGAATGAGCTAAGCCGCGCTCAGGAGCGACACGAGAAGGCTCAGGCCGATCTCGCCGCCGCTCTGGCGGATGTCGGCGAGGCCGAGGCGGCGCGCGGCGAGATTAATGTGCTCGCCAGCCGGATGGAGGCGCTCCGCCACGGGGAGGCAGAGGTCGTCGCCCAGCGTGATCAGCAGGCACTCGACGCGGCCGACCGCACGATCAAGAGCCCCATAGACGGGGTCGTCTCTGAGACCTTCGTGGATCGCGGCGAGTTCGTCAGCCCTGGGCAACGGCTGATGCTGGTCCACAATCCCGAACTCGTCTGGGTCGAGGCAAATATCAAGGAAACGGATATCCGGCATCTGGCCCCCGGTATGCCGGTGGACATCGTCATTGACGCCTTCCCGGACCGGACTTTCACCGGCACCGTCGCGCGCATCGGGCAAGCCGCCACCAGCGAGTTCGCACTGCTGCCGAATCCCAATCCGAGCGGCAACTTCACCAAGGTCACCCAGCGCCTGCCGGTTCGCATCACCATAGAGGAGACCCGGGGCGTGCTGCGCCCGGGTATGATGGCAGTGGTGAACATCGCGATCCCGGGGCGGTGACCGACGCCGCCATGCCTGCGGCCGGCAAGTCGCCGGCGGCGATGAGTTTCGCCCACCGCTGGCTCGTGGTGACCACCTGCCTGTCCTCCTCCCTAGCCCTCGCCCTGTCCGGCACAATCACCAATGTCGCGGTACCCGATATCATGGGGGCATTCGGCGTCGGACAGGACCAAGCCCAATGGATGGCGACCGCTTTCTTCGCCGCGATGACCGCGGGCATGCTGCCCAGCGACTGGCTAACCCGCACCTTCGGCGCGCGCTATGTCTTCGTGGCGATGATGGCCCTGTTCTTCGTCGCATCGATCGCGGGCGGCACAGCTCAGACCTACGTTGTCGTCGTCCTCGCGCGCGCGACCCAGGGGCTTGCCGCCGGCATCATCCTGCCGCTCACCATGATGGCTATGTTCTCTGTGTTTCCGCCCAACCGCCGCGCCATGGTCGCCGGCCTGTTCGGCATCAGCTTCGTCCTCGGCCCTGGGCTCGGCCCCTGGTTCGGCGGTATCGCAATCGACCTCTTCGACTGGCGCTTCACCTTCTATGTAGCCCTGCCCATCGCCTTCTGTTCAATGATGCTCGCTTCCGTCATCCTGCAGCCGCGCGACCGGAATGCCGTCCGCACCCGGCTCGACTGGATTGGGTTTCTCCTCGTCGCCACCTTCCTGACGGCCACCCTAACCGGGCTATCGAACGGACAGCTAAAGGGCTGGAACTCAAACTTCGTCCTGACGATGCTCGGAACGGGGCTAGGTGCGGCGATCATGTTCATCACCTGGGAATTGTTTGCCGACGACCCGATCTTCAATGTGCGCCTGCTAGCCCGGCCACGCTTCGCGATCGCCAACATGATTTCGTTTCTGTTCGGCGCGATGCTATTCGGTTCCTTCTACCTGCAGCCGGTCTTCGTGCAGCTCGTCCAGAACTACACCCCCCTGCGCGCCGGCCTCTTACTCGTACCCGGTGGTCTGATCATGGGCTTCATGCTGCCGCTCGCCGGCCGCGTCTCAGACCTAATTCCGCCCTACATCCCGATTGCGGTCGGGTTCCTGTTGTTCTCCATATCGACATGGCTGATGGGTTTCTCCGACCCAAACACCGCCTTCATTACCTTTGCGGCACTGGTCGGGCTTGGCCGTATCGGCCAAGGCATGCTGTTCCCGCCGGTCACCTCGGCGGGACTCCAAGCCGCGCCACCGGCACAGATGGGCACGGCCAACGGTATGCTCAACTTCACCCGCCAGATGGGCGGCGCATTCGGGATCAACCTGCTGGCGATCTTCATCGAGCGACGTACGTCGGTGTACAGCGAGGTTTTAGCCGCCACCCAGACGGAGGCAAACACGATCACCAGCGGCCTGCTAGCCGGTGTGAGCGACATGCTGGCCGCAACCGGCCTGCCCGACACGATCGAGGGACCGCTGGCGACCCTCTATCTAGGCCGCATGGTCGCGGCCCAAGCGACAGCGCTAGCATTCCGGGACACCTTCTTCGTCTCCGCGATCGTGGGCCTCATCGCTGTGGCCTTGGCGCTTGTGCTATGGAGCCCGTTCCGCCGAGGCGGGTAGGTTCTAAAGACGTTCCGAGTATACAGTGTAAGCTGCACAGACTATCACCATCTGCGTGACCAACTCCTACCAAGCGTACTCCTCGAACGCCCGGTTTACGTCGTGATCCCAGCGGCCCTCGAAAGCCGCGAGCTTATTCTCGGCGGGCGTGAGGCCGCTATCCACAATCTGCTCCAGCGTAGCGAGGAAATGGGTCTCGTCCTGCCCCCAGAAGTCGCGCTGTGCGCGGTTACGTAGGCCCGTGCGCGAGATCTCCATCGCCTCGCGGGCTAGGTCGAGCAGGCTGCGGTTGCGGAACGGTGTCGCCAGCCCCCGGGCCGGTACGTTGTTGCGCATTTCGGTTACCTCGTCAGCGGTCCAGTCGGCGATCATGTCGTGGGCAGCATCAAGCGCCGTTGAGTCATAGAGCAGCCCCACCCAGAAGGCCGGAAGCGCACAGACCCGCCGCCACGGCCCGCCATCAGCGCCACGCATCTCGATGAAGCGCTTGAGCCGCACCTCGGGAAACAGCGTCGTGGTGTGATCGGTCCAGTCGCCCATGGTGGCGCGCTCGCCCGGCAGCACCGCTAGATTGCCGTCCATGAAATCGCGGAAGGACTGGCCAGACGCGTCGATATAGGCGCCATCGCGATAAACGAAATACATCGGGGTATCGAGCACATAGTCGACGTAACGCTCATAGCCGAAGTCGGCGTCGAAGACGAAGGGCAGGATGCCCGACCGGTCATTGTCGGTGTCCGTCCAGACATGGCTGCGCAGGCTGAGATACTCCGTGCGCTTGCCCTCCTTGAAGGGCGAATTGGCGAACAGCGCCGTGGCGATTGGCTGCAACGCCATGCTGACACGCATCTTGCGTGCCATGTCGGTCTCGCTCTCGAAGTCAAGATTCACCTGCACCGTGCAAGTACGCAGCATCATGTCGAGCCCCATAGACCCAACCTTCGGCATATACTCGCGCATGACCTTGTAGCGGCCCTTGGGCATCCAGTGAGCGTCCTCGAGCTTCAGGAACGGATGGAAGCCGAGCCCGAGCATGGCGACGCCGAGCTCGCGATTGATCTCACGTAGCTGCTTGAGATGTTCGTGCACCTCGTCGCAAGTCTCATGCAGGGTCTCGAGCGGCGCGCCGGAGAGCTCGAACTGGCCACCCGGTTCGAGCGATATATTCGCACCGCTGTCGCCGGTCAGCGCAATGACATTCTCACCCTCGTATACCGGCACCCAGCCGAATCGCTGCAGCCCCTCAAGCAGGTCGCGGATCCCGGGACAGCCGTCATAGGACAGCGGAGCATGGTCGGACTGGCGGAACGCAAACTTCTCGTGCTCAGTCCCGATCCGCCAGTCCGCACGCGGTTTCTCGCCCTCGGCAAACCACGCGATGAGCTGATCCTTGGATTCGATGACGGGGCCGCCGCCCGATGACGGTGCTGCCATGATGAATGTCCCGACTGGTCTTGGTTAACCCATGCGCCCAGAACGCCAGTCCCCGGCAACGGCTTGAACGACGGCGAGGGCCGCGAGCGCAGCCGTGTCGGCGCGCAGCACGCGCGGCCCCAACCCGACGGGAATAACAAAGGGGAGATCGCGCAATTGGTCAAGCTCCTCAGGAACAAATCCGCCCTCCGGTCCCGTCATAACCGCTAGTGGTGGCACAACCCGAGCATCACTCAACAGTTCGGCGGCGACCTGCGCGATCGGCCGCCCCGCGCCGGTCTCGTCGCCGACCAGCAGGCAGCGCTCAGCTGGCCACGCCGCGAGAAGTGCCGGCAAGCGCACCGGTTCGTCGACGACCGGCACGCTCAGCCGCTCGGACTGTTCCGCCGCCTCGGTGGCGTTCGCGCGCAGGCGCCGCGTGTTGACGCGTTCGGAATTTGTCCGCGCCGTCAGCACCGGCAGCAGGCGGGCGACACCGAGTTCTGTCGCCTTCGTCGTCATGAAGTCGACCGCAGCGCGCTTGATCGGCGCGAAGGTGAGCCAGACATCCGGTTCCGACACCTGCGTGCGCAGTTGACCTGACACGCTCACCCGCGCGGCGGCGCGGCGCATCTCGATGAGTTCCGCCCAGTATTCGCCATCCCGACCATTAAAAAGCGCGACCCGGTCTCCGACACCTCGGCGCATGACATTCTGCAGATAGTGGCTCTGGTCACGGCCCAATACGATGGCGCCTCCGACGGCCAAGTCGTCTTCAACGAACAGCCGGATGCGCGTAAATCTGAGTTCTGAATCCGCCATTAGTAAATTCCGGGATTGGGGACGCACCCCCGTCTGGGCTAAAAACGCGCCATGCGCAACGCTCCCCATCATAACGTCAGCGACATCCCCCGAGGCAACTGGCTCGACCGTTACGCCCCGGCGGGAACACGTCCCTTCGCCCGGCTGATGCGCCTTGACCGGCCGATCGGTACCTGGCTACTGCTGCTGCCAGGCTGGTGGGCGCTCACCATTACGGCCCAGTCCGGCACGTGGCCCAACCTTCTTTGGGTGGCGCTGTTCGGGATCGGCGCAATCCTGATGCGCGGTGCAGGTTGCGTGATCAACGATTTCTTCGACCGGAACTTGGATGCCCGCGTGACCCGCACCTCGGACCGGCCCCTGGCCAGCGGCGCGGTGTCAGTGCGCGCGGCCCTCGCCCTCCTGACAGCATTGCTAGCGCTCAGCTTTGCGATCCTAGTCCAGTTTAACATTTTCGCTATCGCCATCGGTACGCTCAGCCTGGTGCTGATCGTCCCCTACCCGCTCATGAAGCGGATCACTTGGTGGCCACAGGCCTGGCTCGGCTTGACATTCAACTGGGGCGCGCTGCTCGGCTGGGCCGTTGTGCGCGCCGAGCTCGACCCGGCCGCTTTCGTCCTCTACGCTGCCGGCTTCTTCTGGACGCTGGGCTACGACACCATCTACGCTCATCAGGATAAGGAAGATGATGCGCTGGTCGGTATCAAGTCGACGGCACGCCTGCTCGGCTCGAAATCGCGGCCCTCAGTCGCGGGCTTTTACATTGTCACCATCGCGCTGCTGGTCGCGACCGGTTGGATGACAGCGCTCACTTGGCCCTACTGGGCTGGCCTCACCCTCGCAGCGGCCCACCTCGCCTGGCAAACCATTACCATCGAGTTCGACGACGCAAAGGACTGCCTAGCAAAGTTCAAGTCTAATCGGGACTTTGGGCTGATCGTGTTCGCCTCCGCGATTGCAGGCCGGCTGATCGCGTGACGCCTGCCCGTAGGCCAGATCGAGCCTAGACCGCCTCGACCTCGTGGGCAGCATGAAAAACCGGGACCGCGGTAACCTCAAGTGCGCGGACCCGCGCAGCACGTATCGCGGGGTCGTCGATATGGGCGCGCACGAACGCATCGAGAGGCTCACCGGGCGCGAGCCGATCCCGCATCAGCGCCAGCGCCTCGCGCTGGGTGATGGCGGTGAGCTGGCGCCCCTCTGCGGCAACTTCCGCGAGCGCGAACGGCTGCGCGTCCTCGCCCACATGACCTCGGAAACTCAAATAGGCCCATGCGGCTTCAATCGTCTCGCCGCCGTCCAACGCGAGAGAGATCCCGGTCAGCCGCGCAAAATGATAGCTGTCGATCTCGGTCGGGTGCATCACGGCAAGCTCAACCTCACTCAGCCAGTTTACGGCAACCGCCACGCGCGTCCCGGGCACGTAGCGCAGTGCCGCCGGCAATGAACCATAGCTTGAAAAATGAGCCGAGAAGACGACATCGTGATCGTCGAGCCAGGCACGCTGGACGGGGATCGGCGCATGCTCCGTTCCATACTTCTGACGAAGGCGGATCGGCGACTGGTTCGACCCGTAGCCGATCACCGGCCGTCGCCCGCTGCGCAGCGCCGGGTCGAATAGCGCCGCCGCCCCGTCGACAAAGGTGAAGGAGTGATTGGTGATGTCGTAGGGATAACCAACAGCGCGCGCGAGGGCGGGATCGGTTTCGAAAGGGTCGGCATTCATCAACGCATTGTCGTTCGGCGGGCCCGAATCGGCAAGCCATGGAACGGCGTCGGTTCTTGACGCGCGGACGTCAGACCGCTCTAAGTCCAGCGCCATGCCATATGCCAGCCTACGGGAATTCATCCAACGCCTTGAACATGAGGACCGCCTAGTCCGGGTTACTCGCCCGGTCGCAGCCAACCTCGAGATGACCGAAATCCAGACTCGCCTTCTCGCCGAGGGCGGTCCGGCCGTGCTGTTCGAGAACGTGATTGCCGACGACGGCAACCCGAGCCCGATCCCCATGCTGGTCAATTTGTTCGGCACCGTCGAACGTGTCGCCTGGGGCATGGACCGGGAACCGGACCAACTGCGGGAGATCGGCGAGACGTTGGCCTTCCTGCGCCAGCCCGAGCCGCCCGGCGGCCTGCGCGATGCTTGGGACAAGCTGCCAATCCTGCGCAAGGTGATGGCCATGCGCCCAAAGTCGGTCTCGTTGGGGCCGGTGCACGATATCGTTTGGACCGGCGACGAGATCGACCTCGGTAAACTTCCGATCCAGACCTGCTGGCCCGGTGAACCGGCGCCACTCATCACCTGGCCATTGGTGGTAACCCAGGGCCCGGACCCAGACGGCAAGCGCGAGGACGCCTTCAACCTAGGCATTTACCGGATGCAGGTGACGGGACCCAAATCCACCTATATGCGCTGGCTCAAGCATCGCGGCGGCGCCCAGCACCACGCCCGCTGGAAGGCGAAGCGGCCCGAACCCCTGCCGGCAGCCGCCGTGATCGGCGCCGATCCGGGGACAATAATCGCCGCGGTCACGCCAGTCCCCGACAATCTGTCCGAGTATCAGTTCGCAGGTCTCCTGCGCGGCAAGCGGCTGGAGTTGGTCGACTGCAAGACGGTGCCCCTCAAGGTGCCCGCCTCGGCCGAGATCGTTATCGAGGGGCATGTTTCCCTCGACGAATATGGCGACGAGGGCCCGTATGGCGACCACACCGGCTACTACAATTCCGTCGAGCAGTTCCCGGTCTTCCGTGTCAGCGCAATCACCATGCGCCGCGACCCGATCTATCTGTCAACCTTCACGGGCCGGCCGCCCGACGAGCCTTCGGTGCTGGGCGAGGCGCTTAACGATGTGCTTGTACCGCTTCTTTGCCAAGCATTTCCCGAGATCACCGATTTTTACCTACCGCCCGAGGGCTGCTCCTACCGCATCGCGGTTGTATCAATGCGCAAGGCCTATCCGGGCCACGCCAAGCGCGTAATGATGGGCGTGTGGTCCTATTTGCGCCAATTCATATATACGAAATGGGTCATCGTGGTAGACGATGACATAGACGCGCGCGACTGGAAGGATGTCATGTGGGCCGTCTCAACCCGCATGGACCCGGCCCGCGACATCACATTGGTCGAGAACACACCTATCGACTATCTCGACTTCGCTTCGCCCGTCTCGGGTCTAGGCAGCAAGATCGGCCTCGACGCGACCAACAAGATTACGCCTGAGACTAACCGCGAATGGGGCCGCCAGATCCGCATGGAAGAAGAGGTGGTCGAAAAAGTCTCCGCGATGTGGAACGATCTGGGGCTGCCGGGATCGGGTAAGCCGATCTGGAAATAGGGTCACCGCGTTTGGCCGCCCACCGAAAGAGGGGAAAGGGCCATGGAAGCAATTGTTGCTGTTGCGCCGGTCAACACCATGTCCGTCGTGACGCTGTTGGGGCTGATGGGCACCGCCGAAGCCTTCAACCGGGCCACTAGGGCCGTGATAACGTGGGCCACGCTCGCGCCTGTCACGGTCATCGGAATCATCGAGTTTTTTGCCCCCGGTATGCTATCGCGCCGGCCCACCCCAGAATAGGCGCGCCGCGGCGCGAAGAAAGATCATGTCCGACAGTGCTTCACCCGACGACCGCGACCGCCTAGCTGACCTAGTTAGCGATGCCACCCGGCGCGGGGCCGATGCCGCCGACGCGGTCCTGATCCGCTCGACATCGATTTCACATTCCCAACGGCTCGGCGAGATCGAACAGCTCGAACGCCAGGAGAGCTTCGATCTTGGCTTGCGGGTCTTCCGCGGCAGGAAACAGGCGATCGTGTCGTCCACCGATTTCTCCAAGAATGTACTAGACGAACTCGTCGGTCGCGCTCTCGGCATGGCCGCGGCCGTGCCCGACGATCCCTGGGCCGGCCTCGCCGATCCCGACCAGCTCGTGACCGAAATTCCCGACCTCAACATGGTCGACCCGGACGAACCTGCAGGCCAGACGCTGGTCGAGATGGCACGCGCATGCGAGGACGCCGCCTGCGCGGTCGAGGGCGTAACCAATTCGGAAGGTGCGCAGGCGCGCTGGAGCTATACCGGTATCTGCCTAGCGGCGAGCAACGGCTTCGCCGAAGACTATGGCCGCACCAACACGGGCATCAGCGTCTCGGTGATCGCCGGCGAGGGCGCCGGCATGGAATCCGAGTACGACTTTGCCCACACGGTCCATATAGCGGACCTCGAGGACCCCGCAACGGTCGGAAAGCGAGCGGGCGAGAAGGCCGTCGCACGCCTTGGTGCGCGGCGCATGCCGACAACACAGGTGCCCGTGGTCTATGACCCCCGCGTCGCCGGCAGCCTACTCGGGCACCTCACCGGTGCGATCACAGGCCCGGCGATTGCCCGCGGCACGAGTTTCCTGAAGGAAAAATTGGGCGAACGGATCTTCGCCCCTGACATCGAGATCGTCGACGATCCGCACCGCCACCGTGGCCTTCGCTCAAAACCGTTCGACGCTGAAGGCATCGCTAACACAAAACAATCGATCGTGAAGGACGGCGTGCTGACATCCTGGCTGCTCGATCTCGCATCGGGTCGGCAGCTGGGGCTCGAGACCACGGGACATGCCGGTCGCGGAACCTCGGGCCCGCCCTCGCCGGGGCCATCGAATCTCTATATGACGCCCGGCGATCAAAGCCCGGCGGAGCTGATCGCCGACATTGGATCCGGCCTGTACATTACCTCGCTGATGGGCATGGGCGTCAACGGGGTCACCGGCGACTACAGCCGCGGCGCATCAGGCTTCTGGATTGAGGACGGCGAAATCGGCTTCCCCGTGACTGAACTTACCATCGCCGGAAACCTGAACCAGATGTTCGCGGAGATGCGGCGCGCCGACGACCTCAACTTCCACTTCAGCACCAACAGCCCGACGGTCCGCATCGACGGGATGACCGTCGCGGGCGGCGGCGACTGACGCGACCGGCATGATGCTCGGTGGTATCAAACTCCAAAAGGAAGCCTTCCACATAACGGCCGGCAGCGCGCGTTTGTGGATTACCCGCGGCGATCAGTTCAGCGCCGTGTTGCTCTACGCACATTGTCTCTTACTGGTCGACGACTGGGTCCACAACTTCGTGGAGGGTATGAATTACTGGATGAACCAGGGACGCCGACTCCTAGAATTGCGCCACTGGTCGCCCTCATCATTCCTCAAGTACACGATCTGGAACGCCGTCCAGTTTGCCAGTCGCTTCGAGGAAGTGGTCGCGGATGAGGCCCGCAAGCGCGGCGCCGACGGGCCTGTGTGCGGACACACCCATCATGCCGAAATGCACGAGACAAACCGGGTGCTCCACTACAACGAGGTCGACTGGGTCGGGAGTGGCAACGCACTAATCGAATACAGCAACGGCCAACTTGAAATCGTGGACCAAGCCTGCATCCGTCAGCTGCCGCTGCGCTAGACGATGCGGATTATTCTCGCGACGGACGCTTGGCACCCGCAGATCAACGGCGTTGTCCGGACCCTCGACAACGTTGTCACACATCTGCTGCGGGCGGGTCACGAGGTTCTGACCATCACGCCCGACCTATTCCGCTCAATCCCCTGTCCAACGTATCCCGAGATCCGACTGGCGTTGCGGCCGGGTCCAAGAGCCAGCGAACTGATCGCTGAATTCAAACCCGACGCCGTCCACATTGCGACCGAAGGGCCCATCGGTCAGGCCGCCGCACGCGCCTGCCGCAGGGCCGGCTGGCCCTTCACCACGTCGTTCCACACAAAGTTTCCCGAGTATATTCATGCGCGCACGCGCTTCCCGGTTGCCTGGACTTACGCTTGGCTGCGCCGCTTCCACGGGCGCGCCCACAAGGTCATGGTCGCAACCGCTACCATTGATCACGAGTTGCGCGGTTGGGGCTTCACAAACACTGCGCGCTGGACGCGCGGCGTGGACACCAAGTTGTTCCGTTTCCGACCCCATGACGAGTGGCCCGCAGCAATAAGCGATCTGCCCCGACCGCTGCAGCTCTATACCGGCCGCGTCGCCGTCGAGAAGAATATCGCGGCCTTCCTTGAACTCGAGACCCCGGGCACCAAGATCGTGGTGGGAGACGGCCCACAGCGCAGTGAACTCGAGCGCCTGTTTCCCGACGCAGTTTTCGTTGGCGAACAACATGGCGAGGCCCTCGCCC
>MDTE01016006.1_pt1 | contig 60564 bp, 66 predicted proteins | sample 811231 | NCBI WGS metagenome assembly MDTE01 (sample SAMN05326651, study PRJNA326480) | marine metagenome | isolation source: seawater | place: Indian Ocean: Red Sea | collected 2010
CCACGAATAGCATTAACAAATTCTTCTTCTACTCTCCATGACCCTACATTATTAGAATTTATATTTAATTTTTCCCATTTCATTTTTTGTTGAGGTTTTGTAACTTCAATTTCCATGGCAAAGCTATTATCAGATGAAGCTTCAGAGGACAATTGATTATCATAAAAATGTAATGTCCCTTTAGTCCCATAAATCCAAACATCTGCAATAGGAGCACCACCAAGAACATTGCTATGAGTAAAGTGATACTTACCTCCTACAGTCATTGATCCAATTATTTCAAGGTGATCAGGAATTGATATTTCTCTAAGATCAGGCCCTTCTTTCATTCTCTTGACAACTACCTGAGCAGAAGTATTTACAGAGCTAGCAGGCCCTAACCATCTCATTGCAGCCTCATACCAAATTCCCATATGCATGATATTGTTTCCAGATAAATCTCTATTATTTCTCCAATGAATTTCAGAATTAAACTCAGGAAATTCTCCTGAATTTATTCTCATATCTAAAAACAATAAGTCCCCCATTTCATTATTAATCCAGTCAATAATTGTTAAATCATAAGGTAATGTATGTGGAGCTGGAACAACTTGAGTAACTAATTGAGGATTTTGCTTAGAAAATTTTTCCATTTCTTTTGCTTCTTTAGAATTCATTGCCATACGAGCTTCAACAAGAACATGCTTTCCTGCCTTCAATGATTCAATTGTTAAAGTTGAATGCATATACGGCCAGGTACCAATACAAACTGCATCAATTTCATCATCATTTAATAATTCTTTCCAATTTGAATAAATTTTATTAATTCCAAATTTTTTAGCTACCCGTTTTGATGAATCTATTGACCTATTAGATACTGCATAAGCTTCTACTCCATCTTGAGATTGAATTTTAGGTATATGGTGTTTTACTGTATTTGCACCAGCACCGATATAACCTACCTTTAGTAACTTTTCCATAATATCCCCCCACTGATCTAAATATATTTAGATTAGAGATCTAAAAGTTTCTTAGTTGCTATTATTATTTCGTTAGAATCTGGCATAAATGCTGTCTCCAAAGCTTTATTGTATGGAACCGGAGTATGTGGACCAGTAACTCGCTTTATTGGAGCATCTAAATAGTCAAAAGCTTGATCAGCGACAATTGCAGCTACTTCTGATGCCATACTGCATCTAGGAGTATCTTCATCGACGACAATAAGTCTATTAGTCTTGGACACTGATTCTATTAAAATACTTTCATCTAAAGGAGAAAGACTTAAGAGGTCTACAACTTCACAATCTATACCTTCTTCAGCAAGTTTTTCAGCTGCTTCTTTACATAAAACAGAAGTATATGACATACCTACAAGGGTAACATCAGAACCTTTTCTTAAATATCTTCCTTTTCCTAGTTCAATAGCAAAATTTTCATCTGGAACAAAACCTGATAAGTTAATAAGTTTTTTATCACTTACTACAAAAACTGGATCATCATCTCTAATAGCTGCAGCTAATAATCCTCTAACACTATAAGCATCTGAAGGAACAACAACTTTTAATCCAGGTATATGAGCTAACATCGAATAAAAAGACTCAGAGTGTTGAGCAGCATGACCTGTACCACCCCCTGATCTAGCAAACATTGTTAGAGGAACTTTTGTTTGACCAGCAAACATATATCTACTTTTTGCAGCGTTAGATAATAATTGATCATAAGCCACAGTAACGAAATCAAAATACATTAAATCTACTACAGGCCTTAATCCAGTAAGAGCTGACCCTATAGCAGCACCTAAAAAACCTGCTTCAGAAATAGGAGTATCTTTAATTCGATCAGGTCCAAAATCTTGAATTAAACCTTTAGTAGCAGCAAAGGGTCCTCCCCAAGCATCTAAAGGTTTTCCGTCTTCATCAAATCTTCCTGCGCCACCTGCTATATCTTCACCCATTAAAAATACATCAGGATCTCTATTTAATTCATCTCTTAATGTTTTATTGAATGAATCTCTATATCTCATTTCAGAACCAGCAACATCATATCCTGGACCTAATGGATTTTTCGTATCTTCTTGTGTTGTCATTTTTTCCCTTTAATAATAATTTATATTTTATTAATCTCTCTGTTGAGGAGCTAAAACTGAATTTGGATAGTTAACATATACATCTTTATACAACTCATCCATGTCTGGCATAGGACTATTAAGAGCAAAATCAACTGCTTCAATCATTTCGTTATCAATTTCATCTCTGATTGCTTTTAATTCTTTGTCTGTAAGTTGATTAGCTTTAATTACTCTATCTTGAAAAGTTTCAATGGAATCTCTCTCTTTCCAATCAGATTCTTCTTCCTTAGTTCTGTAATTTTCTGGAACATCTGCATGAAAATGACCATGATATCTATAAGTTTTTAACTCTAGTAAAGTAGGACCATCTCCATTTCTTGCTCTTTTAACAGCTTCTCCTGCAGCATCATAAACTGCAAAAACATCCATTCCATCAACAACAACTCCCGGCATAGAATATGATGAAGCTCTATCAGCAATATCTGGTATAGAAACAGCGTATTCAACTGGAGTTGCTTCTGCATAATGGTTGTTTTCACAAACAAATAATACAGGTAATTTCCATACTGTAGCCAAATTCATACTTTCATGAAGAATACCTTGACTTGTAGCTCCATCTCCAAAAAATGCTACTCCAATAGATTCATTTTCTAAACCTTTATATTTTGCTGTTAATGCTGCTCCAACAGCAAGAGGAATACTAGCTCCAACTATTGCATTAGCACCTAACATTCCTTTAGAAAAATCAGCAATATGCATTGATCCACCCTTACCCTTACAGTGTCCAGTAGCTCTACCCATTATTTCAGCCATCATTTTCTTAGTATCTAATTCTTTTGCTATACAGTGACCATGACCTCTATGAGTAGATCCAATCCAGTCTTTTTCAGTTAAATGAGCACATACACCTGTAGGTCCTGCTTCCTGACCATCTGAACTGTGAGTAACTCCCATAGCATTGCCCTTAAAAGTTTGCTCTAACATTGTTTCTTCAAAACGACGAATTCTATACATCGTTTCATACAGCCAAACTAATTTTTCTTTAGAAATATCCATTTTCTATCCTTTACAATTTGATCAATAATTTTCTAGTGATTCGAGTCTCTTGGGACAAACACAGAATCTCCATCTTTTTTTCCATAAAACTTAGACCACAAATTGAATGGCTTCAAAGTCGAGAAAACAACTAATAATCCAGATAAACTTAAAAATCCTGTTTTAAGAAATCTTCTCCTATCAAATTCATTCATATTTGAACTCCTATACTGTGATTATAATCTTAAAAAGATTCGTAACAATAAAATTTCCCCAATATCTCCCAATTTGATAAAGAAATTTTATTTTGAAATCAGTTTATTTATAGGTTGATTCTATAAACAAAGATTCTGGAAAACAAGGCTAGAGTTCAAAAATTAATTTAATATCAAAATTTAACAATTAACTATAAAAAAAAATTTACGAAAATTATTGATATTCTAGTGACCTTATAATATTCTCCTATTTGTATTAAAAATAGTGTTTAGAAATCAAATATTTTAATTATTAATATCTTTCCATGGATCCAAATACATTAAATATAGCAGACTGGTTAATGCGTTTAACAGCCCTGAGAATTTTATGGATCTGCCTATTATTGGCACCAGCAGCAGCAGGTTCATTATTAATTGCTCATGCAATTATCCCATCAGCGGTAGACTCTCATCATATAAGCAGAAAATGGGTAATAATCAGAGCTCCATTATATTTATTTGGATTTGGAACTCTTTTTATAGAAATCATTTTATTTATTTATGCTTTTTACAATATGACTTTCTTAAGTGATTTATATCCAAGATTTTGGCAATAAGGAGAAAATTGTTTAATAAATTTATAGAGTTTTTAAAAGAAAAAGACAGAAACACTCCCACATGGCTTAAAATATTAATGCCTTTTTTAGCATTTGGAGGTCTTGCATTTCACGCTATAATGGCTTTTATAACAGCTTTTCTTATTACTGCATGGTTTGGAAATCCTCTCCCTGTATTCGGATTCAATCAGAGTCCTGATCAACCTATTGCTTTTCCACATACTATTCATGCGGGAGTAGGAAAATTGATTGTTCAAAAAACCGGAAAACCATATAAAGACATTTATGGAAATGAAAGAGTAAATGATTCTGGTGAGCCATTAACAGGTTTGGGTATGGATTGTACTTATTGCCACAAAACTGTAACAAAAGAAGCTTGGGCTGGAATTCCTCCTGTAGAGCTATGTATTTCATGCCATAAAGTAATAGGAAGTAATGAAAGTCAAGAATTAACTAAACTAAGAGAATTTGGATTGTCTGAAAAAACGAAAGGTCCTATCAAATGGAAAAGAGTTCATAGGATGCCTGATCATGTTAGATTTGTTCATGAACCACATATTAGATATTTGACATCAAATCCAAAAGCTATACAAAATAAATCAACTGATTTTAAAATTTCAGATAATGGAACAGTAGAAGCATCTCAAGTTTGCACTACATGTCATGGACAAATCGCTGAAATGGAAAAAGTTACTCAAAAAGAACCTTTGAAAATGGGACAATGCGTAGCTTGCCATAGAGCAAATGAAGCTTCAATAGGATGTGAAACTTGTCATCATTAAAGAAAAACCGCTCTATTTCTAATAACAATTTATCGAGGAGAAAATTCTTAGGTCTTCTTGGTGCTACAGCAACAGGAGCTGTGATTTTTGAAGCATGCGGAGTTCCAGAAGAAGAATTAATAGTAGAGAGCCCATTGAATATGCCTGAAGATTTAGTAAGAGGTGAAGATCAATGGTATGCAACTTCATGTGGAATTTCTAGTTATGGTGAAAGTGTTCTAGTAAGAGTAATGGAAGGAAGAGCCAAAAAAATTGCTGGCAACCCAGATTTCCCTAATTCCTTAGGAAAACAAAGTGTCGTTTCTGAAACAAATCTTCAAATGCTCTATCATCCTGACAGAATTACTACTCCTCTTTACAGAAAAACTAAGACCGGAGATCATAAACCAATAACTTGGGATACTGCTATCTCAATTCTAGAGAAAGGAATAAATGATTCAAAAGGTAAATCAACATTAATTACTAAACCTATTAGAGGTTTAAATGCTGGCCTAGTAGAATCTTTTTCTGATTTTAACTCCATAAAACATCTGAAATTTGACTCCATCAATAATGGTTTGATGAATAAAACAATGAAATCAGTTTTTGATCAAGACAGGTTACCTTATTTTGATATAGGTAATTCCGATTTAATAATTTCTTTTGGATTAGATTTCTTAGGCACTTGGGGACCTGTTCAATATAAAACAAAATTTGGAAGATTAAAACAAAATCATGGAAAATTAATATCTATAGAACCCAGAATGTCTCTTACTTCAGCAAATGCTGACAAATGGATTTGCCCCATTCCTGGCACAGAAATGGTTTTTGCTTTTGGTATTGCAAACCACATCATCTCTAACAATTTATCTTCATCAAATCAAATAAAAGAATTCAAAAACTTAATTGGAGATATTGACCTAAGCTCATTCACAGATGATTATGTCACTCAAGTAACTGGTTTAACAGTTAAAGATATTGAATATGTAATAAATAAAATTAAAGAGTCAATTAAAGAGTCAAAGGGTAAAATTTTATTTCTAGGAGGTGGCCCTTTAGAAGGATATAAAAATAGCGCAGAAAGCATGTCAATTGTTTTCGCTTTAAATTATCTTACTGATTCTGTAGGATCTGAGGGAGGAATAATTTTTAACCCAGAATCTCCTATAAAAGAATTTAAACCTTCAGAAGAAAGTCCTACTATAAAAATTATTGATTCTTCTTACGCAAATAACCTCCAAGAATGGAAAGAAGAAACACTCAAATGGGAATCAGGAGAAACAGATCTTCTGATTTTACGTGGATCAAATATTATTCATGGTATCCCATATGATCTTACAAAAGCGTTAGATGCGATTAAATTAAAAGTATGTTTTACATCAATTTTCGATGATACAGCAGAAGCATCTGACTTGATTCTTCCAGAACATAATTCTCTAGAAGATTGGGGAGTAGATATTCCTGAGCCACTTATGGGATACCAAACATTTTTATTCCAGCAACCTGTAGTAAATTCTCCTACAAAAGGAAAAGAATCCAAACCAATTTATGATTCAAAGAGTTTTTACGATATATTAATTTCTCTTTCAGATCCAATGTTAGGTATAAAAAATTACAAAGAATTAATAGAAAAATTCACTTCAAAGCTTTATTCAACCACAGCTACAAATAGACAAGGATCAGTTATAGCATCCAATGAAAAACAATTCTTAGAAGGTGTTCTTTCAAGAGGAGGATGGTGGAATATTAATACTAAAATAAATGATAATGTTTCTACTCAAAAACTTAAAAGTATTAACGTCTCTAACAATAATGTATTTAATGATTTAAATAATAAAGAATTTTATTTAGTTCCATTTTTATCAAATACTATTTTAGATGGAATTACAGCGTCTAGTCCTTGGGCTCAGGGAATCCCAGATCCGATAACTACTATAGCTTGGGATACTTGGGCAGAAATAAATCCTAAAACAGCAGAAAAACTTAATTTAGAACAAGGAGATATTATAGAATTAATATCATCAACAGGGAAAATTAAACTTCCTATTTTTCCTCATCCAGCAGTTCACCCTAAAGTAATTGGGGTTCCTATAGGATTAGGTCATAAGTTTTCTGGAAGATACGCGGCTGGAAAAGGAGCTAATGTATTGAAGATATGTCATACTGAATTAAATAAATCTCAAACTTTCTCTTGGGCTCAAAACACAGTTAGAATCAAAAAAACAGAAGATTCAAAAACTATAGCTAAGTTTGAAGGTACTCTTCCAGGCGGAGCAGTAGCAGTAGAACCAGGTTTTCCTATACTGACTGTTGGGCCAAACCAAACTGCTGATGATGCTCTTCACGAAGCACATGAAGAACACATGGAAGAAACATTTAAATAAAGATAAATTTAAAAAAAATATAATAAGGGAAAAATGGTAACAGAGAATAAAGAAAGTAAATTTAAATGGGGAATGGCTGTTGATATAGATAAGTGTACTGGATGCCAAGCTTGTGTTTTAGCTTGTCAGTCTGAAAATAACATCCCTATAAATACAGAGAAGAATTTTAAAAATGCTAGAGCTATAGAGTGGATAAGAGTAGAAAGATACTGGGAAGGAGAATTTCCAGATGTAAAAGCAAAATTTATACCGATTCTTTGCCAGCACTGTGATAATGCTCCTTGCGAACCTGTATGTCCCGTTTATGCAACTTATCACACAACTGAAGGTTTAAATGTTCAAGTCTATAACAGATGTGTTGGTACTAGATATTGTGCTAATGGTTGTCCTTATCTAGTAAGATTTTTTAATTACTGGGAACCAGAATGGCCAGAAAGTTTAAAAAACCATTTAAACCCCGATGTTACTGTAAGATCTAGAGGAATAATGGAAAAATGCACAATGTGTATTCAAAGAATCAGAAGAACTACAAGAAATGCAAAGAAAAACGATGAGGAACTAAAAGATGGAGATATTTCTCCTGCATGTGTAGATGCATGCCCGACAGATGCCCTTGTTTTTGGAAATCAGAAAGATGAAAACAGTAAAGTTTCTAGGATGAAAAACGATAAAAGATCTTACACTTTACTAGATAACAACCTACAAACTTCTCCGAATATATTTTATTTAGCTAAGATAGATCATGATAAAAAAGAAAGCACTCATCATGAAGAAGGAAAACATCACTAAAAATGGCACAAGAAACAAACAGCGCTAAATATTCAAAAGCTACCCTGGATTTAATAAATACTACCATGATAGCTCCGAAAAAAATGAAATTAATCATTATGATTTTGTCTATTTTAAGTATATTAGGAATCATAGGAATAGTATTAAAAATACTTAATGGTTTCGAAGATAAATCCGCTTGGGGTTACTACGCAGCAACAATTTCTTTCCTTCTTACTACTGCCGCTGCAGCTCCAATGGTAGCTATTGCCCCTACAATTGCTAAAGCAGATTGGGTTAGACCAATCACTAGGATAGCCAGTTTATTCTCAGTCGTAGGTATAGTAACAGCATTAGCATCTATACCATTAATATTCGCACTTCCTCCATTAATTGTTGATGAAACTAGAAGGCGTTCAATTTGGTTTGAAGCTACTAATTACTCCCCTCATGTTTGGTTTGCATTATCAATTTTTGGATTAACTTTATGTGGATTAGGATTATTATATTCTTCAAGTATTCCAGATCTAGCAGCTATGAGAGATCATGGAACTGGATGGAGAAAAAAAATGGGAAAATCATTATCTCGAGGATTTATAGGTACTGACAGTCAATGGAAATCTTTAAAAATGCGTATTGGAATGATGGGAACATTTTATTTCTTAATGTTAATGTTCGTTAATTTTTTATTTAGTATAGACTTCGCGTTAAGTTTAGTGGCAGGATGGAAAGACGCAATATTTCCTATGTATCATGCAATGACTTCACTACAATCAGGAATTGCTATATGTATACTTGCTATGTTTTTTGCCAGAAAATATTGGGGAATGGAAAACTATATTAAGGTACCTCAATTTTGGGCCTTATCAAAATTACAACTAGCTACAACTGTACTGTGGTTTTATTTCTTTTATTCAGCATTTATAGTTTTTTGGTATGGTAGATCTGCAAGTGATCAAATGGTCATAAATTTATTAATAATAGGACCTTATCTACCTGTCTTTCTTGGAGCATTCTTCTTAGAATTCTTTGTGCCTTGGTGGATATTAGTATGGAATAGAGTAAGAAAAAGTATCCCAAGTTTAGCGGTAGTAGCATGTCTTGTTCTAATTGGTGTTCTCTTAGATAGAATAAGGATTTTTGTGATTTCTTGGTCCACATATTCAAACGAAGTAATTCACAAAAAATTCGTTCCTGAACAAGATTTTCCTCAATTCATGTATCCTTCTGTAGCTGATATTATAGTCTTTATTGGATTAGTATCTTTAAGTACATTAATATTTATACTCTCAACGAGAATATTGCCACTTGTTTCAGTTTGGGAAACACATCAATCACTTTTATTAACTAAAGTAGTTAAATATGTGAGAACACATGTTATTGCAATTGGAAAACCAGATTAAGGATTAGAATGCAACAAAGAAGAAAATTAGATCAAAAGCAAATAAACCAAGAATTATTATCAGGTAACCTTAAAACACCAAAATGGTACATCCCTACAATGTTATTCTTAGGTTTTTTCGTTGTAACTGGATTTGCAACAATACTATATATGTTTAACAAAGGTTTAGGGGTTACAGGTTTATCAAGACCTGTATATTGGGGTTTATTTATTACAACTTTTGTTTTTTGGGTAGGAATCAGTCACGCAGGTATTATGATTTCTGCGATTCTTAGATTAACACAAGCAGAATGGAGAAGACCAGTAACAAGAGCTGCAGAATTACTTACAGTATTTTCTCTATTAACAGCATTATTTTTCCCTCTTATGCATGCTGGAAGACCTTGGAGAATTGTCTATTGGTTAATGCCTTATGATTTTGCTAGAGGTATATGGCCAAATGTTAGATCTCCTTTGTTTTGGGATCCTATCGCTATAGGAACCTATTTAACAGGAAGTACATTATTCTTATACATTGCTTTAATCCCTGACTTAGCGGTGCTTAGAGACAGAACCACAGGATGGCAAAAAGTTTTATATACAATTTTAGCTCTTGGTTGGAGAGGAAACCCTAGACAATGGCTATTACAAGCCGTTGCAGGAATTTTATTATCTGCATTAATGCTTCCAATTTTCGTTTCAGTACATTCTATCGTTTCATGGGACTTTGCAATTACACCATCTGTTGAAGGTTGGCATTCAACGATATTTGCTCCTTATTTCGTTATTGGAGCAGTCCATTCAGGAGTTTCAGCTGTAGTAACTATGATGGCTTTAATGAGATGGTTGTGGAAATGGAATAATCATATTAGACCCGAACATTTTGATGCTTTAGCAAGACTACTGATTGTAGTAGCGACAGCTTGGTTAGGATGCACTTTCCTAGAACTCATATTTTCTGTTTATGGCCGTGAAGCACCTGAAATAGCATTAAGAGAATTAATGATATTTACTTGGCCTTGGAACTTATTATTTATAATATTCCTTTTAACTGGATATATTATACCAGTAGGTTTTTGGATATTTAAAAAAGCAAGAAATAATATAGTTATAATGTTCTGGACATCTATATTGGTCAATGTTGGAATGTGGTTAGAAAGATTTCTAATTATAGTACCTGGATTAGCTAGAAAACAACCTTTTACATTCACTTGGGAAGCATACACTCCTAGCTTAGTAGAATGGTATATTTTAGTATGGTCATTTGCATGGGTCTCATTTTTGATGTTGCTTTTTGCTAGATTTTTCCCACTTATTCCTCTCTTCGAAACAAAAGAGAGTCAAGTATTTACATCAGAAACAAAAATAGGAAGAGCTACTGTTCCAGTAATTTATAGAGAAGAAGACTAAAGTCAAGGAGAAAAAATGTCTAAAAAAAGTATATTAGGGTTATTTGATACCCCAGATCAGGGAGCTGATGCTTTAGATGGTCTACATAATGCTGGCTTTGAATCACATGAATGTGATGTTTTAACTGGTACTCCATATCCTGAAGGGACTTTTGGCGAACATGTTCCACAACATAGGTTGTTCAGATTTCCATTGTTTGGAGCAATAATAGGATTAACCTTATCTATATTTATAACTACTGCTACACAAATTGCATATCCATTAGTAACCGGAGGAAAACCAATTTTGTCAATATTTGCAATGCTTATAATAATGTATGAAATGACAATGTTATCAGCAGTAGTTACTACAGTAGTTGGTATAATTTTTGAATCTAGACTTCCAAAATTTAATCTTGGAGCTTATGACACTAGAATCACTGAAGGTTTAATAGGAGTTGTTGTTAACTGTGAAGAAAAAGATTTATCAAAAGCTAAAAAGGTATTTACAGATTCTGGAGCTTTAGACACTAAAGAGGCATAACAAAAAATGAAAAACAATCCTCTAAAAATAAATATATTATTAATATTATTAACTGGATTATTCAGTCTCGCCCCTACTTGTCAAAGTGGAATAACACAAAGTACTACATATCCTATAGAACTATTTTCTGAGATGCATTATAGTCCAGCATATAAATCTCAAGAAACTCCGAGACTTCAGCCTGTACCTGAAGCTGTGGTTAATATTGATTCTATTGGAACAGAAAATCAATATGACATGACAATAGAAGATTTCAAGTATAATCATGAATTAGGAAAAGACCTATATAGAGTAAATTGTTCATTCTGTCATGGTAATGAGGGATTAGGAGATGGACCAGCAAAAGAGTATATTATTAGCGAAAATAGTTATTATTCTACAAACAAAGTAGATGGCCTGCCTGGGTCAGGTTCTGGCACACCTTATATTAGTCCTCCTCAACTAAATGATATTGAAGGAAGATATGGTAATAGAGATAGTGCATACAATAGAATTTATCAAATGCTTAACTCTGAGATTGGATTCGGCCCTATGCCAGGATTTTTAAGAGTACTATCAGAAGAAGAAAGAAAACAAATTATTGAGTTCATACTGGATAAAGATTACGGTTTAAATAAATAATTTATTACAAATTATTTCCAATCTTTTTCTACCTCTTGAACTATAATTAAGATATTGAAAATTAAAATAAAAATTATGCCTCATCTAAAATCAATAATCTTATGTTCAATCATCCCATTTTCAATTTATTGTTCTAATGAATTGAATAATGATGAAAATCGAGCTCAATATTTATTTGAAAACCTAATGTGTCCAGTTTGTGATGGACAAACAATTTCTGAATCACAATCACAATTAGCTAAAAACATGAGAGATATAGTTAGAATTAAAATAGAAGAAGGTTTTACAGATGACCAAATATTAGATTATTTCAAATCAAAATATGGAACTTCTGTACTATCTAACCCACCAAAATCTGGTTTTTATTTTACAGTCTGGTTAATCCCAATAATTGTATTGCCAAGTATTTTTATTGGATTAATATTTTTAATAAAGAGTTTAATAAATCCTCAAAAAGAAAATTAAATGGCACTTTTAGGAACATTTTGCATCACAATAAGTTTCATTTTATCTATTTACTCTATATTAGGTTTTTTGATAAGTATGAAGTTTAAAGCTGAAGAATTAAAAATTAGTGCAAGGTGGAGTTCATATTTAACTTTACCAATTATTTCTATAGCAGTTTATATACTTGTTTATTCTTTTGTTACTCATGATTTCAGTATTAAATATGTATTCAATCATAGTAATATTTCAATGGAACCTATTTATACATGGGTTGCAATTTATGCAGGAAATGAAGGTTCTTTACTGTATATATCTACAGTAATATCATTAGGATCATTTTTAACCATAAAAACACTACAGAAGAGGATCCCTGAATCAGTTCCACATATCACGATAATTATGATGGGTATACTTTCTTTTTTTCTCGGAGTAATGTTATTTCTTGCAGATCCATTCACACTACTTGAATCTCAAGTTCAAGATGGAAGAGGAATTAATCCTTTGTTAAAACATCCTGGTATGTTTACTCACCCTCCTTTATTAATGGCTGGATTAGCAACTATTTCAATTCCTTTCTCAATTACTACAGGTATGCTAATTAGTGGAAATTATAGTGATAAGGGAACAGAATACGTAAGAATTACTACTTTAATAATTTGGTTAATGCTAGGAATTGGCTTATTACTAGGATCATGGTGGGCATATACTATTTTAGGTTGGGGTGGATATTGGGCATGGGACCCCATAGAGAATGTAGGATTAATGCCATGGTTAGTACTTACAGCACTGATCCATTCTTTGATAGTTCAAAGAAGAAGAGGAATGTTTAGACTATGGAACTTAGTTTTAATAAATATCGCTTTTGTTCTTTCTCAATTCGGTATGTTTATTAATAGAGGGGGGCCAGTAGTATCTGTTCATTCTTTTGCTGCTTCAACTCTAGGATTTATCTTTTTGAGTTTTATGATATTAAGTATTATTTTTCCTACAATTATATTTTTATGGAAATATAAAGAACTTCTTAACTCTAGAAAAATAGACTCCTTTCTTTCAAAAGAATCATCATTTTTAATAAATAATTTTTTATTATTAGCAATCACATTTGTGACCTTATGGGGATTAGTTTTTCCTTTATTCTCAGAATTATTTGGAAAAGAGCCTGTAACAGTTGGAACGCCTTACTATAATAGTGTTAACGGACCACTATTATTGATATTAATATTATTAATGAGTATTGGACCTATACTTCCATGGAAAGAAGGAAATATAAAATCTTTTTTCAAAAATATCAGATTTCCTTTGATAATTTTTGTTTTGTGTTTCATCATATCTCTTATTTTTTTTAGTTTTAATTTCCTAGCAATTTTAGCTTTTTCTTCTCTTTCATTAGTTCTTGCAACTATTTTACAAGAGTGGATTATAGGAACGAATAATAGGATGAAACGTTTAAAGGAAAATATATTTATTGGTTTCATAAATCTGATAAATGGAAACAGAACTAAACATGGAGGATACATAATTCATTTATCAATTTTAATGTTAGCAATGGGAATTATAGGAATGAATTTTTATCAACAAAAAGCTGATTATGTAATTTCGAAAAACAAATTATTAGATTTTCAAAATTATCAAGTAGAACTTTCAGAAATTAAAACAAAAAACTTTGCAGATAGAATTGAAAGAACTGCAAAATTCAATATTTATAAAAAACAACAAGATAAATCAGAAAAAGATCTGGAAAAAATCACAGAATTACAAGGATCAAATGCAATTTATCCATCATTTAACATGGCTTCGGTAAGAGCTGCAATTCATTCAACAGTTCTAGAAGATTTATATATAGTTCCTTCAGAATTCATAGGAGAAGATAAGCTTCTAATAAGGATAAGTATTAATCCTTTTATTTCTTGGCTTTGGTTTGCAGGCCCTATCTTCTTCATAGGAGCAATCTTTACTTTATGGCCAAGAACAGAAAAAAACACTAAATTATAATTACAAAATGTATATTTTTATAGGAACAATTATTGCAATCATTTGTATTTTAATTTTGTCTTTGCCAATATTTAATAAAAAAATTCTTTCAAAAGAAATAGAAAATGAAATATTATCATCTAAAAATAAGCTCAAATCTAAAAACAACATTTTTAATGAGGTAAAGTCTGACTATGAGGCTGGATATATTTCAAATAAAAATTTTCAAGAATTAAATTCAGAAATTAATGAGAATAATCATATAAAAAAATGAAAAAATTATTCTATATCACAATGATTTTCTTATTCGTATCATTTCCACATGAGTATGTCCTAGCTGATGAAAAAACAATAACTATTTCAGGTCATGTACAAAATAAAACAAAAAACCATGACTCTTCTAAAGAATATCTCATCAAACTTTTTAAAATAAAAAATAATTCAGAAGAAATTATTGAAATATCAAATACAAAAACTAATAAAAATAAATTTTCTTTTTCAAATTTAACAATCACAGAAACAGAAGAGCATTTTTTAATAACAGAAAATGAAGGGTTATCAGTAATAACTGAATTAAATTCACAACAACAATGGAATAACTTAAAAATAGAAGTCTATGATAAGGGAACAAATCTAGAAGATATAAAAGTATCAGAATATTCATTAATGATTCCCCAAAACAGTTTAATTAACGGAGAAGTTTCTGTACTTGTATTGATCACATTAGAAAATTTGGGAGACAAAACATTTGAAACTGATTTATCAAAACCAAATCTTTCAGGATTCGATCTCTTAAGATTTAGTCTTCCTGAAGGATATTCAAATTTAAATGTTGATAGTGACCTTCCTCCAGGTAATATCATGGAAATACCTACAGGTTTTGCATTATCTAATCCTATACCTCCAGGAATACATCAAATAATTTTCTCTTATTCTCATCAATTAACAAATTCAAAATTCTCATTTGAATTAAAGCTTCCTTTTGGAGCAGATAAGGTAAGAATATTAATGAATTCTCCAAATGGAATTATTAAAGGAGAAGGTCTAGAAGAATTAGAAAAAGTCAAAATAGATCAGGATTTCTATACAATTTCTGAAGGAACCAATTATGAAAGAAATTCTTCTATTAAACTTGAATTATCCTCGTTTTCAGAAGCTGAAACATTTAGATCAATTTTTACATTTTTTGAATCTAATTTATATAAAATCATCATAATCATTGCTATTTCATTTATATTACTATTACTAATAATTTACTCTATTATTTCTAGTACAAAAAAGGATAAAAATGTAACTTTTTCTAAAGAAAGAAAAAGATTGATTTTAAAGATTGATGAACTAAAAAAATCATTAAAATCTGGGAAAATCAATGAAGAAGAATATGAAATTTTAGAAAAAGGCTTTCAAGAAAAATTACAACAAATATCAGAGGAATATTGAAAACAGAAAATAAGAAATTTTTACTTATTAGCATGCCAATAGTTTTAATATTTTTGTCGTTTTTCATTTTTATTTTAATATGGTCAACTATTTCTACTGGTGGTCAACATGGACAACCTGGTCTAAACGAGTTTTTTAGTGAAACTAATTTGAGAATTGACCCTTACACTAAGTTTGAAATAAACACTTTTTCGCACGGAATAATATCATCTGAAAATCTTGAAGGAGAGTTATTAATGATAGATTTCTGGGCTTCATGGTGTCCACCATGTATTAAAGAAGGTCCAATATTATCAGAAGCTTATAAAAAATGGTCTCAAAAAGGAATAGATTTTGTAGGCATATCTTTATGGGATTCTGAAGAAAATATTCTATCATTTAAAGAACGTTTTTCAATTAACTATCCCTTATCCATAGATACAAATGGAGAATTAGCAATAAATTTTGGAGTAAGAGCTTTACCAGAAAAATTTTTTATCGATCAAAATGGGAAAATTCTAAAAAAAGTTATAGGACCAGTGAATGAATCTCAATTAAACAAAATCCTAGAAGAATTAATTTCTAAAAGATAAAATTACCTTAATAATTCTTTTGATAAACTTAATGTTTGACCAGTAATATTGATTGAATCTGAAGACAACAAAAATTTTGTTAAATTACATAAAGTAAAGTTATCTGATAATTCAATATTTTCTGGAACACAAATATTATTTATTCTTATTTTAGAAGAGCCTAATTTTAAAGCATATGCTTGAGAAATATTTATTACTGCTGCATACTGAAGTGCTCGAAAATATTGAATTTCATGACCTAAAACTCCAATTTCAGAAATTATATTCACGATATTCTTATAATTAGTATCCTTATTTAAACTTTCTAAAATATCTCTGAAATATTTTAATTGAAGAAAATCTGAACCATTCTGAATTTGTTCTTGGAAATCTACAATAATTATCAAGTTTTCTTTTTGATTATTATTTTTTAAAATCATCGATTCTTTAATCTGATTTAAATCAATATTTTTCGATATTTCTGAAAGATTTTTTTGTATTTTTCTTCCAAACTTTGAATTGTAAAGTAATATTAAATCCGAGTTTGTTTTTTGATTAACAACTTGTAAATTATTCATATCAATTTAAGAAAAATCCTCCATCTACATTTATAGCTTGGCCTGAAAAGCCAGAGGAATCTCGTGAAACAAGGAAAAAAACTAAATTTGCAACATCTTGAAGACTAGTTTCTCTTCTTAAAGGAATATTTTCTTTCACCATATCATCGAATACTTCTCTTGCTTCAAATCCTTTATATTTTTCTTGAGTATTGGAATACCTTAATCCTACTTGCTCCCACATAGGAGTCCAAATTAACCCCGGACAAACAGCATTAACAGAAATATCAGAATTTTCTAATCTCTTATGTAATGATTTTGTAAAATTTATTACTGCAGCTTTAGTAGAAGAATAATGTGGTAGTGAAGGTCTGCCTTGTCTTCCAGATACAGAAGCAATATTAACTATTCTACTACCTGAATTCTTTTGCAATTCAGGTAAAAATTCATTAGTAACATTTATTAAACCTAAAATATTTACTTCCCAAGATGCTTTCCAATCCTCTTCTCTGGACACAGATTCATTTTCCCAACCTTTGGCTCCAGCTACACCTGCATTATTTATCAAAATATTAATATTCTCAAATTTACTAATTGAGAAATCTAGAAGATGTTTTATGCTTTTTTGTTCAGTGACATCCGTTTCACAAAAAATTATGTTCCCAGATTGCCCACTACTAGATGTTTGGGAAATTTGTTTCCCTCTTTTTTTATTTAAATCTGCAACAATAACATTGTACCCTTCACTACAAAGTTTCATAGTTATGGATTCGCCTATTCCTGTTGCTCCACCAGTTACTACTGCAGTTCTTCTATCTATATTCATAAAAGCTTTATTTAATATCTGTTTTTAAGTAAAGTATCTTGATAATTGTAATTCAAAGGAGTATATAATCCTTAATATATTATCACCAGGTGATATTATTTCAGAATATAAATTAAATAGTACCAGAGAATTCCTCGATTCTTATATAGAAGCATGCCAATTAACAGTAAATGAAAAAAATGATTTCTATCCTATTTCAGCTCTAATAACTCTAGGATTCAAAGATCTATTAAAAACTCTTAATCTTTTCAAAAATGATTCTGAAACAGTACACACAAGTCAAGAGATGCGATTATTTTCTCCTGTCAAAATAGATTCAGAAGTAACCTGCACCTGTATTTTAAAATCTAAAAAAATCATTAGAGGAAATATGATGGTAAATATAGAAATGCACTTTAAAAACATGAAAAATCAAAATATTGGATATTCTTCATCTAATCTACTTATAACAGACAAGGAAGAAAAAAATGTCTGAAAATAAAAAATTATTATCAGTTATTCATAAAGTATCAGATTCCCAAATTGTGAATTACTCTAAAACATCAGGAGACATCAACCCTATTCATCTAGATTCTTCTTATGCAAAAAATACTCAATTTGGAGAAAGAATTGCTCATGGAATGTTAATAATTTCATTCATTTCAGATTTTATGTATAAAAATTTTGAAGAAAAATGGATTCATACAGGTTCATTAAAAATTAAATTCAAAGCGCCAGTTTTTATAAATGACGAAATTTATACAGAAGGCATAATAAAAAATATGGAAAAAAAATCAAATTTCACTAAAATTACTTGTTCAGTAAATTGTACTAAACAAAATGGTGAAAAGGTAATATCTGGAATCACTACTGTCAATTTGGAGGATCTATGAATCAAAAAGAGGTTACTATTGCTTTAGATGCAATGGGAGGGGATTTTGCTCCTTATAACAATATCAAAGGAGCTTCAATAGCTTCAGAAAATCCTAATGTTAATGTTCTTTTGGTAGGAGATCCTGAGATTATAAAAAAAGAAATTGAAAATCAAAAAATTGATACTAGAAAAATCAAAATCATACCTTCTAAAGGTGTGGTGGAAGAAGGAGAACCTCCTGGAATGGCTTTTAAAAACAAACCAGAGGCATCTGTATTTGTATGTGCAGGATTAGTTAAAAAAGGACTTGCCGATGGTTTTGTAAGTTGTGGTTCATCAGGCGGAACATTTGCATCTGCTACATTTGCATTTGGATTGTTTGAAGGATTATCAAAACCAGCAGGAGGGGGAGCTGTAAATGGTTTTGCTCCTAAAACTTTAATTCTAGATCTAGCTTTAAATGTTGATTGTTCATCCAAACAATTATTCGACTTTGCAGCATTAGGAGTTACACAGGCAAAAATTTTATATGATATAGAAAACCCAACTGTTGCTATACTTAGTAATGGAGGTGAAAAAGGTAAAGGAAATAAATCCTCAAAAGAAACATCTGAACTATTAGAAAATTCTAATATAAATTTCATTGGAAATATTGAAGGAGATGATATTTCTGAAGGAAAGGCAAATGTAGTAGTATGTGACGGATTCACAGGAAACATATTATTAAAATCAATAGAAGGGTTAGGGAAAATTATTACAGAATTTATATCCAAACAATCAAAATCAGATCAAATGAAAGAAATATCAGATGAGATTTTTAAATTAACACACATTATGCAAGAATTTGGAGGAGGACCAATTTTTGGTGTAAATGGAATTGCTATAGTAGGACATGGGAAATCTAACCCTCAAGCAATTTCTAATGGAATAAGTACTGCAACAATGTTAGCTAGAAAAAATTATATTCAAGAGTCCAAAAAACAATTATCTGAACTCAGATCAAGTATAAAAATTAACTAACCCTTTAGGAGAAAAAATGACAAATAAGCATGCTTTAATAACCGGAGCATCAAGAGGAATAGGGGCTGCAATAGCAAAATCATTATCAAATGATGGGCATTCAATTTCAATAAATTACAATAGTCATAAAGAAGATGCCGAAAAGGTTGTTAGAGAAATTAAAGATCTAGGAGGAAAAGCTGATTGTTTTCAAGCTAATATTTCTGAAAAAAAAGCCGTTGAAAAGTTAATTCTTAACTCCAAAAATAAATTTGGAAACATAGATATTCTTGTAAATAATGCTGGCATAATTTCTGATAATTTACTGATGAGAATGAAAGATGAAGATTTTGATAAAGTAATTGACACTAATCTAAAGGGAACATTCTATTGTACGCGTTTATGTGTTCCAGATATGGTAAAACAAAGGTGGGGTAGAATTATAAATATTACTTCAGTTGTTGGATTGAGGGGAAATATTGGTCAAACCAATTATTCAGCATCTAAAGGAGCAATACATTCTTTTACAATGTCATTAGCAAAAGAACTAGCTACTAGAGGTGTTACGGTGAACGCAATAGCCCCAGGATATATAACCACAGCAACTGTAGACGTGTTATCAGAAAAATTAAAAGAAACAATTATGACATGGATACCTATGAAGAGATTTGGAAAACCAGAAGAAATTGCTGGAATAGCTTCATTTATAGCTTCTGAAAAATCAACTTATATGACTGGTGAAATAATTAAAATAGATGGTGGAATGGCCATATAAAAAATCGTGAATAAATTAAATCAAAAATTCGCATTAGTTACTGGTGGTTCGAGAGGCATTGGAAAAGCTATTTGTTTAGATTTAACAAAACACGGGTTCAATGTAGCATTCACATATTTTAGAAATTCTGAAATTGCCCAAAAAACTCTGACTGAATTAAAAAAAGAGAAAAAAGAATGTTTCTCAATTAAGACTCATCTAGGAAAAGAAAAAGATATAGAAATTCTTTTTGAAGAAATAAAAAGTAAATTCGGAAAACTTGATGTGTTAGTAAACAATGCTGCAACAGGAATAAACGTTAAATCAGAGGAACTTTCGCCTAAACATTGGGACTGGGTAATGAATACAAATGCAAAAGGACCATGGATTTCATCAATTTTGGCAAGCAAACTTATGAAAAATGGAGGGTCAATAATAAATATATCTAGTCCAGGGTCTCAAAAAGTTTTATCTAATTATTTTTCTGTGGGTGTATCTAAATCTGCACTAGAATCTGTGACAAGGTATCTATCAATAGAGTTAGCAGATAAAAACATCAGAGTAAATACAATTTCCCCTGGAATCATAAAGACTGATGCATTAAATGCATTCCCATCGGATTCTGAAATAAATTTACTTGCTAATAGAACCCCTCCTTCAGGAAAATTTCTTGAAACTACAGATGTAGCTAAGTTAGTAACATTTTTATGCTCTGATGATTCATATATGATAAGAGGTCAAAACATCATTATAGACGGCGGAGTAACACTTTTGCCTAGAATTTAACTAGATAAAAATTAAAAAATTACACGAACTTTTTCTTAGAAATAGCTATTGCATATCCGCCTGAAGATGAAGTAATTTTAGTTCCTCTCATATTTGAATCTATATCATCAACTTTAATCATATGCATAATATTCTGTACTTTTTTATAAGTATCTAGCCTAGCAATCACTTCTTGACCCACATAACATCCTTTAGAAAAATCTATTAATCTTTCTAAGCCTAAATCCAATGGATTATAAGAATCAATAATTTCATTTCCTGATTTAGGGATAAGATTTTTAATTCTAAATAATTCAAAATCTTCTTTGGTCTTTTCTGAAATACCTATATTTAAAATCATTTTTTTTAATTTATTTCTAGATGATTCACCATCTAAACAAATAAAATCTATTGAATCTAATCCATTAAATAATTCATGTTTTCCTATCCAGTATCTTTTAGAATTCATATTAACTTCAATAAAATTACCTTTTTTAGTACTTTTTAGAGATGGAATGAATTTGTATAGTTTATTTAAATCATTACCAATTATAGAGACTTTAAAAAAATTCTTCTGTTTTTGAATTCTAGAATCCTCTTCAATAGTAAATTTATTTATCCATGAAATGAGTTTTTTAACATTTTCTATATTTGACTCTAAAAGCAATTTATTTTTATCTATTTTCCATACATTTAACACATCAATTATTTTTGCTTTTTCATCTGTAACTATAGTTGTTCGAATACATTTATCAGATAACTTTAAGACACTATTTGTAGATAACCTATCTAATAGGTCTAAAGAATCTAAACCTTTTTGAAAAAGAAAACTTGCTTGACTAAAATCCACAAAAAATGTTTCTGAAAGCATACTCTAAACTGAAAAAGAGGTTCCGCAACCACAAGATTTTTTTGCATTAGGATTTGAAAACAAAAAACCTTTACCATTTAATCCATCAGAAAAATCTAAGATTGTACCTGCCAAAAAAATAAAAGATTTCTTAGGGATCCTTATTTCGACTCCATGTTGTTTTATGATCTTCTCATTTTCAGCAGGAGTATCAACTATTTCAAGATCATAAGTTAAACCTGAACAACCACCACCTTTTACTGCAACTTTTAAAGCAAATGGGTTTTTCCCTTCATTTTCAGCAAATTTTTTTACTTTTGAAGCTGCTCTTTCTGTTATTTTAATTGTATTTATAGGTACTTGAGACATTTTAATTCTATTATATATCACAATTATATTAATTTATTTTAAAATATACTTTCAACATTGTATAACTCTTTATAATCTGTCAGTTATAATAATTAAAGAAAAATGGTAAAAATTTACACAAAATCTGGAGACAAAGGCAAAACAAACCTATTATTTGGAGGAAAAACTTCAAAATCTGATCTTCGTGTAGAAACATACGGAACAGTAGATGAAGCAGTTTCTTTTTTAGGACTAGCTAAATCTTTAATAACTAATAATGAAATAAAAAAAATTATTGAGGATTTACAACATTCTCTGTTTATTATTGGCGCTGAATTAGCTACGACCCCAAAAAATAAAAAGAAACTTAACAATGAAGTTAAAACTATAACTACAGATATGGTTAATAACCTTGAGTCTTTGATAGACAATATTAATGAAAAAATTGACTTAGGGAATAAATTTATTATGCCAGGGAATTCTGTAGGATCTTCTGCTATTGATGTCGCAAGAACAGTTGTCAGAAGACTAGAAAGAAGAATAGTAGAATTAATAGGATCAGATATATCAATAAACTCTAATATTATTCCTTATGTGAACAGAGCTAGTGATCTTTTATTTATACTAGGAAGATTTGAAGACAAAAATAAATTCACAAAAGAAGTAACTGATTTAAGAAAATCTTAATAATGAAAAATCAAAAAATAGCAGTTATAGATCATAAATGTGCTAATTTACATAGTGTAATAAAAGCATTAGATTTTTTTAAAGTTGATGTAAAAATATGCAGATCTAAAACAGAATTACAAGATATAGATGGAATAATATTGCCTGGAGTAGGCTCTTTTGATCCCGCAATGAGAAACCTAATTGAACAAGATTTAGCTGATCCTATTAAAAAATTAACTCTTTCCGGAACTCCTTTATTAGGAATTTGCTTAGGAATGCAATTATTAATGGAAAACTCTGAAGAAGGATCATTAAATGGAATAGGTTTAGTAAATGGAACTGCAAAAATAATTGAATCTACTGACAAAGAGATCAAAATTCCTCATATGGGCTGGAATAATATAGAAATAAATAATAACTCTAGAATACTTAATGGAATTAAAGATAATGATTATTTTTATTTCGTTCATAGTTACAAATGTATTCCAACTAATTATTCAGAAATGACTGCATTCACAAAATATGGACAAGAAATATGTGCAGTAATTGAAAAAAATAATATATTCGCGACACAATTTCATCCTGAAAAAAGTGGAAAAATTGGCCTAAAAATTTATCAAAACTTTCTATCTTTTATTGAAACCGGAAAATAATTCATGGAAATAATACCAGCTATAGATCTTATCAATGGGAAGGTAGTCAGACTTCATAAAGGAAAATATGAAGATAAAACAATTTTCTCTAATGACCCTTTAGAAATTGCTTACAATTGGGAAAATTCAGGTGCTAAAAAATTGCATATAGTTGATTTGGATGGAGCCTTATCTGGAAATGTAGAGAACTTAAAAGTTATAAAGGAAATTAAAAAAAATACAAATTTATCAATACAAGTAGGTGGAGGAATAAGAGACTTTAATTCAGCAAATCACTTGTTAGTAGATATCGGAATCGAAAGAATAATTTTTGGAACTACAGCAGTAGAAAATCCTGATGAAATTGAAAAATCCATAGAACGCTTTGGAGATCAAAAAATAATAGTAAGCTTAGACTCAAAAGGAGATTTTATTTCAATAAAAGGATGGACTGAAGATTATAAAGTTACAATTAATGATTTTATTGAATCTATGAAAAATATTGGAGTAAAAAATTTTATTTTCACTGATATTACTAAAGATGGAACATTAGAACATCCAAATTATAATAAAATTAATATTATGAAAAAACTGATCCCTACTGGTTTAACAATTGCTGGAGGAATCTCTGATATTCAAGATATTATAGAATTAGCCAAATTAGAAATAGAAAAAGTTATTGTTGGCAAAGCAATCTATACGAACAATATAGATCTTAAAAAAGCTATTTCTATGTTTGAAAATTAATAAAGGAAATATATTGTTAACTAAAAGAATTATCCCCTGTTTAGATATCGATAAAGGAAGAGTTGTAAAAGGAACTAGTTTTTTATCACTAAAAGATGCTGGAGATCCTAGAGAATTATCTAATTTCTATAACAATCAAGGAGCAGACGAATTAGTATTTTTGGATATTACTGCTAGTTCAGAAGATAGAGATATAATATTAGATGTTGTTAAAAAAGTATCTTCAGAAGTATTTATACCACTAACTGTAGGAGGAGGAATAAGAAACCTCGATGATATTAGGAAACTACTTAATTCTGGTGCAGATAAAGTTTCTATAAACACTTCAGCTATTGAAAACCCAAATATAATTAGGGAAAGTTCTGAAGAATTCGGATCTCAATGCATTGTAGTTGCTATAGATGCAAAAAGAAATAATAACTCTTGGGGGGTGTTTACACATGGAGGAAGAATATCTACAGGAATTGATGCTATAGAATGGGCTGAAAAAGTTAATTTATTAGGTGCGGGAGAATTACTTATTACTAGTATGGATGAAGATGGACAACAAAAAGGATACGATATAGATTTGCTGAAAAATATTCAAAAAAAAGTAACCATCCCGATTATTGCTAGTGGAGGAGCAGGAAATTTAAAACATATGTTAGAAGCACTAACAATTGGAAAAAGTGATGCTGTTCTTGCTGCAAGCATTTTTCACTATGGAAAACACACTATTAAAGAAGTAAAAGACTACTTAAATTCTCACCATGTTCCAATCAGATTGATTTAAAATACGAATGGAAATAGTTAAATTTAATAAACCAAAAGCAATAATATTTGACTGTTTTAACACACTTGTTTCCAATAGCATAGAAGAATGGAAAAATGCTTTCAAACTAATTTGTTCTAACTTTGGTTTATCTATCACGCCTGAAGAATTCTGGAAAACTTGGAAAAATCATGAATTATTATTTAGAAGTACTAGATTACATACAAATAATGATTCTGAAAATCAATTTATCACACAAAAACCATTTAAATCCTATTCTGAAGCTTGGAAAGAATGCTTAATAATTTCAGCATCAGAGCTAAATTTAAAAATAAATATTGAAGATTGTTTACAAATCCTCCTTAATTCCCATTCGAAAAGAAAAATTTTTGAAGAAACTAAATTTGTTTTAGAAGAATTAAAAAAAGAATATAAAATTTTCATAATTTCTAATGCAGATGATCGTTTTCTATATCCATGTATTCAACCTTTAGATATTCCTACATCTAACATTTTTAGTTCTGAGAGTTTGAAACTATATAAACCTGATAAAAAAATTTTTCAAAATGTATTATTAAAACTAGAAATAAACCCAGAAGAAGCATGGTATGTAGGAGATAATTATTTTGACGACGTGATAGGATCATATTTAGCTGGTCTGAATCCTATTTGGATAAATAGGAACAATGTTTCTAAAAATAATAATTATAAAATATATAAGTTAATAGAAATAAGAAATTTAACTGAATTAATTGTAACTTTAAATAATATCGAAAAAATGGAGAATATTAAATGATAAAACAAAATCAAGAACTTATTCCTGCAATTATTCAAGATCACTCATCTCAAAAAATCTTAATGCTAGGATACATGAATATTGAAGCGATAAACAAAACAATTGAAGGTCCTAATGTTTGGTTTTATAGTAGATCTAGAAAGTCTCTTTGGGAAAAAGGAGAAACATCTGGAAATTATTTGAAATTTATATCTATGCAAGTTGATTGTGATCAGGACACATTACTTATACAAGCAAAACCTATAGGCCCCACCTGTCATACAGGAGAAATATCCTGCTTTAAAGATTTAGAAAAATCAAATCAAAAAAACTTAGAAAATAATTTAAAGAAACCATATCAACCTAAAAGTGAAATAATTTATGAATTATTTAAAGTAATTAAAGATCGTCAAGTAAATCCTAATAATAATTCTTATACTTCGAAACTTTTTGAGGAAGGATCTGAAAAAATTTCTAAAAAAATCATAGAAGAATCTTCTGAAACAATTATTGAATTCTTAGATACTGGTAGAAAAACTAATGAATTATTAATAAATGAGATTTCTGATTTACTTTTTCACTTACTAGTTCTTATTCAATCAGCCAATATTGAATTAGATGAAATATTTGAAGAACTATCAAATAGAAGAAAATAGATAAATTATTTATTTTCTTTAATTGCTAACTTCATACAATGGATAGCCAACTCTAATTGCTCATCATTAGGTTTTTTAGTAGTTATTTTTTGTAAAAAAATTCCCGGCCAACTAATAATTTTAAAAAGAAAACCATTTTCCTTGCTTCCTGAAAATCTTATAATCTCATAACTTATAGCTACTAATAAAGGAATCAAAATTAATCTAGAGCTTACTAAAAACCATAAAGGTTCCCTAGGAAAAAACATGAAAATTATTAATGCTATGACAAAAATAGTAATTAAAAAAGAAGTCCCACATCTTGGATGTTCTGTAGGATATTTTTTGAGTTTTTCTATCTCTAAATCTTCATCATTTTCGAATGCAGCTACAGCCATGTGTTCAGCACCATGGTATTGAAAAACTCTTTGAATCTCTTTAGAAAGACTTATTAACCAAATATATCCAATTAAAAACAATAATCTCAATATTCCTTCTATCCCATTAGTTATTAAAGAGTTAAATCCAAAGCCTTCAAATATATTAGATATTAAAATTGGAACAATAAAAAATATCCCTATCGCGAAAACAAATGAAAAAATCACTACTGGTATAACTGCCCACGGTGATTGTTTATTTTCTTCATATAATTCAACATCCATATCTTCAGAGGAAACATAAGCAGAAAAATTTAGAGCTTTAGTACCTATAATTAGAGTGTCAACTAAAACCACTAGACCTCTTAAAATTGGAATATTCCTTATCTTACCTATTGCCCAAGAGCTTGTTTCATAAGTTTTTTCTACAAAGGTTCCATCTTCTTTTCTTACTACTACTGCAGCACGTAAAGCACCTCGGATCATTATACCTTCAATAAGAGCTTGCCCACCAAACTTAGAACTCATTTAATCAAACTATTCATCTAATTTAAAACGTCTCTTAAATCTCTCTACTCTACCTTCAGTATCTACAATACGCTGTTCCCCAGTAAAAAATGGGTGGCATTTACTACATAATTCAACAGTTAATTCAGATCTTGTAGATCCAACTTTCCATTTTTCTCCACAAGAACAAGTGACTACAGCATCAGGAAAATATTTTGGATGAATTTCAGATTTCATATTTCACCTCAATTCTTATGATTGTTTAAAGGTTCTATATTCACTCTTTTGTGACTTTTAGAACCAAAATCAAACTTTACTGTTCCATCTTTTAAAGCATACAAAGTATGATCTCTTCCTACTCCAACATTCAATCCTGGCTTAATAGGAGTACCTCTTTGTCTTACTAAAATAGAACCTGCAGTAACAAAAGTACCTGCATACTCTTTTACACCTAATCTTTTCCCCGCACTATCTCTTCCATTCCTAGATGTTCCGCTACCTTTCTTATGAGCCATAATTATTTCCTAGATTCAGTCGTTTTTGTTGTTTTAGTTTTTGAAGATTTAATTGTTGATTTTTTTGAATCAGTTTTCATTTTTTTAGTAGAATTTGTTTTTGATGATTTTACATTTGATTTCTTAGTAGAAATAGAATTTTCAATATCCTTAATTAATACATCTGTCATTAATTGACGATGACCTCTCCTTACTCTATATCTGGTTTTATTGTGATATTTGAAAGTAGTAACCTTATCATTCTTAATCTGTTCTTGTATTTCTCCAATCACAGTAGCATTCTTTACATTTGGAGAGCCAATACTAACTTTACCAGCCAAATAAGTTAACAATACTTGATCAAAATTAACCTTATCTCCAGATGATCCCTCTATTTTCTCTATTTTTACTTTACGACCAGGTGTAACAGCATACTGCTTTCCGCCTGTTTCAATTATCGCATAATCATTCATTACTTTATCCTTATATAATAACCATGAGATTCTACAATTCAAAATGAATTGGGTCAATTAATTATACAAATTCTAATCAATATAATCATTAAATTAAACAATTAATTTTATGAAAATTAAATTATCTATAATTTATTATAGTTCGAATCAAGCCAAATTAATGGATCACCTAAAGAAAAATCAAAATTATTAATAGTTGCTAAAAATAATGTGTGATCATAAATTTTGATTTCCTTAAAAAGATTACATTCAAATTGTGCAATTGATTTAGAAATCACAAATTCTCCCCCAGGCATTTTCTTATAATCAAAAACATTTTCTTCTAAAATATTATCTTTACTAAAATATTCAGCTATTTTTTTTTGATTAGAGTTTAAAATACTTATACCAAATGATTTTCTTTGTTTTATAAAATCATGAGTGTTTCTTTCTGTACTTATAGACACTAAAACAATAGGAGGGTTTAAAGATACTGAAAGAATCCCATTAGCAGTCATTCCATGAATATTTTTATCACTTAATCTAGTAGTAATAATACTAACTCCTGTAGTAAATCTTCCCCAACATTCTCTTAAAGCTAACTGATCATCCAAATTTTTCATTTTTGTAATCTAATAGAAGTTAATATTAATTGAAATGAATTATTACTTTTTAGTTTGTTCAACTTTCAATGAAGACACAGCCCTAATAGAAGCAATTTTATCTTTAGGATTTAATTTCATTAATGTTGAACCTTGAGTAACTCTTCCATATCTACTAATTTCACCCAAAGGTATTTCTTGTACTACAGCTTTCTCAGTTAATAAATAGACATCACTTTCCTGTCCTACAACCTGTGCACTAGCAACTTTTCCATTCTTAGGAGTTATACGCAATGTCAAGTTTCCTTTACCTCCTCTACGTTGACGAGTGTAGTAACGCATATCTGATAATTTTCCAAAACCTTTTTGACTAGCAATTAATAAAGAATCTTCATTTCTTGCCAAATCCATTACAACAACCCTATCACCTTTTTTTAAGTTAATTCCTCTTACTCCACCTGCGTTTCTTAATCTTGATTTTATTTCTTCTAATGGAAACCTTATAGCTTGACCCATTTCAGTAACCATAATTACATCTGGAAATATAGAGTCTTCAGAAGAATGATCTGGAATAGCTAATCTTACTGAAACTAATTCATCATCATTTTTAAGTTTAAAAGCATTCAATCCCGATTTTCTCAAATTTTTTAATTGCGACACTTCCATTCTTTTAATTAATCCAGTTCTTGTAGCTAATACTATATATGATTTTACTCTTTGATCTAGTTTAGGCACGGCTAAAATTGCGTTTACTTTCTCTCTTGGTTCTAAACTAATAATATTTGATACGGGAGCTCCTCTTGAATTCCTTGACTGATTAGCAGGCAAATCAAAAACTCTTGTAGAAAAAACACGCCCTCTATCGGTAAAGAAAAGAAGAGAATCATGTGTATCACAAACCTGTAGATAAGGAGTTACATCTTCTTCTTGAGTCATTCTTTGTCCTTTAACACCTTTTCCTCCTCTATGTTGCCTTCTAAAAGAACCCGTACTCACTCTTTTAAGATATCCATTAAGACTTAAAGTAACTACCATTTCTTCATGAGGCTCAACATCTTCCCTATTCCATTGCCCTAACTCTTGTTTATGTATCTTTGTTTTTCTTTTATCTCCATATTTTTCTTTGAGTTCTAGTGTTTCCTTTTTAATTTCTTCTAATATTTTATCGGGGTTACTTAGCAAAGATTCCAATTCAGAAATAGTTTTCAATAAATCATTATATTCATTATCTAATTTTTCTCTTTCCAGACCAGTTAATCTTCTTAATTGCATATCAACTATAGATTGGGCTTGAACATCAGATAAATCGAAGGTCTGAATCAAATTGTTTCGAGCTTCCTCAACAGTTTTAGAGGCTCTAACGATTTCAATGACTTTATCAATATTATCTAAAGCAATCTTCAACCCTTCTAAAATATGAATTCTATTTTGAGCTTTATTTAATTCATATTTAGATCTATTAGTGATAATTTCAACTCGAAAATCTATAAAATGTTTAAGCACTTGCTTCAAAGTTAAAACTCTAGGTGTGCCATCAACTAATGCCAACATATTTATCGAAAAAGATGATCTTAAGGGAGTGTTTTTATATAAATTATTTAAAACAACAGCTGGAGTAATCCCCCTTCTTAATTCGACAACAACACGAGTACCTTTTCTATCAGATTCATCTCTAACTTCAGAAATTCCTTCTATCTTTTTATTTTTAATTAATTCTGCAATTCTAATTACTAAGTTAGCCTTGTTAACTTGATAAGGTATTTGATCAAAAATAATGCTTTGTTTTTCATTTTTACCTTCTTCAATTTTATGATTAGCTTGCATCATTACTCTACCTTTTCCAGTAGCATAGGCAGATTTAACTCCTTCTAACCCCCAAATATGAGCACCTGTAGGAAAATCAGGGGCTTTAATAAATTCCATAAGATCTTCAACTGTAGAATCAGGATTTTCAATCAATGATATTATTCCATCACATACCTCTGAAAGATTGTGGGGAGCCATATTAGTTGCCATTCCTACAGCAATTCCTGCTGCACCATTGACTAAAAGAGTTGGAAGAATAGTAGGTAGAGTTGTAGGTTCTTGTAAAGAAGCATCAAAATTATCTGCCCAGTCTACTGTATCTTTATCAATGTCAGCTAATATCATGTCAGCTATAGGCGCTAACTTTGACTCTGTATACCTCATTGCAGCAGGAGGATCACCATCCACAGAACCAAAATTCCCCTGCCCATCTACTATGGTATATCTCATATTAAATGGTTGTGCCATTCTAACCATCGCATCATAAACTGCTCCATCTCCATGAGGATGATATTTTCCTAAAACATCACCAACAACTCTAGCACTTTTTTTATATGAAGAATTAGATCTCATACCTGAATCATACATAGAATAAAGTATTCTTCTATGGACAGGTTTCATCCCATCTCGAACATCTGGAAGAGCTCTTGCAACAATTACACTCATTGCATAGTCCAGATAAGAAGTTTTCATCTCATCTTCAATTCCAATTAAATTAAATTTTTCTGAATTTTCAGTAACCATAATTTTTCTTAAATATATATATATTTACTTTATAATTCCCCCATACTTATCACAATAAAAACATAGATATCAATCAACAATATATTTAACTATATTTTCAAAACCTTTAGGTAATTTATTTTCCCCGAATAGAGGCCATAAAATCCCTAAAATTTCTTCTTCTCCTTTTACTTCTATAGCCTCAATGAACCCCTTTTCATGATTCATAGCAGAAATCATTAGATTATCTGCTTTAGAATTAATCTTTAAATTATTTAATCTAGAAGAAGAAACTTTTACGTTTCCAGATCCCCCAATAATACTGGCTAATTTGGTTCCAAGACCGATAAATATTTCATTACTTGTACAAACTTTATTAAAATATTTTTCTCCTCCAAAAATTTCATTAATTAAAAACATTCCGTGCTCAACACCTATAATTTTCAATTTCAGTTTTCTAGCTTTATTAAATACTTCTTGAAAAGTCATTTTTCTTTCTTGGCTCAAATCACTTTTTCCAATAACAAGTAAAGAATTCTCAGACCCTAAAATAGTGCTTTGATTATTTACAGATTTCCATTTCCCAACACCTAAATTAATATTCAAAGATTCATTATAATCTATCTTTTCATTGGGATCTGTAAAAAAAACTAAAACCATAAATAACTCAAAAATTAAAATGGTATAGATGAAATACCATACCATTTGTTAAAGTCAGAAAGCATATCTAATCCATTGGATCTTAAGATATCATGCATATCCAATTCTAAAGAACTTAATCTTTCTTCTCCAGAAGGAACAAATGGATAATACCCTAAAACATCTGAGTTGAAAATTAGATAACAACTTTCAACTTTTCCATAAACATCAATTACTTTACTTTGAGTTAAATCTAGTTTGAAAACTGACCCAATTATATTATCGGATTTTACAATATTAGAGACAGCATTTATAACAGTGTAAGTAGTAGAAATTAGCTCTGTAAAATCCTCATCTCTAATTAAAACCCAATATGTCCCTTGATCATCTTTTGAAATTCTAGTTACAGTTTTAGATTCTGGACGTCCATCTTTTACAATTTTATCTACATTAGTAGTTAAATCTTGGAAAAAAACATGATCAGATGGAGAGAGTAAAACACCAGATTCTGTATATAATTTAATTGATTTTCTTTCTAAATAATTAGTTGATTGCAATATAGAAGACATAGCTTCCCAATGTGATTTTTTCTTTCTAAGAAAAAACATTAAGAATCACTAAAAATGTTATTCATTTCTTGTCTCATTTTTCTCAATTTTCTTACCCTATCTTGAACAGGAGGATGAGTAGATAGCAACTTTGCTACATCGTCTCCGGACAGAGCAGGAATAATCATGAAGGCGCTTGCAGTTTTAACCGTTCTTAAATCTTGAGTAGGAATCTTAGAAATTGTGCCACTAATTTTTTCTAAAGCAGAAGCTAGTTCATCAGGTTTTCCAGATAAAAATGACCCTGTTCTATCTGCACCATATTCTCTATATCTAGTAAGAGCCAAAACTAAAAGTTGCCCTATAAAATATACAAGCATAGTAATAAAATATATTACAATAATATAACCACCATTTTGACGCCTATTTCCTCCATACATTCCACCAAAAAGCATATTCCAAAAAAACATTTGCATAAGAAAACTAGTAAACGTTACAAAGAAATTAGCTATAGCTAGAACCTTCATGTCTCCATTTATAACATGCCCTAATTCATGAGCTAAAACTGCTTCTAGTTCAGAGGAAGATAACCTTTCTCTAATACCAGTAGTCACAGCAACCAAAGAATTTTTTGGATTTCTTCCAGTTGCAAAAGCATTCGGAACACTAGATTCCATAACAGCAATTTTAGGAGAAGGAATATTAGCTCTCTTAGCTAATCTTTCAACAATTTCAAATAATTGAGGATCTTGCTCTCTAGAAATCACCTTTGCTTTTGTAGACCATAAAATCATTTTGTCAGACATATAATACTGAAAAATACCCATACCCAAAACTATTACTACTATAAAAGAAATCTGTACTCCAAAAGCATTCAAAATTAAACCAAAAAATGCATATAAAAGTCCCAATAAAAACCAAGTAAAATACATCCTTGAAACAAGACCTTTATCTCTCGACACTTTAAATGTGTTATTTTTTTCAACCATTTAATTCACCTTAAAAGATTTATGTTAATATTATTCTATATTGGTAACTCATTATTATCCACTAAATGGAACCTCAATTGATTCAAAAAATTGATAAAAATTTCACGAATAAATTAGCATCAATTGCAGAAAAAGCTGCGTTAAAATCTGGAGAATTTGCTCTAGAAAATATTGATTCTGATATAAAAATATTTTCTAAAGAAGGGAAAAAGAATAATCTAGTCACAGAAATAGATCGAAGGAATCAAAAATTTATAATTTCAATGATTAAAGACCATTTCCCAGACCATACAATCATTGGAGAAGAAGATAAAAAAAACATCAAGCCTAAACTTCATGAAATAGCATGGGTTATTGACCCTATAGATGGAACTACAAACTTTGTTAACAAAATTCCAATATTTTCTGTATCTATTGGTGTTCTTTTCCAAGGAATACCCATAGCAGGAGCTATATGGACACCATGGATGAATGAAAAAAGCATCCTTTTAAAAGCATCTTTAGGTAATGGGGCAAGTATAAACAATAAGAAAAACAAAATTCTAGATATCAATCCCTCAAAACTTTCTGAAGGTGGCATCGCTACATTGCCTTCAAAAATTGAAACCTATTTTAAAGTTAACAAAAATAAAAAAGAATTCATTGGTGAAAAAAGAGTTTTAGGAAGTTGTGCTTTTGAGATGATGTTAATAGCCAAAGGAATTTCTACTTACGGTATCCTCGGCCCTGCTTCAAGTTGGGATTTTGCTGCTGGAGTAATTATTATTAAAGAATCAGGAGGAGAAGTATTATCTATAAATAGTAAAAATGAATGGGAAAATTTCAAAGGTTTTCACGATAATTATCAAATCAATAATGAAACTATAGAAAATATTAGAAATTGGAAAGGAATAATGGCTGGAGGTTCAAAAAAAATTATTAATTACACTACTAAGAATTTAATTCCTAAAAAATTATCAAAGTAAGGGCCAAGGAACATTCAAGTTAACATCTAGGTAAGGATACCTATCTAGTTCAATTAAAAAATCTAATCTTTCAATAAAAAAATCAAAAGAATTTTGAGACAACCAATTCACTAAAAGATCTCTAAGTTTAATTTCATTATTCAGGTTATCTTTTAATTTCATTAAATCATTTTTAAGTTGATCAGAGATTTTCATTCCACTAAATTCAAACATTACTGTCCTTAATCTACTATTCTCATTAAAAGTCAAACCGTGATCTAAAGACCAAATTTTATTTTTTGAATCTTTAATACATGAACTAGCTTTTCTATCAGAATTATTAACTAACAAATCAAATAAAGCGAAACATTCAAAATTTTTTAAACATGAATCTCTCAAAGTAAAATAATTTTTATTTGAATCATGATCAATAAATTTTTGCAATGTACCAATCCCTAATGGACCATTCCGAATAGTTGTACTTGGAATATTTGGCCATCCCAAAATTCTACTTATAACAAAGGAAGACATTTCACGTTTGTAAAGACTTTCTGAAGGAAAATCAAAAAGGGGCTTTTCACCGATCATTGGTTTATATACACATAGTAATGAATCGTTAAAATTGGGGCAAAAAAGCTCTAATAAGAAGACTTGGTTACTACCATCTAGTACTGATCTAATATTTCCTGTTTTCCAATTATCTAATTTTTCCAAATATTCAGAAAATATTCTTTCATTTTCATATAAATATTTTATCATTTAAATAATGAGATATATCAATTCAAGTTTATATGACCATTCTTCTTGAAACATGGGCTTCCATCACAAGTTCCATCTAAGTTTTTTGGCAAATGACATAAGGGGCACTTCTTTCTTCCAGATTCACATACTTTAATAATCTTATCACCTAAATTTTCCGCTTGAAGTTTATCCAAATAAATATATATTTTAATTAAAACATTTTCTTCATTTATTTCTTCAGATAAAAAAATTAATTTACATGTCTTAGAGTCTGAGTCTAAAGAAAAATCAGTTCCCTTAACCTCTAGATTAAATACCCCGAAATTTTCAATAAAATTGTCTTCTATCTTATCTTGAGTTTCCTCAGGGCTTTTTAATAAAAAATATAATGAAACAAGTTGCTCTTTTTCCAACCAAATCTTTATTTTAGATTCATTTCTAGTTTCTTCTTGAACTTTGTTGAAATTAGTAAGACTTAAAAAAAATGTTCTATTACCAGGAGAACCTATTGAAATACATTCAATATTTTCTATATTTCTCACATAATAATTATTCATAATCTATTTTTATATCATTTTTTCTAATATTTATTAAATACTTTATCTGAAAATCTAATAAACTCATGTTATAGTTACACAGTTAAAAAAAATTTTTATGAAAATGAAAATGGAATTATACGATACAACACTTAGAGATGGCACACAACAAGAAGGCATATCATTATCTGTAAAAGATAAAATTTCTATTACAGAAAAATTAGATGATATAGGAATACCTTTCATTGAAGGAGGATATGCTGGTTCAAATCCAAAAGATAATGAATATTTCAAGCTCATTAAAAACATCAATTTAAAACAAGCAAAAATTTGTGCATTTGGAAATACAAGAAAAATCAATGGAAAAGTAGATAGTGATCCAGTTATAAAAGCATTATTATCTTCTGAAACAGAAATCATTACTCTAGTAGGAAAATCTTCTGATCTTCAAGTCGAAAAAGTTTTAGAAACTTCTCTAGAAGAAAACCTTTCAATGATTTCTGATTCTATAGAATATCTAAAAAATAGAGATAGAAAAGTTATCTTTGACGCTGAACATTTCTTCGACGGTTATATTAACAATCCTAATTACAGTATTAAAGTACTAGAAACTGCAATAAAATTTGGTGCTGATACTGTAGTCCTATGTGATACAAATGGAGGAATGCTACCTGAAAAAGTATCTGAAATTACTAGAATAGTTTCTGAAACTATAGAATGCCAGATTGGAATTCATACTCATAATGACACTGACACTGCTGTAGCTTCTGCTATAGCAGCTTATCAATCAGGAGCAACTCATATTCAAGGAACAATAAATGGTTATGGAGAAAGATGTGGGAATGCAAATTTAGTAAGCATTATTGCAAACTTACAATTGAAATTAGGAATAGATTGTTTGTCAAAAAATAATCTTTCTAGACTTACAGAATTATCTAATTTCGTTTCTGAAACAGTAAACAGACCTCCTTTTCCTTATTCTCCATATGTGGGAAAAAATGCTTTTACTCACAAAGGGGGATTACATGCTTCAGCTACAGAAAAGTTTATTTCCTCGTATCAACACATTGATCCGTCATTAATAGGTAACTCTACAGACGTTACAATTTCTGAATTATCTGGAAAAAGTAATGTAAACAGAAAAATTAAAGAACTTGGATTAAATAATCAACTTGGAAATTCTGAAGCTCAAGAGATAGTAAAATATATTAAGGATCAAGAAAATGAAGGATTCTCTTATGAAAATGCAACAGCTTCATTTGAATTAGTAGTAAAAAAATTTCTTCCAAATTACGAACCTCCTTTTGAACTAATAGACTTTGTTGTTCTTGTAGAAAACAGATCAAAATCAAATGGGAACCTTTTATGTGAAGCAACAGTAAAAGTGAAAGTAAAAAATTCTATTGTTCATACTGCATCAGAGGGAAATGGGCCTGTAAATGCATTAAATAATGCTTTAATAAAAGCCTTAAGTCCATCTTATCCTAAAATTCATTCATTAAGGTTGACAGATTATAATGTAAGAGTAATCGATCAATCATCTGCGACAGAAGCCAGTGTACGAGTTGCTATAGAGACGGCAGATGATAAAGATGTATGGAGAACTGTAGGTTGTTCTGCAAATATTCTTGAAGCCAGTTGGATGGCATTATCTGATTCTTTAGAATGGTATCTAATATTTAAATAATTGTCTTAACTTCTATACTGATCACCATCAAATGTAATTTGTTCTTCATGAACATTTTTTTGTAAGTCAATTTTGAATGCCCTCATAATAGGGCGATTCTTTTCTACTAAAGAAATCAAAATATAATAATAATTAACAGGATTGCCAAAACTGTGAGTAATAGCTTCTTTTATATCTGTTGATGAAGGATATGCTTGAGTATAAACATGAGAATGATAAAACCCTATAATATCCAAGTCTTTTTTCTCTGATTCTAATGTAACTTTTAATAATTCATTAGGATCCATAGTATATCTTGTCAATGGTTCTTCATGTATGTTTTTTATTCTAATATTCTCTGAAATTTGATTTTTATTACCCAGCAAAACTCCACATGCTTCTTCGGGATCTAAATTCAAAGAATGATCAAACATATTACCTATAATTTTTTTGGGTAAAAATATCGCCATTTTTTATAATAAATTTTATTTAAACTTGAATGACTATAACCTAAAAATTAACTTGGGGTCAATGATTGATGAGACTCTGCACTAGATTTTATCTCATCCCAATCCCAAAGTTGAGGAATTGTTTCTAAATTTGACCATAACTTACTCTGATCACTAAAATGTGGACTTCCAGGATGACCAGAAGCTCCAAGAGGAACTATCCATCTAGATTTTTTCCAATCGGAAACATCATGAATATATCTATTAACAGATACAGAATTTACTTCAAAGTTTTCCAAATAACCTCCTTGTTGTGGAGTATCTGAATCTCCTCCCATAGATACATTGGGTGGATTCAAAAAAGAAGCATATTCAGGAAACATTTTAGACAATGGATGTTTAGGATTAGTTTTGTGAACTTTACCCCATTTATAACTCTCCAAATTATCTTCATGAAATTTTTTTTCAAAATTTCCCAAATTTTTATTTACAGAAATTTTTAACAATTTTTCAAGATCAGAATAATTAATAAATTTTGACCCACCATTTATTTGATTGATCAATTGAGAATAAATTGAAGCTACTATGAAGTCATAAGATCTAGAAAATTCAGAAGAATCAATTTTATCGATCAAATTACCAAATATCATATTCAAAGATTCTTCTATTAGTGTTTTCCTAATCATTGAATACAATGTTGCAACTTTAGAGTCAGGACTCATTACAAAATCCCATTGTTTTATTAATTTTTCTAAATCATTTTGTGATTTAGAAAAAAGGTCCATTTCTAATAATTTTTTGAATAAAATTGAAGCTGGAATACTTAATCTATCTGAATGAATCTGAGACATATTTTCAACTGTTGCTTCAGCTTCAGGTAATTCCAAAATTCTGGTAATTATTCTCGAAGCTCTATATCCAGGACGAAAATCATCTCCTATATAATAAGGAAAATCAGGACCTACCACTCTTTGATTACAAGTAACTATATAACCAACATTTGGATTTACAGAAGAAGGCATTTCATAGTAAGGAATAAAATTTTTCCAATCATGATTCCCATCCCATCCTGAAACTATACCTTTATGGTTATCTGAGTTTCTTACTGGAATCTTTCCTCTCAACTTGTAACCTATTTTTCCTCTAATATCAGCAAAAACAAAATTATTTACTGGTTCAGTCCATTCTTCGAGTGATTCAATTAATTGATCTGAATTTTTAGCATGAAGTATTTGATATACAGTATCTACCCATTTAGTTCCAGAATTTGTTCCAGTATGACTAAAAATTAATCCATAACCTGATCTAGGATTACCAGAAATTACAGAACCATGATTTGTTTTTACGACTTCAACAAATTCTTTTTTTCCATTTTTTACATTTATAGACTTAATCTCTAAATCAGCTTTCAACCATCTGTTTTTATAGAAATATTCAAGATTTTTTCCATTTTCTCGAAATTTTTCTAGAAATAAATCTTGATAATCTGCATTTCCATGAGTCATACCATAAGCAAGATATTCAGTATGACTAAAATGTGGCGCACCAGGTAAACCTGGGATAGAGTAGCCACTTACAGCAAATTTTTCACATTCTAAATGTACTTGATAATAAACACTTGGAGTATCCAAAGCTCTATGAGAATCTCCTGCTATCAAAGGCAATCCTGACTTTGTTCTATCCCCTGAAATCACCCAAGCGTTACTCCCGACATCTGACTCTTTTAAGTAATTCAGCAAATTTACAGATTCAGAAAGAGAATTTATATCTCTCAATACTCTTTTATTTAATCTAGTATTAGGAGGAATTGTTAATAATTCAAATTCAGAAATTTCTCCCCAAATTTTTTTAAATAAATCTTCTCCTAATTCTTTAAATACTTTAGTTTTCAACAATTTCATCTCATATGTTCCCATAAACATATTTCTGATTTTATATACTGAAATACAGTCCCAAGGATTCCAACTTTTAGGCTTTTCATTTAACAAAGAATATTCCACAGGAAAATTATTAGTAGATTCTATAAAAGCATTTACTCCATTCGTATATGAATTCAACATTTTTTTAGCCAAATCTGAACTACATTCATAATCTAATTTTGATGCTTTAGAAACATCAATTTTCAATACTAATTGATCATTATCAAACATTTCATAACCTAATAATTCAGAGGATTTCCCTAATGCTCTATGACGATCAAAATCCATATGCCACAACCTGTCCTGAGCTGTAGCAAAGCCTTGTGCAAAAAAAAGATCAAATTCATCTTTTGCTTTTATATGAGGTATCCCCCAAGAGTCTCTATAAATATCAACTACACCATTAATTTGTTTAAAAATTAAATCCTTATTGAAATCAGGCAGGAACTCTTCTAAATTCAATTTCGGATTTGGGGACATAAAAATTAATAATTAATTTTATTAGAAATTAAATCTCCAATTTCTGAAGTAGATAGAGATTTTTCATTTTCTTTTGCAATGTCTATTGTCCTATATCCTTCACTCAATATTGCATCAACAGAATTATCTATTAAATCAGATTCTTCATTAAGACCAAAAGACCAACGTAACATCATTGATGTACTAAGAATAGATGCTATAGGATTAGCAATATTTTGACCTGCTATATCAGGTGCTGATCCATGAATAGGTTCATAAAGACCTAATGTTTTCTTTTGTTTACCAGGCACACTAGATAAACTAGCAGAAGGAAGTAATCCCATAGATCCACCAATAACTGCTGCTTCGTCTGACAACATATCCCCAAAAGTATTTTCTGTAACTATAACATCAAAGATTTTTGGATTGGTAACTAACTGCATAGCTGCATTATCAGCTAACATATGTATCAATTCTACTTCTGGATATTCTTCGGATAATTCAGTTGCTACCTCTCTCCATAATCTTGATGTAGCCATAACATTCATTTTGTCTAAAGAATGTAATTTTTTCTCTCTCCCCATAGCTAACTCAAAGCCAACTCTTAAAACTCTTTCTATTTCATTCTCGTTGTAATAAAGAGTATCAACTGATTCTCTGATTCCATCTTCAGAATTCCATCTTTTTTTAGGTTCCCCAAAATATAATCCTGAGGTCAATTCTCTAATAATAATAAAATCTACATCATCAACAATTTCAGGCTTTAATGGACTAGCATAAACTAAATCTTTATAAACTTTCACTGGCCTAATATTTGAAAAAAGATCTAATTCTTTTCTAATTCTCAATATCCCATTTTCAGGCCTTTCATTTTCAGATGTAACATCCCACTTAGGACCACCAACTGCACCAAACAATACTGAATCACATTTTAAAATATCATCTAAAGTTTCGTCAGTGATTGCTACACCATTCTTATCAATAGAACATCCACCAACATCACCAGTTTGAAGATTAAAAGTGTGACCAAAACGTGACCCGATTGCTTCTAATATTTTGATCGACTCTCTAGTAACTTCTGGACCTATACCATCACCAGATAAAACTGCTACTTTAAATTCCAAATTACCTCCGATGTTAAAGTTTTACCATCTGTTAATTCTGTTTTTTTCAAAAATAGAAATATCTTTTTCTAGCAATGTAGTTCTTCCAATATCATCCAACCCTTTAAGTAAACTCTCTTTACGAAAATCATCTATATCAAAATTTTTTGATAAACCTAAATCATCAGTTACAATTTGATTTTCTAAATCAACCGTAACCATATAACCCTCTTGATCTGCAGACAAAGAGTTAGACATAATATGACTTACTCCGGCTGAATCCAGTACTATTGGCAATATACCATTTTGAAAACAATTATTTTTAAAAATATCCGCAAAACTAGTGGAAATCAAAACTTTAAATCCATACTCTAGTAAAGCCCATGGAGCATGTTCTCTAGAAGATCCTGATCCAAAATTACTTCCTGCTACTAATATTTCTGATCCTAAATAACGAGGAGAATTTAGAATGAAGTCTGGGTTAGGTATTTCACCTTCAAGATATCTCCAATCAAAAAAAGCAAATTTGCCAAATCCAGTTCTTTCAACTCTCTTCAAAAATTGCTTTGGAATAATTTGATCAGTATCTACATTTGATCTATCTAAGGGAGCTACTAATCCAGTAAATTTTTTAAACGGTTCCAATATATTCTCCTTACTCTATATATTCCAGTTTCTTATATCTGTGAAATGACCTTTTATTGCCGCCGCAGCAGCCATTTCAGGGCTTACTAAATGAGTTCTTCCGCCTTTACCTTGTCTACCTTCAAAATTTCTATTAGATGTAGATGCACATCTTTCTCCAGGAATTAAAATGTCAGGATTCATACCTAAACACATAGAGCAACCTGCTTCTCTCCATTCGAAACCAGAATCCTTAAATATTTCATCTAAACCTTCTTTTTCAGCTTGGATTTTTACAATCATAGATCCTGGAACAACCATAGCATTTACATTATTAGAGACCTTTCTTCCTTTAATAATTTTGGCAGCTGATCGTAAATCTTCTATTCGTGCATTAGTACATGAACCTAAGAAAACTCTATCTATTTTTATATCTTCTATAAGCATATTAGGCTCTAACCCCATATATTCAATGGCTCTTGCAGCATTCTCTTGATCTTCTGAATCAGTGAAATCTAGAGGATTTGGAACTTTTCCAGAAACCTGAGTAACTTGACCAGGATTTGTTCCCCAAGTAACCATAGGTTCTATAGATTGACAATCAATCTCAACTAAAGAATCATACTCTGCTTCAGAATCAGATTTAAAACTATCCCAATAATCTACAACTTCTTTAAAGTCTTTATTATTTGGAATAAATTTTTTCCCTTCTAAATATTCGTAAGTTATTTCATCTGGACTTATCATACCGGCTCTACCTCCACCCTCTATAGTCATATTACATACTGTCATTCTCCCTTCCATAGACATATTTCTTATTGCATCTCCAGTATATTCAATAGCATGTCCAGTTCCACCTGCAACACCAATTTTTCCTATTATTGCTAAAACTAAATCTTTAGGTGAAACTCCTAGAGGAAGATCACCATTAGTTCTTATTTCCATCTTTTTTGGTTTTCTTTGAATGAGAGTTTGTGTTGCTAAAACATGCTCTACTTCTGAAGTTCCTATTCCAAAAGCAAGAGTTCCAAATGCTCCATGAGTAGAAGTATGACTATCACCACAAACAATTGTCATTCCCGGTTGAGTTAAACCTAGTTCAGGACCAATAACGTGTACAATTCCCTGATTACTACTGTTAATGTCATATAAATTAATATTAAATTCTTGACAGTTTTCTCTTAAAACTTCTATCTGTTTTTTAGCAATAGGATCAGTGATTTTTTCCCTATTTATCGTTGGAACATTATGATCAATTGTAGCTACAGTTAAACTAGGCCGCCTTACTGATCTTTGATTTAACCTTAAATTTTCAAAAGCTTGAGGAGAAGTAACTTCATGTACTAAATGTAAATCAATGTATATTAGATCTGGTTGACCTTCAGACTGAGATACAAGATGGCTGTCCCATATTTTATCAAATAATGTTTTCTTATTAATCATTAATGAAATCCTCTCTTATTTTTATATTGTATAATTAGAACTTTCTTCTCTAATCATTATCATTCTATTAATAGCATTTACATATGCTTTAGCTGATGAAACAACTATATCAGCATCAGAACCTCTGCCAGAAAATATTTGACCTAAATCATCAGATATTCTAATAGTCACTTCACCCAAAGAATCAATCCCTTGAGTCACCGCATTAACACTAAACTCAGTTAGATTTACTGGAATTTCGATAATTTTATCAATTGCTTTACAAACAGCGTCAACCGGACCTGTACCAAATGATTCAACTTTCTTAACCCCCCCCTCAGGAATTTTCAGACTAACAGTTGCTTTAGGTTGAACCATATTTCCACACTGTACTTCAACAGAATCAATCTCAAAATTTCCTTCAAATGAACTTCTATGATGCTCAGCCATTAATGATTCCAAGTCAAGATCAGTGATTTCTTTTTTCTGATCAGCTAGTATTTTAAAAGCTGAAAAAACCTCTAATAATTCTTCATCATTCAAATCATATCCTAAATCCTGAAGTCTAGACCTAAGACCTGCTCTACCTGATAATTTTCCTAACACAAGTGCTTCTCCTCTCCAACCAACATCCTCTGGTTCCATAATTTCAAAAGTACTTCTATCTTTCAAAAATGCATCTTGATGAATACCAGAAGAATGTCTAAATGCATTTTGCCCAACAATTGCTTTATTCGCTTGTAAAGGAAATCCAAAAAGATTACTTACTAGTCTACTCGTAGGGCCAATTTCAGAAGTCTTAATACTTGTAGATACACCAAAATAATCTTTTCTTGTCTCTAAGCCCATAACTAATTCTTCAATAGAAGCATTTCCAGCTCTTTCTCCTAATCCATTAATACAACCCTCTATTTGTCTAGCACCATTCTCAACAGCGGATAAACTATTTGAAACAGCTAATCCTAAATCATTATGACAGTGTACACTTATTATAGAATTACCTAAATTTGAAACTTCTTTAGAAATTCGATTAATTAATTTACCAAATTCATTTGGAATTCCATATCCTACTGTATCTGGAATATTTACTGTAGATGCCCCTGCATCGATAGTTGCTTCTAATAAAGTAATAAGAAAATCTATATCAGTCCTAGTTGCATCCATAGGAGAAAACTCTACATCATCTACATATTGTTTTGCTTTCTTAACAGCAGTCACTGCCATCTCTAAAATTTCTTCTGGATCTTTTCTCATCTGATGTTCCATATGAATAGTTGAACTAGAAACAAAAGTGTGTATCCTTGGATCATTAGCAAATTCTAAAGCTTTCGCTGCTGATTCAATATCACTTGGAACTACTCTGGCAAGTGATGCTACGGTAGCATTTTTAACTTCTCGAGAAATTTTCTGTATCGCCTGAAAATCTCCTGGAGAACTTGCAGCAAATCCAGCTTCAATTATATCTACTCCCAGTTTCTCTAACTGTAATGCAATAACATTTTTCTCTTCTACTGTTAGCCCAGCGCCAGCAGATTGTTCTCCATCTCTTAAAGTAGTATCAAAAATAATTACTTTGTCTTTGTTTACCATATTAATCCTATATAAATTTCAAGTAGTAGATTCTAGCCAAGGCATCATATCCCTTAATTCTTTACCTATTTTTTCTATAGGATGGATATTATTCTCTTCTCTAAGACGTTTAAACCTTGGTAAACCTTCATCATTTTCAGTAATCCATTCTTTTGCAAAGGTTCCATCTTGAATTTCATCTAATATTTTTCTCATATTATCTTTCACATTACTATCAACTACTCTTGGTCCTCTACTATAATCTCCATATTCAGCTGTATCAGAAATAGAATACCTCATTTGGCCCATACCACCTTGATACATCAAGTCCACAATTAATTTTAATTCATGTAAAACCTCAAAATAAGCTGATTCTGGTTGATACCCCGCTTCAACTAAAACCTCAAATGCATTTTGCACTAAAGATGTAACACCACCACATAAAACTGCTTGCTCACCAAACAAGTCAGTTTCAGTTTCTTCTTTAAACGTAGTCTCTAAAATTCCTGCTCTTCCTCCACCTATTCCTACTCCATATGCCAAAGCTTGATCTTTTGCATTTCCAGAAAAATCTTGATGAACTGCTACTAAACAAGGAACCCCTAAGCCAGATTCAAAAACTTTCCTAACTCTGTGACCCGGAGCTTTAGGAGCTATCATAGAAACGTCAACGAATTTAGGAGGAATAATTTGTTTATAAAAAATTGTAAAACCATGGCAAAACATAATAGTTTGCCCTTCTTTCAAATTTGGAGACACATCTTCTTTATATACTGATGATTGAACAGTATCAGGAAGAGCAAACATTATTATATCAGCTTCTTTGGTTGCATCTTGATTAGAAACAACCTTTAAACCATCAGCTTCTGCTTTTTCTTTACTTTTACTTCCTTCATACAAACCTACAATTACTTCATTACCAGAATCTTTTAGGTTTAAAGCATGAGCATGACCTTGACTTCCATATCCAAGTACTGCAATTTTCTTACCTTTTATCAAAGATTCATCAATATCTTTGTTGTAGAATAATGTAGCCATATTAACTCTCCTTTTTTTTATTTATTTCTAAAGAACTTCTTAAAACTGCTACTCTTCCAGTTCTCATAATTTCTAATATTCCATACTGATTCATCAATTCAATTAAAGAATTGATCTTTTTACTATCACCAGTTGTTTCTATAGTCATTTCTTCAGTCCCTACATCTACTACTCTTACTCGAAAAACATTAGCTAATTGTAAAATTTCACCTCTAATTTTCTCATCAGCATTTATCTTTATTAGAGCCATTTCTCTATAAGCAAAATTCTGATCAGTTATATCTGTCACTTCCACAATTTCTATTAATCTATCTAATTTAGCAGCTACTAGCCCTATAACATCTGGTGGGCCTTCAACAACAAAAGTCATTCTTGATAAACCTATTTTTTCAGACTTACCTACTGCTAAACTTTCAATATTAAATCCCTGTCTTCTAAAAAAACCTGCAATTCTAGCTAAAACACCAGGTCTATCTTCTACTAAAGCTACTACAGTTCTAGTCTCTATATTTGGGAGTTTTTCAGAAATACTCAAATAGGTTCCTCCATTAATTCTTCTACACTTTGTCCAGAAGGAATCATAGGATATACGTTCTCTTCTTTTTTAATAATAAAATCTATTAAAAAAGGTCCTGGGTGTTCCTCAGCTTCATTAATAGCATCTTTCAAATCCTCCTGTCTTTCTACACGTCTCGATTTCATTCCAAATGCATTTGCAAGCTTAACAAAGTCTGGGTTAGCTGTATAAGAATTCGCTTGATAATCTTTATCAAAGAAAAGTTCTTGCCACTGAGTAATCATTCCTAAATGATTATTATTCATAATTGCAAATTTCACAGGAATATTGTTTTCTACAATTGTAGCTAACTCTGACATAGTCATCTGAAAACCACCATCTCCAGCAATTGACCAAACATTATGATCAGGTTTTCCTACTTGGGCTCCCATCGCAGCAGGAACCTCAAATCCCATCGTACCTAAACCTCCAGAAGTTACCCAAGAGTTTTGAGTATAAAAATGATAATGCTGGGCAGCCCACATTTGGTGTTGCCCTACTCCAGTAACTACTATAGCTTTACCCTCAGTTTCCTCAAAAATAGCTTTAATAACATGTTGTCCCAACAAATCATCAGTCTCTTTAATTCTCAAAGATGGGTGATCAGCCTTCATTTGTTCAATAGTCCTAACCCAATCTTGATGGGTTTTTTGTTCAACAATTGGGTTTAATTGGTTTAAAACATCTTTTACATTACCAATTAATGGAACATCAATTTTGATGTTTTTATTTATTTCAGCAGGATCTATATCTATATGAATTTTTTTAGACCTTGTAGCAAAACGTTTAGTGTCACCTGTAATCCGATCATCAAATCTACTTCCAATAGCAATTATTAAATCTGCTTCATGAAGTGCTAGACTAGCCCAAGCAACTCCATGCATTCCGGGAAAACTTAGACTTAAAATATGATCTTCAGGAAATGAACTTATTCCTAATAATGTAGTAACTACGGGAATCTGACATTTCTCTGCTAAATCTTTTAACTCTCTATATGCATGAGAAATAATTACACCGTGACCAGCTAAAATCACAGGTTTTTTCGAGCTATCAATTAACTTAGCAGCACTTTTTACATCTTTAAAATCAGCAATTGTCGGAGGATGATATCCCGGCAAATCAATAGGTTCATCCCATATGGAATCATCAAAATCAATTGATTCAGCAAAAACATCACGTGGTATATCAATTAAAACTGGACCCGGTCGTCCTGTTGTAGCTATATAAAAAGCTTCTTTAATTACTCTAGCTAAATCTTTAGGATCCATAACCAAATAACTATGTTTGGTTACTGGTAAAGTCGCTCCAGTAATATCAGTTTCTTGAAAAGAATCTTTTCCTATTCCAGGTCTTGCAACTTGACCTGTAATTGCAACTACAGGCGAAGAATCCATCATTGCTGTAGCTAAACCTGTTATTAAATTTGTTGCACCAGGACCTGATGTAGCAAAACAAACTCCAGCTTTTCCAGTAATCCTAGCATAGCCATCCGCCGCATGGGATGCACCTTGTTCATGTCTGACTAGTATATGTCTCAAATCAGGAAATTGGGATAAAGATCCATAAAGAGGCAGAATTGCTCCTCCAGGAATACCAAATACTGTATCTACTCCTTGTTTTAAAAGGCCTTCACATACTATTTGTCCACCCGTTTTCTTAGTCATAAATTTCTCCAATTTATCATAATTTTACTCCACAGAAACTAAAAAGCCCCGTCCTTGAAAGGACGAGACAAAAATCCCGCGGTACCACCTTAATTAGCTTACGCTCACTTATTTTACAATTTTACGTTATTAACGTCTTACCCTAAATAATATTCAGGTAAGCCACTCCAGGGCGAGTTCTTAATCATCTTGGTACTAGGATCACACCATTTCCTAGATCTCTCTTACCATTACTATTAATAGTACTCCCTTTCATAGTGTTTAGAAACAGTCGAAGGATACACGAAGGAACACAAAACGTCAATTGAATTAACAACTTAATTTAAAATTTATTAATCTAAAAATAAAAATTATTCTAACCCCACTAGAAAAGGTTATTTTAAGACAACTGAAGAAGTAATCTCGTTGATTAATTTTATTATAGAACTAGTCGACTTATCCCAAGTTAAATTTTTTGTATGACTTCTAGCATTTTTACCCAATTTTTTCCTTAACAAATCATTATTTAATAATATTTCGATTTTTTCCTGAAAGGGACCTGGACATTTCCAATTAACTAAATAACCCGTTTTTCCATCTATCACAATGCTGGGTAACCCTCCTACTCTAGAAGCTACTACTGGCTTTCCACATGCAGCTGCTTCTAATGCAGCTAAACCAAAACTCTCATAATAAGATGGCAAAACACAAATATCTGAGCTTCCATAATAGTAGATGAGTTCATCTTGAGGAATTGATCCTAGAAATAAAATTTTTTCTCTAACATTCAATTTAATAGCCAAATCTTTTAACCTTTTAATTTCTGGACTATTTCCTTCTCCACCTACTATAAAAAGTTGCACATTTAAGATTTCGATTGTCGCCATTACTTTAATAAGAATATCTATTCCTTTAAGTTTTTCGAGCCTTCCAACAAAAAGAATTATTCTTTTATCCAATGAAATATTAAGATAATTTCGGCAAAATTTTATATCTCTTTGTTGAAATTTTTTTATATCTACTCCTGGAGGTATAATAGATATTTTTTCTGGATCTAAATTATATAAAGATATTAAAGATTTTTTTTCATGATTAGACCATACAATAATATGGTCAACTTTTTTCGCAATTAAAGATTCATATTTAGATCTTATTGGAAGAAATTCATCGAATGGAAAAGCTTTTTGTTTTAAATCATTAAGAGTGTGAAAACTTGTAACATGTGGAACATGAAATTGTTTAGAAAGATCATTCCCTACAATTCCAGACAACCAATAATGACTTGAGAAAATATCATAAAGATTATTTTCATGCTCAATAATTTTTATTACTTTTTTTGTAAAAATATTTATGTAAGAAAAGAGTTCTTTCTTTTCAGCATCTACTGGTCCAGAATCTATATGTATCAATCTCAAATTATCATTAATATTAATTATTTGTGGATCTTTAGGATCATGACGTCTAGTAAAAATATCAACTTTATTTCCAAAATCAGCAATTCTTTTTGCAGTTTCTAAAAGGTAAACATTCATACCTCCAACATCTTTTATTCCTGCTTGTCTAATTGGACACCCATGAACACTTATAATTCCTAAATTCATTAGATTAATCTGTAATTTTTACTGAATAAATTTTTTTGTCTGAAGCCCCTAAACGATATTTATAATCTTCTGATCCTCTTAGAAAATCAAAAACTTTGATTCCATTTTCAATACAAATTTTAATATTTTCGATATGATTTATTAGACCTATTGATAGAAATTTATAATCAAAATCATATCCTGAATTATAAAGTAGATTTGTATTACCATTATTAAAATTTATAGAACCCGCAGAAAGATTATTGTTAACCTTAGTAATCATTAATCTTAATAATTTTTTTTCCGAAAATACTTCTACAATTTTTCTAAAAAAATCTTCTCTTTGAGTAGTAAAAAATTCTCTCTTCTTTTCATCTTGTTTCATTAACTCTATTAAATCATTCATTATTGGGATAGTGTCATTTTTGTGAGAATATTCTAAAGTTTCAACTTTTTCTTGATCTTCAATTCTACGTAATTTTCTTTTAATTTCATGACGATTCTTTTTACTTAATAAAGACAAGAAATTATCCCATGATGAAGGAAGATAAATAAAAGGAGCCACATCTTCTTCAATAATTTCTATTGATGAATATATTTTATCCTGTTTCAATGTTTCTAAAATTTTCAAAGTAGAAGAAGCTTCTTGAATTGACTCGAATTGAATTCTGTTAGCTTTCAGATGATTAAAACAGTAATCCAAAAAATCTGTAATAAAATTCTTAGAGATTTTTTCTTTAAAAATAAAATCTTGATAATCAAACAAATCTCTACTCCCGAGAAAAGTTATTAATTTGTCTTCTTTTATAATAGGAACAATAACTGATTTTCCAGAATCATATACAAATAACAAATTCTTTTTACTGTCCTGAAAAACATCCCACCATATTTTTTTTATATCTAAAGAATTAAAAAATATATTATTTTGATAAAAATTATCCTTTAATATTTCTTCCCATTGTATTTGAACTTCTCGAAAAGATTCCAAATGATTAAGTAAATTCATTTTTTTCCATTTTCTTATTCAATTCACCTATATTAGGATTAATAACTTCTATATCTATTCCTGAATATTTAAGAGGTATCTCAGGATCCTTTAATCCATTTCCTGTTATAACACAGACAATATCTTTTCCTGAAAAATTAAAACCATTTTTGGAAAGTTTAATTAAACCTGCTACTGAAGCAGCCGAAGCAGGTTCACAAAAAACACCTTCTTTTCTAGCTAAAAACAAATATGCATCTATGATATCTTGATCAGAAACTGAATCTATAATTCCTTCAGATTCTTTCTTAGCATTTAAAGCTCCTTCCCATGAAGCAGGATTACCTATTTTAATAGCTGTAGCAATAGTTTCAGGTGATTCAACAATTTTATTATTCACAATTGGAGAAGATCCCTCAGCCTGAAAACCCATCATGTTAGGCGTCTTAGTAGATTTGGAAAAATTTAAATACTCTTTAAAGCCTTTCCAATAAGAGGTAATATTACCTGCATTTCCTACTGGAATGAAAACCATATCAGGCGAATTTCCAAGATTTTCAATAATTTCAAAAGCTGCAGTTTTTTGCCCTTCTATTCTAAGAGGATTAATAGAATTTACTATTTCAACATTTAATTGTTCTCCTGCTTCTTTTACCAAATCCAAAGCATTATCAAAATTTCCTCTTATAGCAAATACTCTTGCTCCATAAGCTAAAGCTTGACTAAGTTTACCTTTAGCAATGTTAGATTCAGGTACTATGACTATGGTCTGTAATCCATATCTTGCACCATAAGCAGAAGCAGAAGCACTAGTATTACCCGTTGAAGCACAAATTATATGTCCTTTATTTTCTTTTATGGCTCCAGAGATAGCAACAACCATACCTCTATCTTTAAAAGATCCAGTAGGATTACAACCCTCTAGTTTTAAATAAACATTAGCTTTAGTAATACCGGCCAGCTGAGGAGCTTCTATTAGAGGAGTATTTCCTTCACCCATTGAGATCAAAGGTAAATCTTTGGGTTCTAAAAAATTTTTATATTTTTTTAAAATTCCAAAACTATTTAAATTATTAGTCGTCATTAATACATTCCTTCAAACTGTGAAAGTACTGGATCTGTCTCATCAATAACTTCAGGAAGTACTGAAGCTAATCTTACTTTAGAATTTATCCAATTGTATATTTCATTATTTAAATCCATATATATATATAATGATTTCCTTTCATTATTCAAAAATTCCACCAAAGCATTTTCAGCTAAAAGAGAGAAGGTTTTATCTGAAAGTTCTCTAGCTTCAGAAATCTCAGCTATAACATATATGTCTGCACCACCTAATTCTGAATTGACAAATGGTTCACTTAAAGTTTTTACTTCAAGAAACCTCTTTCCGTCTTCGTCTACTCCAAAAAATAAAGGATCTAGATTATTCAAAATCCCCTCAGGAATCCATCCTATCTCTCCTTTTGTTCTTTTGGCTTCTGGGTCTTCTGAAACGCCAACTATTACATCCTCTATGTTATCTCCTCTATTCAACATTCTTGAAATTTCTCTTACTTTGTTAATATTTGGAGTCAACAAGGTAATCTTGTAAATATGTGCTTGAGGTTGGATTCTTGAAATACTTTTGGCTACTTCATCAGCAACTTTTTGTCGAAATAAATCTTTTCTAATAATATCTCTAAATACATCTTCATCAAGTTGAATAGAATTCAAAAACTGTTTCTTCTTTTCATTCAAAGAGGACAATGTTTCAGCACTCAATTGATTAATGTTACTTATATCTGAATATCCTAATCTCTGAAAAAAAGCTTCATCTATTTCATCATCCTCTACAGTCAATCCCATTTTAGGAGCTACTTGATATGCTATTTCGTTTTCTGACATTAGTTTCAAAGCATCAAAAAGGGAACCACCTATTAAATAAGGCTCTCCTTTTTCTTCAGAAATTCTTTGATTGAATCTGATAAAATCTACTACATTTCCTCGACTATAAATTTTATCTTCAACTACCAAAGCTTTAGTATTATATGGAGTAATATGAGTTTGAACATAATAAATCACAGGAATAAAAGTAATAATAATTAAAAATATCACGGCTAAATATATAAAAGGCCTATTTTTTAATTTTAATTTTCTAGAATTAGCAATTATCTCTGATCTACTTTCAGAGGAAGAAATATCAAGATTCTCTTTTTCAGGCATCATACTCTTTTATTAATAAATAATTAGAATATTTTTTTAAAAATGTTTTATTTTTCAGAATCAGAAGCTACGTCTTTTTCAGCTTTAACCTTTTGATCAGAATCAGAAGCTACGTCTTTTTCAGCTTTAACTTTTTGATCTTTTTCTTCAAGATCTCGATTCTTTGTATCTACATTTTCATTTGGTTTTTCAATTTTTCCTTGATCTGTTTTTTCTATTTTATCTTGTTTATAAATAACAACTTTGGTATTTAGAGAATGATCAGCTGATAAAGGTAAAAATGCCATATGTCTAGCTCTTTTTATTGCTACAGTTAAACTTCTCTGACATTTTGCACAAGTACCAGTTCTTCCTGCAGATTCTATTTTTCCTCTATCGGAAATATATTTCTTTAATAATCCAATATTTTTATAATCTAAAAAGTCGATTTTACACAACAAACAAGCCTTTCTTACAAAAGGTTTTTCAAATTTATTCCTAGAGAAGTATTTTGTGTTTTTTGTAGTCATAATTCCTATCTATATTCTAAAGATTTACTACCAAGGTAAATCTTCTACGGGTTCATCAATATTTTTATTTTGAGGTTCCTGATTAATATTTTCAATATTTTCTTTAGTATCAGTTCCTTGGTTCTGATCATTATCTTGTCTTCTATCTAAGAATTGAACAGTTATAGCTCTTACACCATAAGCTTTTCTAGGTTGCCCATCAGCACTTACATACTCTCTACTCTGAAATCTTCCTTCTACATAAACTTTGGATCCCTTGCCCAAATATTGATTAACTGATTCTGCTTGTCTTCCCCAAACAGAAACATCAAACCATTCAGTATTATCTACCCTTTCTCCAGAGGAACTATCATTATAACTTTGCGTAACAGCAATACTAAAATTTGTTACTGGATCACCTGAAGGAGTGTACCTCAATTCTGGATCAGCACCTAAATTTCCTATTAACATAATTTTATTAAGCATTGTTAAATGTATTCCTCATATTATCAATCTTGAACACTACTCTGTTCAGCTTTTTGTCTAGAAGGTTTTTTGAATGTTGGAGAATCATCAATTTTTTCAGGAGAAATTGGTGCTTCAAATCGATTAATAATTATCATTAAATGTCTTATTATATTTCTATCAGCATAAATTTTATTTTCAAGTTCCTGAGCATTAGATGGATCTAGAGAAAATCTAATCATATAATAATGTCCTCTCTTATTACCCTTAATTTCATAAGAAAGATTGCGCATTCCATAATCAGTAAATATTACTGATTCACCTTTTAAATCAGATACAAGTGATTTTACAGACTCTATAGATCCTTCTTTAGAATTATCATCCATCTTATCTTTTAATATCCATGTTAATTCATAATCTCTCAATTAATCTCTCCTAGATTTAATTACAACAGCAAATGATTATATCATTTCAGAGCAAATTTCAAATATAATTTTTCAATCATCAATACCTGGAACATGAAACTCTAATGCCAATGATAAAGCTTTTTCCTTAATTTTTTCCAATTTTTTATCATTTTCTTTGAATTTTATGGCCTCATGAATCAATTCTGAAATTAAAAGCATTTCTTTTTCTTTCATTCCTCTACTAGTCACTGCGGGGGTTCCAATTCTTATTCCACTAGTTACTCTAGGGGATAATTCATCATAAGGTATAGAATTCTTATTTATAATTATACCAACTTTTTTAAGTATTGTTTCTACCTCTAATCCAGTACACCCTCTGCTAGTAACATCAATCAAAACTAGATGATTATCTGTGCCACCAGATATTACTCTGAAACCTAACTCCTTTAGACTATTAGATAAAACTTTTGAATTTGAAATTATCTGATAGCAATAAGTTGTAAACTCTGGCTTTAAAGCTTCGTTAAAAGCTATAGCCTTAGCAGCTATATTATTCATAAAAGGTCCTCCTTGAATACCTGGGAAAACTGACCTGTCAATACTTGTAGCAAATTTTGAATCACACATAATTATTGCTCCTCTAGGACCTCTAAGAGTTTTATGTGTAGTAGAAGTTGTAATATCAGCTACATTAATAGAAGAAGGATGTAATCCTGTGGCTATTAGTCCAGAAATATGAGCTACATCTGCTAATAAAATTGCATTAACTTCTCTAGCAATTTCTTTAAATTTTTTAAAATTTATTGATCGAGGATAAGCACTAGCTCCACAAACAATCATTTTAGGCTTAAATTCTTCAGCCTTCTGAAATACTCTCTCATAATCAATTATTTCAGTTTCTGGTTCTACTCCATAGTAATCAAATTCGTACAATTTTCCTGAAAAGTTTACTGATGATCCATGACTAAGATGTCCCCCTTGATCTAATCTCATTCCTAAAATTTTATCCCCAGGTTTCAATAATCCCGAATAAACCGCCATATTTGCTTGAGTTCCACTGTGAGGTTGAATATTTACATGATCACAGTTAAAAAGTTTCTTAGCTCTTTCAATAGCAAGATTTTCAGCTACATCAACATTTTCACAACCTGCATAATATCTCTTACCTGAATAACCTTCTGCATATTTATTTGAAAAAATTGAACCAGTAACATTTAAAACTAATCTAGAAGGATAATTTTCAGAAGCTATCAAAATGATTTCATCTCTAATTCTTTTTTCTTCTTCTTCAAAAGCAGAGAATATCTGAGCATCTAATTTTTTTAGCGATGATTTAAAATTCATTTATTTACCTTATTAAATTTTAATAGAATATAGAATAAAATATATAAATATTCTAATGGAAAATAAATTTGATAGAAAATAAACTATAAATATGAATTTTGTTGATTTAAACGGTCATATTCTCCATGAATATGATCCTAACATAAAAAACATAAACGAGACTTTAGAAATTATTAAAAAAGCTTCAAATATTGGTATTGAAACAATCATTGAAACACCTAATAATGTATTTTTGCATAAAGTTGAATCCACTGAAATTCAAGAAAAAATAGATAACTTAACATCTTTTTTAACTGAACTAGAGATTAATAACATAAATTTATTATTAGGATCAGAAATAAATCTAGATAAACAAATCCCTGCAAATATTCCATTAGGCAAAACATTAACAATTAATTCTACAAAATATATATTAATCAAATTTCCATATTTAGGATTACCTGAAAATTTTGAGTCAACTCTAAGTCTTCTAAATATTATGGGAATCACCCCTATACTACTAAACTTAGAAAAAAATAATTATATTCAAAAAACCCCAAAAATTATTTTTGACCTTATAAAAGAAAATTGCCTGATACAATTATCGTCATCAAGTTTATTAAATTCTTCAAATGAAAATGTTAGAAGTTTTTCACAATTCCTTATAAAAAATCAATTAGTTCATACGGTTTCAGGATTTGTGAATTCCCAAATTTCAGATTTCGAAAAAAACCTAGAAGAGATAATTGATTTTATTGAATCTTCATCAAATATTCATACTGTAGAATTACTTTTGTACACTAATCCAAATTTAATAGCTTATGGTAATGATCCCAGAACAGAAATAGAAATAATAAAACCCACAAAAATTAAATCATTTTTTAAATATCCTATTCAAAAAATCCCTACTTTAACAGAGTATTTTCATTGGAAATTATTAAGCATAATTAAATATTTAAAAATACAAATTAATAATTTAAAATATAGAAATTAATTTATTTCTACCTGGGTACACCAATCAAAATAATCTTCTCTTTTTCCAGTTACTACATCAAAATATATTTTCTGTAATTTTTGTGTGATTTCACCTTTATTCCCATCTCCAATTTTTCGATTGTCTAAGTTTCCCACACTAGTAATATGAGCTGCAGTTCCAGTTAAAAATATTTCATCTGCCAAATACAATTCGCTTCTCTGAATCTTTCTTTTTTTCACTTCTATACCCAATTCTCTCCTAGCTATTTGTATTACAGAATCTCGTGTAATCCCTAACAAACAATTATCAGTCTCAGCAGGAGTAATAATTTCTCCACCTGAAATCATAAAAAGATTTTCTCCACTTCCTTCAGAAACAGTTCCTTCATCATTAAGTAATATAGCTTCGTCATAACCCCCTAAAATTGCTTCAGTTTTAGCTAATATACTATTTGTATATAACCCAGATAATTTCACTCCTGTAGGCATCATAGAATCATTAGGTCTTCTCCAACTTGAAGTTTGACAATTAATAGCTTTATCATTATCAATATATCCACCAAATGGAATAATAATTAAACTAAAATTACTAGATAATTCATGTAATTTTAAATTAGCAACTAATTCTTCGCTTTTAAATGCTAAAGGCCTAATATATACATCTTGAAGATATCCACATTTTTTTAATAAACTAATCGTAATTTCAATATAATCATCTACAGAAAAAGTGTTGATTTCATCCTTCATTTGAAGATCTTTTGGAGGAAAAATCTTTAAAATATTACAACCTCTTATCAACCTTTCATAATGTTCCTTAAGACGAAACACAACCATTTTTCGAGAATCATCATTCCAATTTCCTCTAATTCCTTCAAACACAGCGGTTCCATAATGTAATGCATGTGTCATTATGCCAACTTTTGCTTCTTCTAATGGAATTTGTTTTCCACTTAAAAAGGCCCAAGGCTGAGATCCCATTTTCTCTCCTTAAAAAACTATTCAATAATTTTGTAAAATTATATATAAAAAGTCTAAATATCACATTGAGGTTACACCTTGAAAAATAATATTACAAATTAGAGATATTAAATATTGAAATATTCAAAATGTTTTTATATAAGTTTTATATAAGTGATAAAAATTTATTTTATTTTTGTTGAAAATGATCATTAAAGAAAAAATAGCAAATATTTTCTCGATTTTTGTCTTAACTATTTTATTTTTATCTTGCACTAGTAACATAGAAGATAACGATAATACAAAATTAGAGAACGAGAATTCTGGAAAAACAGAAAATTTTACTGATTGGGAGTATCGAGGTTTTCAAATAAAAGAATCAGAACTTAACATATTTTTATATCTTATTAAAGGTGAAATATCAGATATAAAATTATTATTAAATGATTCTTTTCATCCTAATCAAGTAATTGCTGAACCCAATGATATTTACAACTTTAAATTTAACAATCTTAAAGATGGAATTAATTCTGTAAGAATATCAAACAATAAAAAATCATTATCAGTTGCAATTAAAAACCAACCTTTTCAAGGAAAAATTGTTGAATCTAACACTATTTTTACTATTAAAGTAAATGAAGAAGTGAAAATTAAAAATACTGGAATGATAGTTAGGTTGATTTCTTTATCGAGAGACTCTAGATGTGAAGACCCTACAGACAAATTTGATTGCATGCATGATCCAAGGACTTTTTTAACTTTTCAATTATCAGCTCCTAGATATATTCCTGAAAGCCCTACAATTCTAAAACCTCAAACAGAAATTGCAGCAGGTGTTTACCATGATTTTCCTTTTTCAATAGAAGAAATAGAGCCTCCACCTAAAAAAGGTATAGTTATTGAACAATCAAAGTATGAAGTAAAGATGAAAGTTCAATAAAAAACGCTCAATTCCATTTATTCCACATTTATTGAATTGTAAAGAACAGTATAAAAACTTTCACATACTGGCATATCAATACCATTATTTTTTCCAATCTTTAACGCTGCTCCCATTAAATCATCAAGCTCTAAAGGTTTCCCAGATAAAATATCTTGCTGAAGAGATGATTGAATATTTTCTTTATCTTTCAAAAGATAATTAAGATTTTTTTCAACCAAATCACTAGGTAGAAAAACACCTTTTGATTTAGCAACTAAATATATTTCCTCCATCATTTTTTCACAAATTGATTTTCCATATGGAGAATCTAAAATATCCACGAAAGATGATCTTGTGCTAGCCATAATTGGCCCAATTGCTCCTACCAAAATTAATTTTGACCACAATACACTTTCTATATCATTAGATATTTCTATTTGAATACCTTTTACGGATAATACTTCTTTTACACTATTTAAATATTTAAAAGTATTTTTTCTATGACCAAAACGAATTAAAGCTGTCTCTCCAGTCTGAGTGACCGTTCCTGGATTTTCTCTTGAAACTTCAATATATGTAGATCCTTCTAACAAATTTTCCCATCCATACTCTTTAGAAATTTGATCTGCACTAGAAATCCCATTCTGAATTGTTAAAATAATTGTCTTATTACCAACTAGAGGACTCATTTCTTTTATAGCAATTTTGTTGGAGTAAGTCTTAACACAATATAAAATTAAATCCACTTCTCCCACAAAATCAGGAGAGTCGATAGCATTCACAGGGATAACAAAATTATCCCAAAATGATTTAACTGAAACACCAGAGGAACTCAATTTCTTAAGATGTTCTCCTCTTGCAATAAAAACTACATCTAAACCTGCTTTAGATAACATAGATCCAAAATAAGTACCTACAGCGCCTGAACCCATAATCACAATTTTTTTAATTTCAATTCGATTCATAAAATTTTAAGATTTTTTGAATTATAATTACATAATTGTATTCTTATTAGATCATATAAAATAAAAATATTAGAGTATACAGTATTTAGGAAAAAACAATTAGAGAAAATAATAGAAAATCAAACGAGTTAAGACCTATAGAAATTGTAACTGGAATCGTGAAAAATGCAGATGGATCTGTTCTAATTAAAACTGGAAATACTCACGTAATTTGTACTGCAACAATTTCTGAAAAAATTCCTCCCTGGTTATCTAATCAAGGATGGATTACAGCAGAATACTCTATGCTTCCAGCATCAACATCTTCTAGAGTTTCTAGAGAAATAACCAAAGGAAAGAAAAATTCCCGATCTCAAGAAATACAACGTTTGATAGGAAGATCATTAAGGTCATCATTAGATTTAAAATTATTAGGAGAAAAATCAATTACTATTGATTGTGATGTTTTAAATGCTGATGGAGGAACAAGAACAGCATCTATTACTGGAGGGTATATAGCCCTAAAAATAGCTCTTAATAAAATATTCGATGAAAAAAAAATAAACAACGAAATATTAACTCCTATAGCTGCCACAAGCATAGGAATAGTCAAAAAAAAAGTTTTACTAGACTTAAATTATGAGGAAGACTCTCAAGCAGATGTAGATTTAAATATCGTAATGAATTCAAAATTAGAAATTATAGAAATTCAAGGAACAGCAGAAAAAAAATCTTTTTCTAGAAAAAAATTAAATGAAATGTTAGATATAGGAACCGAGGGAATAAAAAAAATATTAGCTATACAAGAAGAGTTCTAATTTGAATATAAAAATAATAAAAAAATTTGTTCCTATTTCTGTAATTGGAGCCAGCAATACTGATAAGAAAAATTTAAGTACAGCTTTCAAGGTAGGTCAACTAATTGCTTCAAATAAAGGAGTTGTTATATGTGGTGGATTGGGCGGAATAATGGAATCTGTATGTAAAGGTGCTAAAAGTAAAAATGGGCTTACTGTAGGAATATTGCCAGGAAATGATCCCAACGATTCTAATGATTGGGTAGACATAAAAATTCCAACAGGAATTGGATATGCTAGAAATGTTTTGGTAGTGAATGCAAGTAAAGTTTCTATAGCGATTTCTGGTGCTTTTGGAACTCTCTCTGAAATAGGTCATGCTCTTGCAGAAAATAAAAAA
>MDTE01201080.1_pt1 | contig 60561 bp, 57 predicted proteins | sample 811231 | NCBI WGS metagenome assembly MDTE01 (sample SAMN05326651, study PRJNA326480) | marine metagenome | isolation source: seawater | place: Indian Ocean: Red Sea | collected 2010
TCACCAAAGCACAAATCACAGAATTCCAGAAAGAGGGTACCCAAATCCTCGTCGGATTTAAACATGAACGATATGCCCATATTTCTGTCATGCCCGAAGCAACACGCGCCGCGCTAAGCAAAGACTTCAGTTAATGACTTCACTTGCCCGAACTCCCCATAGCCCGCCTCGGCGAACCCAGCCTTTATAACCGTCGACCTCCACTTGACACCAAGCGGGAGTGCATTGTTCCAAATGGCCAACCATACCATGGCCCACGCGGGCAATTGCTGGCGCATCATCACTCGAGCGACGACGCATAGTAGTTGTGCGGCCCCTGAAAATAACGCTGCGCTTACTCGACAACATAGCGCGATGTACCCAACCCTCTGCATCCTCCCAGTCCCTAATTTTCCGCCAAGTATCATATTCCTGAACAATTTCAACCGGAATCGCTTTCTGCCGAAAGACCCACTTCACCGGATAACGTACGCCTGGACCTACTCGAACATTCACCTCATTAGAACGGAGCGATACAAACCGACGCTGTGTCGCCTGTTTTGGACGGGCCCGAAGCGGATCCTCGGACTTCGCCAACTGCGTAGAAACAGATTTAGACAGTCCCTCAGCATTCGCAACGAAACTGGGAATACACAATAGAAGCCACATTCCACATAGGTTGAGCAAAACAAAACCAAATCTAAGCGATATCAAACTAGCCTCCAAACACCGGACAAAGGTAAAGCAGGCCCGTGTAAATGGGAACGGATTGTGATCGTTAAAACTAGGCATAAACTTAAAAAAAGCCTCTAGACATTGTTACTCGCAAGCCTCCCAACGTTATAGAAACACGGATGATGGAGCTTTTCGAGACTCGCCTCAACCTTGAGGACACACCGATGTCACAAGCGGAACTCTCCAAAGCCGTCAACGTAGCTGACATCCTAATGCCCACGGTCACCAACCGAATCGATAGCACGATTTTGTCGCAGGCGGGAGATAACCTCAAGCTTATCGCATCTTCGGCACCGGTATCAATTACATCGATTTTTGCCGCAACAAAGAAGTTAAATATTACAGTCACAAAGGAGCTGGTCTCGATGTCTTCGAACATGAGCCTGCAGTGAATCCAAAACTAGTGAGCTTGGAAAGCGTTGTACTACTCCCACATCTGGTATCAGCAATCCTGGAAGGGCGTATCGATATGGGTGAGAAGGTAATCGTGAATATTAAGACATTTGCGGACAGCCACAAACCTCCAGACCGGGTCCTCTAAACAATGTTCTAGCCCTATTCAGCAGCTTCCATCCTTCCCAAATTGGAGATCGTTGGCCGATCGCCACAAAGCGCACACCCCGGATCGCGTTTTACTTTTAAACTGCGCGTATCCGAATTCATCGCATCGTATAGCACTAGCCGCCCCGATAAGCTTCGACCCAGGCCTAATAACTCTTTTAGAGCTTCCGTTGCTTGCATCGTCCCAAGTACGCCGGCAACGGCGCCAAAAATGCCTGCCTGCTCGCATCTCGGCACCGCCCCTGGGGCTGGCGGATTTGGAAAGATGCAGCGATAGCATGGTGCCTCACCAACCTCAAAAGCCTTAATTGTGGTTATCTGTCTTTCAAAACGCAGCAATGCAGCTGAAATTAAAATTTTCTTCGCCATATAACAGGCATCATTGATCATGTAGCGAGTCTCGAAATTGTCACAACCATCGAGGACAATGTCATATTGCGAGATCAGCTCAATCGCGTTCTCCGGCACAAGTCGGAAGGGATACTTAACAATTCTAACTTCTGGGTTGATCGAACGAAGACGTTCTTCCGCACTGTCGACTTTCGGCCGGTCGATATCTTCAGTTCCATGAACAATTTGTCGCTGAAGATTCGTAATTTCGACGATATCATCGTCAACAATACCAAGCGTACCCACACCTGCAGCAGCAAGATACATTAGTACAGGTGAACCCAAACCACCGGCACCAACAATCAACACTTTGGATTCGAGCAATTTAATTTGCCCTTCCTCACCAACCTCTTTTAGGACCACATGGCGCGCATAACGCAGTAACTGTTCGTCGCTGATTTCGTCCATTATTTTATCCACAATTTATCGAAAACCGGCGTTGCAAAATAACTTTTCTAAAAAGGTGTCAGCATAGCAAAGATCAACAATCCGGTCATCTCTTCTAACACCACAACTCAATTTACCATAACCGAAAGTGGACCAACCGAAATACAATGGCGGTCCTTGGAAGTTTACTGTTTGACATGCAGTTCACAGAGCCATCTCTTTGGCGATACGTATGCGCGATTAATCCGCAGTAACACCAGTCGAGCCGAAACCGCCGATGCCCCGCTCACTTTCATCGAGTGACGAAACGGTGTTCCAATCCATTCGCGTGACCGGTGCAATCAACATCTGCGCAATTCGCATGCCACGACAGACTGTGAAAGGCTCTTGACCATGATTCACTAGTATAACCCCGATCTCCCCCCGGTAGTCCGAGTCGATTGTCCCGGGCGAATTAAGCAAGGTAATGCCATTTTTCAATGCTAAACCTGACCGCGGGCGAACTTGTGCCTCGTATCCGTTAGGCAACGCGATGGCGAGCCCCGTAGGTATCAATGTACGTTCACCAGAAGCCAAAACAACATCGTCCGTGACCGCTGCGAGAAGGTCCACAGCGGCGCTTTGCGCCGTCGCATACTTTGGTAATAGTAAATCGGCAGCATGCGGTAATTGAAGGACATCGACCGTCACTCGACTCATTCATTACCTCCAATATGTGCAGCTATTCTGGACGCAAGACGGTCGGCGACTTCCTGCTTTGAAAGCAGCGGCCAGTCTTCCACGCCTTTATCATCAACAAAATGAATGGTGTTCATATCACCGCCAAAGGTACCTGTCGCAGGCGACACATCATTTGCCAAAATCCAATCGCAACCTTTACGAATTCGTTTGGCAACAGCATTTTGAATGACGTTTTCCGTTTCCGCGGCAAAGCCAACGACTAGGCCCGGTCGACGGTTTTCAGCCATTGACAAGTTTTTCAAAATATCCGGGTTTTCAGTCAACACAAGTGGTGGTGAGCTAATGCTATCTTTTTTCAATTTTTCCGATGCCACATCGGCAACGCACCAATCGGAAACGGCTGCCGCGCAGACGGCAATGTCAGTCGGCAAAACGGATTGACAAGCTGAGAGCATCTCGGTGGCCGATTCGACATGGAGCACATTCACGCCGACAGGATCCGGAAGCGCCACTGGACCTGTAATCAAGGATGTTTCCGCCCCCAAGACCGCTAGCGCCGACGCGATGGCATGACCCTGTTTTCCAGAAGAGTGGTTTGATAGATAACGGACCGGATCGATAGCTTCGCGTGTCGGCCCACTGGTCACCAGGGCACGCTGGCCAGCCAGCGGACGGTCGGTTATACCGAAGAAACCTTCAATAGCATTCACAATCTCTAAAGGCTCCAACATCCGGCCCAAACCGTATTCGCCACAAGCCATATTACCGGAAGCCGGCCCGATGCGTAATAATCCGTGCGACTCAAGCGTCTGGATGTTTGCCTGCGTTGCCGGATGTTCCCACATTCGAACATTCATGGCTGGAACAAACATCGCCGGCTTGTCCGTTGCCAGGAGCACGGTTGTCGCCAAATCATTAGCGAGACCACCAGCCATTCGAGCTATAATATCTGCGCTTGCCGGAGCGACAAGGAGAAGGTCTGCATCACGAGACAATTGAATATGTCCCATCTCAGCTTCATCCGTTAGAGAGAAGATGTCAGTATACACCTTATCCTCACTCAAGGCCGAAAGGGACAGCGGCGTAACGAATTTCGCACCACCAGCCGTCAGAACACAACGTACGTTTGCACCACGTTCTCTGAGACGACGGATAAGCTCCAAGCACTTGTATGCCGCGATTCCCCCCGAGACGATCAGGAGTATCCGCTTTCCTGCAATCATGACCCGCTTCCCTTCCGGGAGAATGGTAGCTTTACAATAAAAACTGTATTTAGCTCTCCACCTGCCCCCTTACAAGCTGTATAGAGCTTTTGACTATAATCCAAATTTAGCTAGAAAAGATGCTATCAGCAAAATTACCACAGATATTGCTCCATATCGCCAATAGCGTGAGGCCGTTTCCTTTGGGCGAAAAGCGTTAATCGTATCCGGATGCAGTCGGAGACCATCCACCGTGATGATATCCGTCATTTGATCGACCGCCGCTAGAAGATTGGGTAACCGTTCCGCGCGCGAAGCAAGCTCGCTGGCCAATGTTCGCATCCGTCCTTCCGGCCCTCGATGTTCGAAGATCCAGTCTTCAATCAATGGCTCTGCTAGAGTCCATATATTCGTTTCTGGATCAAGCTTTCGGCCGACTCCTTCGGCAACAAGCATTGTTTTTTGTAAAAGAAGCAATTGGGGCTGAGTTTCCATCTCGAAGGTCCGCGTCACCTGGAAGAGCTGTCCCAACAGTTTCGCAACAGAGATTTCATTTTGCGGCTTCCCAAGAATCGGCTCCGCAATAGCTCGGCAAGCTTGGCTAAAAGCACTTGAGGATTTGCATGCCGGCACATACCCAGCGGCAAAGTGAACATCAGCTACTCGCTGGTAGTCTCGGTTTAAAAACGCGATGAGCATATCTGCCAGGAAATTCTGCGTCTTTTTATCAAGTCGGCCCATAATGCCAAAGTCGACGGGACTTAGAACGCCGTCTACACCGACGAACATATTACCTGGATGCATATCAGCGTGAAAAAAACCGTCGCGGAAAACTTGATTGAAAAAGGCATGGGCGGAACTGGCCAAAACCTTGCTTGGATCAATGCCTGCCTGTCGTAGCCGCTCGGTTTCATCGATAGGAATGCCATCAATGCGTTCAAGCGTAAGAACCCTTTGCCCAGTTCGATTCCAGTCAACGGCCGGAACACGAAAACCGGGATCATTTGAAAAGTTTTCAGCGAGCTCCGACGCAGCAGCAGCTTCTAATCGCAGATTCATCTCCAGTGCCACTGTTTCTTCAAAACTCTCTACGATCCGGAGCAGTTTTAAGCGTATCAGACCTGGAAATAACCGTTCCAAGTGTCGAGCCAGCCAATAAAAAAACTCGATGTCTCGCCTAAAATCATTCTCGATGCCGGGCCTTAAAACTTTTACCGCAACTTTATCGCCTTCCGTCGTCACTGCAAAATGTACTTGAGCTATAGAAGCGGCGGCAATCGGCGTTTCATCGAATGAACTGAACACAGTTTCGACCTCAAAACCAAGTTCTCGGGCAATCGTCGACTTCGCTTCTAACGCAGAGAAAGCTGGCAACGCATCTTGCAGTGCCGAGAGTTCACCGGCAATTTCATCTCCAATAAGGTCACCTCGAACTGCGAGTGACTGCCCCAGTTTAATGAAGGTGGGGCCAAGGGATTGAAACGCATCTGCCAAACGCTTACCGGGCGATACACCCTCTTTCTTGGCTTCAATCAATCGCAAAAACCAAATAACCCATCCAGGAGCGCTGAAGGAGTGGAGGGCAAATAGAGCACCGTGGCGCGATAGAATCCATAGAACTCGAATCAATCGAAAAGGGTGAGTGAGGCCAAGGGTCATTTGCTTCATCTTAGCTTAGCCGACGGATCGCACCGTCAGATTCGCCAGCCCTCATGGATTGCCGCGACACCGCGGGTCATATTGCGATAAGAGACACGTTCAAAACCGGCCGCTTGAATGCGTCTAACCAGTTCTTCTTGAGACAGGAATTGTTTAATGCTTTCCGCTAGATAACGATAGGCGCCTGCATCGGCTGCAATGACCCGCCCCAACGCAGGCAGGATACTAAAGGAAAACCGATCGTAAAAACTTGCGAGCCCTTGGTCTACAACCTGGCTGAAGTCAAGACAAAGAAACCGGCCACCCGGACGAAGGACACGGTGAGCTTCAGTAAGTGCTTCGTCTATCCGACTCACATTCCGCAGCCCGAAAGCAATTGTATATGCATCATACGAACAATCGGGGACCGGCAACGCTTCAGCATCGCCCACCAGCCAGGCAGCATCCGCAAGCCGGTTTTGATCTATCGCGCGGTCACGCCCAACTTCGATCATAGTCCTGTTGATATCACAGACGGTGACCTCGCCTCCACCCGCATCACGATAGCGAAACGCTATATCACCCGTGCCCCCAGCAACATCCAACAAATGCATGTCGGAGTGCGGACGCAACTGGTCGATCAGGCTCGCCTTCCACAAACGGTGGATGCCGCCCGACATCAAATCGTTCATCAAATCGTATCGATCTGCGACACTATCAAAAACGCCGCGTACCAGGCCGGACTTTTCCTCAATTCCCACTTCGCGGAAGCCGAAATGGACCATCCGATCGGCGGCATTATCTAAAAATTTTTCTTTGCGCTTCATGACTACAACGATAGCCTAGAGATATCTGCTTTGCTAGAACAGCCGAACATGCCTGAATTACCCGAAGTCGAAATCGTTTGCCGCGGCCTGCGCCCCAAACTTGAGGGTTATATGCTCATAGACGTAGTGCAACGGCGACCCGATCTCCGTTTCCCGTTGCCAGAGAACTTTGCGGAGAGATTGCGAGGCCGCACTATCAAGCGGATCGACAGGCGGGCTAAGTACATTTTAGCTCACCTCGATGACGGCTGGACCTTGATGGCACACCTTGGCATGTCGGGGCGCATGACCATTACAGGCGAAACACCGCTGGCTGCCGACAAACACGATCATATTGAATTTCAAACAGATGATGGGGCGATCGTGCGTTTCAATGATCCGCGTCGCTTTGGCTTTATGGATTTGATCCCCACGGAGGAGTTAGAGACTCACCCGATGCTTGCATCTCTTGGCCCAGAACCACTTTCCAATAACTTTAATGAGGTCTCGTTAAATGAGGCTTTGCGCGGCCGCAAAACGCCAATTAAAGCGGCACTGCTTAACCAAAAAATAGTCGCTGGTCTCGGAAATATTTATGTCTGCGAATCACTGTTCCGGGCCTCCATCTCCCCGAAACGCATCGCCTACTCTATACCCGGAAAACGGGCCACTAGGCTCGTAGCAGCAATACGTGACGTATTAAAGGCGGCGATCGCCGATGGAGGCTCATCTCTTCGGGACTATGTCCAAACAGACGGGACACTGGGGTACTTTCAAACTAAGTGGCGCGTGTATGATCGCGAAGGCGAAACATGCCCACACGAAGGTTGCGGGGGCACTATAAGGCGCATTGTTCAGTCTGGCCGGTCGACTTTTTATTGCGGGAAACATCAGAGATGATCAAAGTGCCGACTGATCTGTTGTGCTCTATTATTGCGTTCGCCGTCGCTGCCACCCTGTCCGTCCCTGCATTTGCACAATCATTCGTTCCGGGCTTTGAAGACGTGCCGCTAATGCCTGGTTTAAGGGTTGTTTCCAACTCGGGTCACTTCTTCGAATCACCAGCCGGACGGCTGATCGAAATCAGTGCGTCGGGCGCAGTTGCGAGTCCCGATGTCAACAGGTTTTATCAAGAAACCATGCCGGCACTCGGTTGGCAGCGCAGCGATGACGGATCCTTTGAGCGAACAAATGAAGTCCTGCTCATTGAAAGCCGCGGGCACAGTGGCAATGTCACAGTCACATTCCGATTGTTCCCGCGGTCCAAATAGAAATACAATATATTGAATAGGAGCCGCCCCAATGGCCTACGAACATATACTTACCGAAATCCGCGGGCCTGTTGGCCTCATTACTCTCAACCGCCCAAAGGCAATGAACGCCCTATGTGCCGACCTCGCCCATGAAATCGCCGACGCAGTTAATACGTATGAAAATAACGATGCGATTGGCGCATTGATCGTAACAGGGTCAGAAAAAGCCTTCTGCGCCGGTGCGGATATTAAGGAGATGCAGTCCCGTACTTATATGGATGTCTACAAAGAAGACTTCATCACGGTTGATTGGGAACGTCTTTCGCAATGCCGAAAACCCGTCATTGCAGCCGTTGCGGGCTATGCCCTCGGCGGCGGTTGCGAGTTCGCAATGATGTGCGATTTTATATTAGCTGCTGATAACGCAAAATTTGGCCAGCCAGAAATACTTATTGGAACTATACCCGGAGCGGGCGGTACACAGCGGCTACCTCGATTTATTGGAAAGTCAAAAGCAATGGAAATGGTGCTGACGGGCAGGATGATGGACGCGGAGGAGGCCGAAAGATCTGGGTTAGTTAGCCGGATCGTGCCCGTCGCCGACCTCATTGACGAGGCCGTTGCGACGGCCACGAAGATTGCCAACCTTTCACAGCCAATTGTTATGTTGGCAAAAGAATCGGTAAATCGAGCCTACGAGACAACCTTGGCAGAAGGTATCCATTTTGAACGACGCGTCTTTCATTCAACATTTTCAACAGAAGATCAGAAAGAAGGCATGTCGGCGTTCACCGAAAAACGCCCCGCCAAATTCAAGCAACGTTGATTTGAAGCAATAATCTGAACGTTTACAGTTTACCGAACGGGCCCAAGGTGACTAGGGAACCTTTGATTTCTGCGGCTTTAGACTTGACGCATCTGTTGCACAGCTTTATATACCGCGCGGCTTCTTAGTTGTGAATAACGGAATTTGAAATGGCCAATAGCCGAGCCGCTAAAAAACGCGTCCGTCAAAATGAACGCCGTAGTATTCGAAATCGTGGACGCCGCAGCCGCGTGCGGAGCTATCTGCGAAAAGTGGAAGAAGCCATTGCGAGCGGCAATAAAGAAGTGGCGGAAGGGGCCTTTCAGGAAGTGATGCCAGAATTGCATCGCGGTGCGCAAAAAGGGGCGTTTCATCGCAACGCTATTGGGCGCAAACTCTCAGGTCTCTCACGGCGAATCAATGCTATGTAGTTAAATTAACACACCGTTGATTTACAACAGCCGCCGGCGCATGCCGAGCGGCTTTTTTTAGCTCGTGCCGAATGGTTAGCGATTCGCGATGAGTCAATGCTTTTATTTTATTTTAATTCACTTGTTCTCCTTTCAGTCCCGTTGCGAGACTGATTAACCCTGAGTACAGTTCTACTTTAATTCGCCGTCTAGGGAGATGCTAAATTAAGTCCTGGGGGTCTTAGCCAGAAAAAACTGCAATGCTAAATTTGCGGAGAGATAACAAAAATTAATATTGCCGGTAAATAACGAATATTTGCTGGTTATTCGCTCTAGGATTGAAAGTTATATTGAGGCTTGATCGTGTTTAGGATCGGTGTGTCGACACATCGGTTAATGGTTTTGTCCCTGCTTTCTACTCGTTGTGGTCTTTTCAGCCACTCGTAGATTGTAAAGACGGTTTTAAAGTTAGGGCCACTGAGATGGCCGCAATCGATGGGTATGCCTGGCGCTTATTTAAGCGGTGGGCTTAGAGGTCAGGGTAACAATCCGGATGACAGACAAATTATCAGCGCAGTGGGCAAGAATTAGGGGACGGTTACGAGCCGAATACGGCGAAGTGGCATATAGGAGTTGGCTAAAACCAATGACATTTGTCGGCCTGGAAGGTCGCCGGGTCCGTATCACTGTCCCGACGCGCTTTATGCGAGATTGGATAGAATCGCAATATAGCGAACGCTTGGTCAGTTTATGGACTTTGGAAGCCAGTTCTGTTGAGGGCGTCGATATATTCATTACAGGAGATAAAGATCAAGACAACAACGCTTTGCCCGTAGCGAGCCCAGCCGCCATACGAGAAACAGAAGCGCAGAATAATATCAGCGCGCCCCTTGACCCACGTTTCAAATTTGAAAATTTCATCGTCGGAAAACCAAATGAACTCGCATTTGCTGCAGCTCGTCGAGTTGCAGAGGCAGAGGTAGCCCCCTACAACCCACTTTTTCTTTACGGCGGCGTTGGACTAGGCAAAACCCACCTCATGCATGCGATCGCGTGGCATATACGTCAAACACGGCCAGGAAAAAGAGTGGTTTATCTATCTGCGGAAAAATTCATGTACCAGTTCATCCGCGCCCTCCGTTTTCGCGATACCGTCGCGTTCAAGGATCAGTTCCGCTCGGTCGATGTTTTGATGATTGATGACGTGCAATTCATTGCGGGTAAGGACAGCACACAAGAAGAGTTTTTCCATACATTTAATGCATTAGTGGACCAGAACCGGCAGATTATTATTTCCGCCGATAAATCGCCAAATGATCTAGAGGGTATGGAAGAGCGGATGAAATCAAGGCTTGGTTGGGGTCTTGTGGCAGATATCCACCCCACCACCTATGAGCTTCGTCATGGAATTCTGCAAGCCAAGGCAGACGAATTGAAAATTGGTATACCTCCAAAAATTTTGGAATTCCTCGCCCATAAAATCACGTCGAACGTGCGCGAGCTAGAGGGGGCGCTAAACCGTATTGTCGCCTATGCCAACCTCATTGGTCGACCAATTACACTAGAGACCACGCAAGACGTACTCCACGATATACTCCGCGCAAATGATCGCAAAGTCACAATTGAAGAGATTCAAAAACGAGTCGCGGAGCATTTCAACATCCGGTTGTCTGAAATGTACTCTTCGCGTCGCGCGCGGGCCGTCGCAAGACCGCGTCAAATTGCCATGTACCTCGCCAAGCAATTGACGGCCCGGTCACTGCCAGAAATTGGGCGCAAATTCGGGGGCCGCGATCATACAACGGTGATGCACGCTGTTCGAAAAGTAGAAGAGCTTAAAACTACAGACAACGGTTTCGGCGAGGATGTCGAGCTGCTGCGTCGAATGCTTGAAGTTTAAATTCAGATTTGGGTGATTTTTCGCCCAAAATCAAAAATTTGGCTGTTTGACCCCCTAAATGTGTCGCAGATTCTGCCTATTCATGCTATAACTTGTGTCTTATCTAGCGTAATGACGTTTAGGTGCTCCCTCGTTTTGTGCATCCTGGACTGAATATACTTGTTAACTCTTCGAATTGCATAAAAAGACAACCATGAAACTCACCATCGAACGCGCCGCTCTATTCCGTTCTCTCGGTCACGTCCAAAGCATTGTCGAACGCCGCAACACAATTCCCATTTTGTCAAACGTGCTCCTGACATCAGCTTCGGGTCAGCTCGGGCTAACCGCGACAGACATGGATATTGCAATTGTCGAGGGCGTGGACGCCGCCATTGAAACACCGGGCTCGGCCACGGCGCCCGCCCATACGTTGTACGATATTGTTCGGAAACTTCCGGACGGAGCGCAGATTGAGCTCGATACAGGGAGTGCCGGCGACCAAATGACATTGCGCGCTGGGCGCTCGGAATTTACCTTGCAAACTTTGCCAACTGAAGATTTCCCGCAAACGGATGGCGGCGAACTACCACACAAGTTTGTTTTATCAGCAGCAGAATTTCGCGGGCTGATTGACCGCACCCGCTTCGCAATCTCGACGGAAGAGACCCGTTATTATCTCAATGGTATCTTCATGCACACAACGACTGGCGATGAGGGCGAAGTCATGCGCACCGTTGCCACAGACGGACATCGCCTTGCCCGTGTCGAAATGCAGGTGCCGGAGGGAGCGGCGGGAATGCCCGGCATCATCGTGCCGCGGAAGACCGTTAATGAACTACGCAAGCTCATCGATGAAGTTTCAGGCGATATAAGCATTGCTCTTTCGGACACAAGTGTCCGTTTCGCCTTTGGTGACGCAGTGCTAACGTCTAAATTGATTGACGGAACTTTCCCGGATTATGAACGCGTTATCCCAACAGGGAACGACAAGTCGCTAAACGTGGACTGCCGAAATTTTGCAGATGCCGTCGACCGGGTAGCAACGATTTCAACTGAAAAGTCACGTGCCGTAAAATTGGCTGCAGCAAACAACAACTTGGTTCTGACGGCGTCCAGCCCAGACAGTGGCACAGCGCGTGAAGAAATTGAAGTCGATTACAGTGGTGCTGAAATTGAAATTGGTTTCAATGCGCGCTATTTGCTCGATATTGCGCAACAAATCGAAGGGGGCGAAGCTGAGTTTGTAGTCGCCGACGCGGCCTCACCGACTATCGTCCGCGACGCAAGCGATGCGAGTGCGCTTTACGTCCTAATGCCCATGCGGGTATAGGAGGCAACATCCTAGCCAACACGACATTTCCCGCAACATCGTCTGCGGCATCTCTCGCGGTTACACGGTTGCGTCTGACTGGATTTCGTAATTATGGTGCATTATCGCTTGACTTGACACCAGAGCCTGTTGTCACCACCGGCCCGAATGGCGCTGGCAAGACGAATCTTCTAGAAGCCATTTCCTTGCTAGCTCCTGGCCGCGGCTTGCGCCAGGCACGCCTCTCCGAGATTGAACTCAGACTGCCTGATAACCAAGAAAAGCCGGCCGGCACCGTTGGCTGGGCCGTCGCTGCGACCATTGAGACAATGCAAGGTCCGATTGATATCAGCACGGGATGTTTTCCGCCAGACGAAAAAAGAATTGTGCAAATTTCTGGCGCGCGAGCAAAAAGCCAATCGGCTTTAGCAGATTTTGTTAGCGCGGTTTGGTTGACCCCGCAAATGGATCGTTTTTTTACTGACGGGCCCTCTGTCCGTCGTCGGTTTCTCGACCGTCTCGTGTTCGGGTTTGATACCACCCACGCGGGTCGCGTAAGCGCTTTTGAAAATGCGATGCGTCAAAGGGGCAAACTTTTACGACACGGGTTCGGTGACGACATTTGGTTAAGTGTATTGGAAAGTACTATTGCGGAGCGAGGTGTCGCAATAGCTGCAGCACGGCGGGAGATGGCTGACCGCTTGAATCGCGCATGTGCTGTGAGCAGAGGACTTTTCCCTCATGCAACTCTTATGATCCAAGGCGACCTTGAAACATGGCTTGATACGTATCCTGCGCTGGAAGTGGAAGATAGATTGCGTAGATCATTAGCTGAAAATCGAAACGCCAACTCGGATAGTAACAAGGCACCAATCGGTCCTCATCGGTCAGAATTACGCGTGCTACACGTCGAAAAGGGACAGCCAGCCAATCTCTGTTCAACTGGTGAGCAAAAAGCCTTATTAATCGCAATCGTTTTGGCTGATACACGACTCCGTGCGGCAGAACGCAATGCAGCGCCCCTCCTACTCCTGGATGAAGTAGCCGCACATTTGGACGGGGATCGTCGCGAATCGCTATTCGAAGAAATATTCAAGCTCGGGGCGCAAGTTTGGCTAACCGGAACTGATCATTCAGTATTCAGCGCCATGCAGAGCAGGGCGCAATTTTTGGACGTTCGTGACGGCCAAGTAAAATTGCAATAAAGAAAGTGCACGAGGATCGCAAATGAGCGAACAAGTAGTCGAAACGGGTGCCGGCGAAGACTATGGCGCAGACGCTATCAAAGTTTTGCGCGGATTGGATGCCGTTCGCAAACGACCGGGCATGTATATAGGCGACACCGATGACGGTACCGGTTTGCATCATATGGTTTTCGAAGTTGTAGACAATGCAATCGATGAGGCTATGGGTGGCCATTGCGATCGTATAGACGTCACATTGAACGGCGATGGATCCGTAACAGTCCAGGACAACGGGCGAGGTATTCCCGTCGATATACACGCGGAAGAGGGGGTCTCGGCTGCCGAAGTGATTATGACCCAATTGCATGCCGGCGGTAAGTTCGATCAGAATACTTATAAAGTTTCGGGCGGACTGCACGGAGTTGGTGTCTCTGTGGTCAACGCACTTTCTTCCGAATTGAATCTAACCATCAAAAGGGATGGCCACATTCATTTCATGAGATTTCATGACGGTAAGGCAGAAAGTCCACTATCGGTGGTCGGCAATAGTAGTGGTGAATCCGGAACAGAAGTGAATTTTACGCCCTCCGTTGCAACTTTCACGCAGACAGAGTTTAAATATTCAACATTAGAACATCGGCTCCGAGAACTGGCCTTCCTAAATCCCGGTATTCAGATCGTTCTCAGGGACGCGAGAAAGGCCGATGCTCCGACTGAAACATTCCACTATGCAGGCGGTTTAAAAGAATTTGCGCGATATTTAGACCGTTCCAAAACTCCGGTTTTTGAACCGCCTATCATTATTAGCGGTACCAAAGACGATATCATCGTAGAGATTGCGATGCAGTGGAACGACAGCTTCCACGAAACCATGCTTTGTTTCACAAATAATATTCCGCAACGAGATGGAGGAGCACATTTGGCCGGCTTCCGTGCGGCGCTGACACGGCAAATCAACAGTTACGCAGCAGAGAGCGGTATAGCGAAGCGGGAAAAAATTGGCATCACGGGAGATGACGCACGCGAAGGTTTGACCTGCATCCTTTCTATTAAAGTCCCAGATCCTAAATTCTCGAGTCAAACGAAAGAGAAACTTGTGTCCTCGGAAGTGCGGCCTGTTGTAGAATCGATTACCAATGAAAAACTTGGGCAGTGGTTCGAAGAGCATCCGACCGAAGCCAAAGGCATCGTCCAAAAGGTTGTTGAGGCGGCAACTGCGCGCGAGGCGGCCCGGAAAGCCCGTGAACTAACGCGGCGCAAAGGCGCCTTGGATATAGCAAACTTGCCCGGTAAATTGGCGGATTGCCAAGAACGGAACCCTGACAACTGCGAGATCTTTATAGTTGAGGGTGATTCAGCCGGCGGTTCTGCGAAGCAAGCGCGCGACCGACGACATCAAGCAATTTTACCGCTACGCGGAAAAATTTTAAACGTGGAACGAGCTCGATTTGATAAGATGATTGGCTCGGCTGAAATTGGCACATTGATCGCCGCCCTCGGCACCGGCGTCGGGCGAGAAGATTTTGATCCTGACAAGGTCCGATATCATAAGATAATCATTATGACCGACGCTGACGTCGACGGCAGCCACATCCGTACATTGCTGCTTACGTTTTTTTACCGTCAGATGATTGAACTGATTGAACGCGGCTTTCTCTATATTGCTCAGCCTCCGCTCTACCGAATCCAGAAAGGTAAATCAGAGGTTTACTTGAAGGATGATGCTGCCATGGAAGAGTTTTTGATGAGAGAAGCCATCGGTAACTGCACTTTGACCATAGGTAGCGGTGAAGAGGTCGGGCGCGACGAACTGCAAGAAATTTTATCAGAGGCAAGCAAAGCAAAACATATGCTTGAGCCGCTTGCCCGAAAAGTTGGCGATATAGATGTCGTAGAACAAACTGCAATTGCTGGCGCATTGAATGCCGATGTACTTAGCAACCCTGAGCAAGCGCAGCAAGCGGCTGATTATGTCGCAAAACGACTTGATTCGCTCGCAGACCCACTAGAACGGGGTTGGACTGGTGAACCAAAAACAAATGGCGGAGTTATCTTTAGTCGAACGCTACGCGGTGTCACACAAAGACGCGAAATTGACGGCGACTTAGTCAAGAGCGTGGAAGGGCGACGCCTTGATGAAATGGCGCCAAAGTTACAGCGGTTCTATGGTCGATACCCAACCCTCCACGCAAAAGAGGAAGAGATCCGCATCTCTGGTCCCGTCGAACTCATCGACAGGGTCATGGACCTTGGGAAAAAAGGAATCGGGGTACAACGCTATAAAGGCCTTGGCGAGATGAACCCAGAACAACTCTGGGAAACCACGATGGACGAGAACGCCCGGACGCTACATCAGGTAAAAATTAACCATGCAGACGAGGCGGGCGAACTTTTCTCGACTTTGATGGGCGACCTTGTAGAACCACGCCGCGACTTTATCCAGGCAAACGCCCTGAAAGTTGCGAATTTGGACGTCTAATGCGAGTCGATCCGTAGCATTGTCATCATCGTTGACCTAGGCTAAACGTAGCGTTAGCAAAAATAAGATGCGGTGGCGAAAAGGAACCGGGCGTGACATTTGAACAAAAAAACAATTACTCATTTGAGGAACTCCTTGAATGTGGTCACGGTCGCCTCTTTGGCGCGGGCAATGCTCAACTCCCTCTACCGCCCTTTCTCATGTTGGACCGCATCACCCAAATCTCGTCTGAAGGTGGACTTTATGGTAAAGGCCAAATCACAGCCGAAATGGATATCAAACCGGACCTGTGGTTCTTCAAATGCCATTTTGAGAACGATCCTGTAATGCCGGGATGTCTTGGGTTGGACGCCATGTGGCAACTTGTTGGCTTTTTCCTAGGTTGGCTTGGCGGACTTGGCCGGGGACGAGCCATTAGTGTTGGCGACGTGAAATTTTCTGGCCAAGTCCTCGATACAGCTAAAAAGTTGACATACCAAATAAATATAAAACGCGTGATCATGCGTAAGCTGGTCATGGGCATCGCCGACGGCGTTTTAAATGTCGACGGCCAGCCAATTTACGACGCGAAAGACATTCGCGTCGGCCTATTCACTCCTAGCGAACAATCCTGACGGTGGCATCATGCGACGAGTAGTCGTCACCGGACTCGGCATCGTATCCTGCATTGGAAACAATAAAACCGAAGTCCTAGACTCCCTAAAATCCGGCAAGTCCGGCATTGAGTTTTGTGAAAAGTATGCCGAACTTGGCTTTCGTAGCCATGTACACGGCTCAATAAAGCTCGATATCGAAGAGGTTCTTGATCGAAAGATTCGGCGCTTCTTAGGCGACGGTGCTGCATACAATTATATTGCTATGCAGGAAGCAATCAAAGATTCGAGGCTTCGCCCAGATGATGTCTCGAATGAACGCACCGGGCTAATTATGGGCTCAGGAGGGCCCTCAACTAAGAATTTGCTGTGGTCTTGGGACACTTTGCGGGCAAAATCAGCAAAGCGTGTCGGTCCGTATATGGTGCCGCGCACAATGTCGAGCACCAACTCAGCAACACTTGCCACACCTTTTCAAATTAAGGGTGTCAATTATTCAATTACGTCTGCCTGCGCAACGAGCACGCATTGTATAGGTAATGCGGCGGAGCTGATCCAATTCGGCAAACAGGATATTATGTTTGCGGGCGGCGGCGAGGAGTTGGACTGGACAATGACACTTTTGTTTGACGCGATGCCCGCCCTGTCATCGAAGTATAATGATACGCCTAAAACAGCGAGTCGGCCCTACGATCAAAACCGAGACGGGTTTGTTATTGCCGGAGGCGGGGGTGTTGTCGTCCTCGAAGAATTAGAGCATGCAAAAGCACGAAATGCGAAGATTTATGCAGAGCTCGTCGGTTATGCTGCAACATCGGATGGACACGACATGGTGCAACCTTCCTCTGAAGGAGCCGTGCGATGTATGAAACTAGCGCTGGCCGGTTTAAATGATCAGGTATCATACATTAATACACATGGTACCAGCACACCGGTCGGTGACATCAGCGAACTTAAAGCAATACGGGCGGTATTTAGCGACGCACTCCCCAAGATCAGCTCTACAAAATCGCTCACAGGGCATTCTCTGGGCGCGACCGGTGTTCATGAGGCTGTCTATTCTCTTTTGATGATGGACAATCGATTTATTGCCGCTTCAGCAAATATCGAAGACCTGGATCAGGAAGCGGAAGGATTTCCAATCGTCCGCGAGCGCGAAGACAATGTGGACCTTGACGTTGTGGTCTCCAATAGTTTCGGATTTGGCGGGACGAACGGGTCTCTTGTCTTCCGCCGCTATCAATCCTAGTCGTACTGCTGCGACGGCATTTATATTGTGTCAGACACCCACGAAACAAAACTTGGTTCTTCCTCCAATCTGCCTCTAATGGCAGGTAAGCGTGGCCTCATCATGGGTGTTGCGAACGATCATTCAATCGCGTGGGGTATCGCAGATCATTTGCACCAGCAGGGTGCCGAACTCGCTTTCACCTATCAAAGCGAAGCGCTCGGCCGACGAGTAAAGCCACTTGCCGGATCTGTTAACTCTTCAATTGTCGTACCCTGCGACGTTTCTGAACAAGACAGCATTGATGAAGCTTTTGACCGTGTCGCCGAAATATGGCCAAAGTTGGATTTCGTCGTACACGCCATTGCCTATTCAGACAAGGAAGAGTTGAAAGGACGATATATCGACACCTCTAGGGATAACTTTCTAAATACACTTGATATTTCATGTTATTCGTTCACCGCCGTCGCACGGCGCGCCGCCCGTTCGATGAGTGGGGGCGGTAGCTTGTTGACATTGACATATGACGGCTCTCAACGCGTAATGCCGAACTACAACGTCATGGGCGTCGCAAAAGCTGCCCTAGAGGCAAGTGTCCAGTATCTCGCTGCTGATTTGGGGAACAAAGGCATTCGGGTGAATGCAATTTCCGCGGGCCCAATGCGAACATTGGCAGGATCCGCAATTGGCAGTGCCCGTTTCGTTTTCAAATGGCAGGGAGAAAACGCGCCACTTCGGCGGAACGTTTCATTGGATGATATTGGTGGCGCAGGCGTCTATATTCTATCCGATCTATCAAGCGCCGTGACCGGCGAGGTTCTTTATATTGATTGCGGTTACAATGTTGTCGGCATGGCTATGACCCCAGAATAGTTGACGATAATTAGCTAAAAACGCAGTGAATCTTTTCACTGCGTTTTTTATTTGCAAATGTACCACACAGCCTAATCGTCAGCCCTTGCGCGTCCGCGGCGTGGGCGGTCGTCACGATTACCTCTATCACCACGCGATGGTCGTGGCTCAACCGGGATCTCTTCGCCAGTCTCCTGATTAACCGCTCGCATTGAGAGTTTGACCTTGCCACGATCAAGGCCAATGACTTTCACCTTTACTGTGTCACCCAAAGACACCACATCACCCACTTCGCCGACGCGCTCTTGCGCAAGCTCAGAAATGTGTACAAGGCCGTCCTTACTCCCTAAGAAATTCACGAAGGCGCCAAAATCCATCAGTTTCACAACCTTACCGTCGTAAATCGTGCCTACCTCTGGCTCTGCGACAATACTTGTGATCCAATCTATGGCCTTTTGACCAGCTTCGCCATCTATAGCCGCAACCTTGATTGTACCGTCATCCTCAATATCGACTTTTGCACCAGTCACTTCGCAAATTTCACGAATGACCTTCCCACCAGTACCGATAACTTCACGAATCTTATCTCGCGGAATCGTCATCGTCGTGATACGCGGTGCATTGTCAGACACACTCTCTCGAGCCGCGTTGATAGCTGCTTCCATTTCGCTAAGGATATGCATACGACCATCTTTTGCTTGGCCCAACGCAATACGCATGATTTCTTCAGTGATCGAAGTGATCTTAATATCCATCTGAAGCGAAGTGACGCCCTTTGATGTACCAGCCACTTTAAAATCCATATCCCCAAGATGATCTTCGTCACCCAGGATATCGGAGAGCACGGCAAATTCATCCTCTTCCTTGATGAGACCCATTGCAATACCCGCCACCGGATTACCAAGCGGAACACCCGCATCCATCATTGACATGGAAGAACCGCAGACGGTTGCCATCGAAGACGAACCGTTAGATTCGGTAACTTCCGAAACAACTCGCATAGTATACGGAAAATCCTCTTTACTAGGCAACAGAGGTCGAATGGCCCGCCACGCGAGCTTCCCATGACCAATTTCACGGCGGCCCGGAGACCGCAAGAATGATGCTTCTCCAACCGAATAGGGCGGAAAGTTATAGTGCAACAGGAAGCTTTCGCGATATTCGCCTTCAAGCGCATCAATGATTTGTTCATCTTGGCCTGTACCAAGAGTCGTCACCACGAGCGCTTGCGTCTCGCCGCGCGTAAACAACGCAGAGCCGTGTGCCCGCGGCAAAATACCTACTTCGCAGGATATATCACGAACAGTCTTTGTGTCTCGGCCGTCAATTCTTTGCCCTGTCTTGATTATACTGCCTCGGACGATATCCTTCTCAACTTTCTTAAAGACAGACGCACCAATCTCGGAATCAAGATCTTCCTCTTCAAGAGCTTGCATTACAGCATCACGCGCGGCACTAAGGGCCTCTACACGCTCTTGCTTGACGGTGATTTGATAAGCTGCACTCACCGGTTTTGTTGCAAGCTCTTTGACCCGTGCAGCAACGGCATCGAATTGCTCTGGTGCTTCTGGAAGGTCCCAAGGCTCTTTCGCACATGCCTCGGCCAGCTCAATTATCGCATTTATAATAGCCTGTGACTGTTGATGGCCGAAAGTGACGGCCTTTAACATGGTGTCTTCGTCCAACTCTTCGGCCTCCGACTCGACCATTAAAACCCCTTCACGCGTTCCAGCGACAATGAGGTCCAAGCTAGAGTTCTCGAGTTCACCCTGCTTCGGATTTAGAACGAATTCTCCGTCAATGAATCCTACACGGCAGCCGCCAATCGGTCCCATAAATGGCACACCGGAAATTGTGAGGGCGGCCGACGCACCAACGAGTGAAACAATATCTGGATCATTTTCTAAGTCATGAGCGACAACGGTGCAGATAACTTGCGTTTCATTCCGGAACCCGTCCGGAAACAGCGGCCGGATTGGCCGATCGATCAAGCGCGAGGTCAAAGTTTCCTTCTCTGACGGCCTACCTTCGCGTTTGAAGAAGCCGCCTGGAATTTTACCCGCGGCAAATGTTTTTTCTTGATAATTGACGGTCAGAGGAAAAAAATCCTGACCTGGCCTTACGGACTTATTCGCTACGGCCGTACACAATACCTGTGTACCGCCATAGGTCACCAAGACGGCGCCGTCCGCTTGTCGGGCGATTTTCCCCGTTTCCAAAACAAGCGGCCGACCACCCCATTCAATTTCCTTGCGTGTGATATCAAACATCCATCATTCCTTCAGATCTCCGTTGTGTTTTTGCCTATACATCAACGGCTGTTTACGCCCAGGCCATCCCGGACGTGCTTCGTTCATTCGTGTCTCGGTCTTTCATTGATCACTTTCCAAACGAGCTCTACCTGGCGGATCGAGCCTGTCGCGCACCTGCACAACTTTCCCACCACCGTAAAACGACGCCGGTCTGCAACACGGTTCAGTTTTAGCGGCGCAGTCCGAGCTGCTTGATCAAAGCCGCGTATCTTGGGCTTTCCTTACGCTTCAGGTAATCAAGCAACCGGCGGCGCTGGCCAACCATTATCAACAAACCCCGCCGCGAATGGAAATCCTTCTTATGAATTTTCATGTGTTCTGTGAGATTATTGATACGTTCTGTGAGGATCGCAACCTGCACATCCACGGAGCCGGTATCACCGGCAGCCTGGGCATACTCCTTGATAAGTTCCTCTTTACGTTCAGCCGTAATCGACATCGCATCCTCCATTAGGATTATATGTGTAGTACCCGAACTGGCCGAACTTCACCGGCGCTGTATCGCGTTAGCGCAACCGGTTTGCCCGTCGCCGTTGCGAGTACCGTTTCACCGTCTTTAAACGCAGAAATGCGTTCTAAATCGGTCTTCCGGATAAGGGGTACCACCTGTCCATTTCTCAAGCGGGCTGCCTCTTGCTCAGTCAAGGCCAATGCCGGGATGTCGTCCAGCGGGGTCTCAACAGGGCGTAAACCTCCGGAAGCGGCCGGACTTTGCCCAAACGATTCAAGTTCGTCCAGTGAAATCGTATCAATCTCGTGAAATGGTCCGACCGCCGTTCTGCGCAGTGCCGCGATGTGGCCCACCGTTCCAAGAGCGCGGGCAAGATCACGCGCCAACCCACGCATGTAGGCGCCTTTGCCACTAACGACAGAAAAGATCGCGTGGTCTGCATCTTGAATGGCTATAAGTTCAAGCGCATCGATATAAATCGAACGCGCTACGAGCTCTACATCTTCGCCATTGCGCGCTAAGTCGTATGCCCTTTGTCCGTCAATTTTTATTGCGGAGTAAACTGGCGGCACTTGCATAACATCACCAATAAATTGAGAAAGCACATTTCGAATCTCAGTTTCGCCCGGCCGAACGGCGCTTTCTTTAATCGGGTTACCTTCCTGGTCGTCAGTATTAGTGGCAATTCCCCATCTCAACGTGAACTGGTAATGCTTCTGCGTATCAACGACAAAGGGAAGCGTCTTGGTTGCCTCACCAAGTGCGATAGGCAGCACACCCGTTGCAAGCGGATCAAGGGTCCCTGCATGACCCGCTTTCCGCGCATTAAAAATCCGTCGGACTGCACCGACTGCGGATGTCGACGTCATGTGAGCGGGCTTGTCAAGAATGACCCAACCATTGATCGCTTTTCCAGACCGCCTACGACGTCCCATCAATACTTTCCCCATCAGCCAGATCACGCGACACACCCGGCTCCCTTAAAATGTTGTTGATTTTCGACGCTAGGTTGAAACGGTCGTCGAGCTCAAACGAAAGCCGCGGCGTATATTTCAATCGAACCCGCCGCCCAATTTCACCCTGAAGATAAGAGGATGCACGCCCCAACGCCGTCAAAATTTCAGGGTCCGTGGATTCGTCGCCTAATGGCGTTATAAACGCGGTCGCGCGTTTCAGATCAGGACTAGTCCGAACCTCTGTGACGGTAATGGCTCGCCCCCTGAGTTTGGGATCGCGAAGTCCACCGCGCGCCAAAACTTCTGCAAGCGCATGACGCAGCTCCTCACCAACGCGCAGCTGACGAAGACTCGGTTTCTTATTTCGTGCCATATTGTGCTTTGCGCCTTTGCGCTCACCCACTATAGACTTCGAGCGATCTCTTCTGCCTCAAAGCATTCGATGACATCGCCTTCTTTAATGTCATCGTAGTTCTCAAATGCCATACCGCACTCGTAACCTTGCTGGACGTCACGGACATCATCCTTAAAGCGACGCAGCGATTTCAAGCTGCCTTCGAAAATGACCACATCATCACGCAGCAATCGTACTTTATTACCACGCTTGAACAGGCCTTCAGTAATCATACAACCCGCGGCCTTTCCAGACCGCGAGACACTAAACACATCTCGAACTTCGGCATAGCCGATTTGCCGTTCACGGACTTCAGGCGCCAAAAGGCCTTCCATTAGCTGCTTCATGTCGTCAATGAGATTGTAAATTATTGAATAATAACGAATGTCGACATGATCGCGATTGGCCATCTCGCGCGCTTGGGGGTTGGCACGAACGTTGAAGCCGATGACTAATCCGCCAGAGGAATTCGCAAGAATAATATCCGATTCAGTAATGCCTCCGGCCGCGCTATGCATCACACGAACCTTCACCTCGTCAGTCGAGAGATTTTCAAGAGCGCCTATAATCGCCTCAATCGATCCTTGCACATCACCACGAATGATTACCGGCAACTCCTGCGCCTCACCAGCCTGGATCTGATCAAACATTTGTTCGAGCGTGCCTCGGCCACTAACAGTTAATGCTTTCTGACGCTCTGCTCGTTTGCGATATTCAGTAATCTCACGTGCTCGTGCTTCGTCCTCAACCGCAACGAATTCATCGCCAGCTGATGGGGGGCCCTGGAGGCCAAGCACCTCAACCGGTTCGGATGGGCCCGCGGATTGAATTGTTCGGCCGCGATCATCAATCAGCGCTCGAACGCGACCCCATTCATTGCCCGCAATTAAGACATCGCCACCCTTCAATGTTCCACGCTGAACTAAGACAGTCGCGACAGCACCTCTGCCACGCTCAAGTTTCGCGTCGATGATAGCGCCCTGCGCCAACCGATCCGGGTTACTCTTCAATTCAAGAATTTCCGCCTGTAGAAGAATCGCTTCTTCCAATTTATCAAGATTTATCTTCTCGGTCGCTGAAACTTCAATATCCAGCACATCGCCGCCCAGTTTCTCAACAACAATTTCATGATTAAGCAATTCATTGCGAACCCGGTCGGTATCCGAATCAGGTCGATCAATTTTGTTAATCGCTATTATAATCGGCACTTCAGCAGCCTTGGCGTGATTCAGGGCTTCAATTGTTTGAGGTTGAACACCGTCGTCTGCCGCAACAACCAACACCACAACATCTGTCACCTGCGACCCACGCGCGCGCATCGCAGTGAAAGCGGCATGACCAGGGGTATCTATAAATGTAATTCGTTGGCCATCGGCTAGGTCAATCTGATAAGCGCCAATATGCTGTGTAATGCCGCCCGCCTCTCCGGCCGCCACGTCCGTCGCCCTTAAGGCATCAAGCAGCGAAGTTTTACCGTGATCAACATGCCCCATTACCGCAACGACTGGCGGTCGGGCCATAAGGTCTTCCGATTTATCGTCATCGCCTTGAATGCCGATCTCAACGTCGGATTCAGAGACTAATTTTGCATTATGGCCAAACTCCTGAACTATTAACTCTGCCGTTTCAGCATCTAAAACATGATTAACATTAGCCATTATATCGAGTCGCATCAGTGCCTTTACAACGTCCACGCCACGCTCAGCCATACGATTAGCAAGGTCGGATACAGTAATCGTATCCGGGATTACAACTTCCCGCACAATCTTTTGCATCTCGCCACTATCGCGTTGTTCCTTCGCTCGTTGGCGTTCGCGTTCACGCGCCCTGCGAACCGCCGCCAAACTCCTAACGCGATCCTCTTCAACTCCATCCGCTTCATCCAAAGCTTGAGTAATTGTGAGCTTTCTGTCGCGTCGGCGCGGTTCGTTGCGCGTGCGCGGTGTCGGCCGTTGCTCCGCATCTTGCTTTCCCGCTCGGCGTGGCGACGGTCCGGATGACTGATCGGCAGCATTAGTCCGGCGCGGTTCCACGCGAGCACTATCCGCCCGTTTCGTGCGGGCGCCCGCATTCTCTTCCGGAGCAGGGGCAGCAGCCGCCGCTTCAGCGGCCGCTCGCATTGCCGCTTCCTTTTGCTTCGCTTCCTCTTCTTCTGCCTTCTTCCTTTCCGCCTCTTTCGCCTCCTCTTGCGCCTTCCGTTCCATTTCTAGGCGTTTTTGGTCTTCTAACTCCGCTATCTGGCGAAGCTCCTCATCGTGCACGGCTCCCCTCAACGCTCGGACACGTGCTGCACGTTCTTCCTCAGTTAAATTCCCAAGATCAGGAATACTTACCCCTTCAACTTCCGGCGTTTCAACAGGGTTTGCTGGCTCGGATACGGCACGCATGTTCCCGCCAGCACCACGCTCAAAGGTCCGCTTCTTCTTGACCTCGACCGTGACCGATTTCGTTCGTCCATGGCTGAAACTTTGCCGGACCTGACCAGTCTCAACTGTCTTTTTTAACTCAAGGCGTCCGGGCCGCCGAAGCGTCAATTTTCCGTCCTGTTCATCTTTCTGCGTCATTCGTCACCCCATTTCACCCTTCCAGGCGAAAACCCTTCAATCGCTGCGCTTCAAACTGCAGCTTATCCGCTAAACCACAGTTACCCAATGCAACATGGATTGCCTTTTCGCGCCCAAACGCGACACCTAATTCAGCCGCCCATAGACATTCGATTAATGGGACGCCATAAGCAAATTTCTTCATCTTTTCGCGGCTGCTTTTCGCACCATCATTCGCAATAACCAGCAAAGGATTCGGCCGACCACGTAACCACAGTCTAACTTTCTCGTATCCGGCCACTGCTTCGCCAGCGCGACGAGCCAAGGCGATAAGGTCGATACAGCGTTTTGTCAATAAGCGTTCTACTTGTATGGCGAGTTCTTCCGGTGCAATAACCGAATGCCGAGTGGCTCGAACAAACTTACCTTTAGTAACAGCAGTAGATATTTCTTTTGGATTTGCACGAACCCAAAGGCCTCGCCCCGGTAATTTACCTAAAACGTCCGGAACAATACAACCATCCGGACCCACAACAAAACGAATGCACTCTTCCGGCCCCAGAGAAGCACCACTAACAATGCAGCGCCGAATCCGGATAATACCAGTATCGTGGGCGGTCTCCTTTGCGGAAGCCAGCATGATCTTCAAACATCCCCCTTAAACCGCTGCAGGTTCAGACGCTGCTTTCGCGTCTTCTCCTACTTCAGCTTCTTGGCTCGCGGCCAATTCATCGGCCGTGAACCAACCTGCGGCAATTCTGGCTGCCATAATCAAATCGTTAGCCGTACTCAAAGAAATCCCATGTTCACGCAAATATCCCTCTTCGGGATCAGTAAGCTCGTCGCCAGCCAAATCAGCAAAATCCTCTAAAGTCTTGATCTCCTGCTGACCCAAAGTAACAAGCATGGCATCGGTCAATCCTTCGACCCCAGCCAAAGCATCTTCGATTCCGAGTGCGCGACGCTCTCCGACAAGTCGCTCGCTCTCAGCCTCGAGGAAGTCTCGCGCGCGGAGTTGCAGCTCTTGTGCAATCTCTTCTTCAAAACCTTCAATGACAGTAAGGTCTTCCAATGGCACATAGGCTACTTATTCAACACTAGTGAAACCTTCCGTAACTAGAAGATGCGCCAAGACATCGTCGACGTCCAAAGCAGCCATAAATCGCTCGCTTCGCTCGCGACGTTCCTGTTGGCGGCGATCACTCTCCTCCTCTTCGGTAAGAATATCAATTTCCCAGCCGGTTAGCATTGAAGCCAAACGGACGTTTTGTCCGCGGCGCCCAATTGCTAGACTAAGCTGCTCATCGGGAACGACCACTTCAATCTTTCCCGCATCTTCGTCTAGGACAACCTTCGCAACTTCAGCCGGTGCCAACGCATTTACAACAAAAGTTGCTGGATCCATAGACCATGGAATAATGTCGATTTTCTCGCCCTGTAGCTCTGCTACGACAGCCTGAACCCTACTGCCACGCATACCAACACAGGCACCGACCGGATCAATGCCGGAATCATGGGATAACACCGCGATTTTGGCCCGGCTACCGGGATCACGAGCAACCGATTTTATATCAATGATACCGTCATAAATCTCGGGCACTTCCTGAACAAACAATTTCGTCATGAAGGTAGGATGCGCACGCGACAAGAAAATTTGCGGACCGCGCAATTCCCGCCTTACATCGTAAATATAGGCGCGGACCCGATCGCCACGGCGAAAACTCTCGCGCGGTAAGAGTTCCTCCCTCCGCAAAACTGCCTCCCCACGGCCTAGGTCCACAGTCACATTGCCGAATTCAATGCGCTTTACCAAGCCGTTAACGACCTCGCCCGCGCGATCTTTAAACTCTTCATATTGGCGCTCGCGCTCGGCTTCGCGAACTTTTTGCACAATAACTTGCTTTGCCGTTTGTGCTGCAATACGGCCAAAATCAATCGGTGGCAATGGGTCGACGATAAATTCACCAATCACCGCATCGCCCTTACGCTGATGGGCTACATCCAGCGTCACCTGGGTAACTTCATTTTCAATCTCTTCGACCACCTCAATGTATCGCGCCAAACTAATTTCACCAGACCGGCGATCAATAACGGCACGAATGTCGTGCTCTTGGCCGTATTTTGACCGGCCCGCCTTTTGAATAGCCTGTTCCATCGCTTCAAGCACCTGCTCACGGTCGATGGCTTTCTCACGCGCGACAGCATCTGCCACCTGCAACAATTCGGTCTTCTGTACGACGGCTGTTTCCGACATTTTCCTACGCTCGCCCTTGCTTTGCTACTTCGGCCGATCCAGCCGCCAGCAGTTCATCGGTAATTATCAATCTGGCCTTATCGATTTCTTCGAATGGCAATTCTGTTGTTCCATTCTCCGTAACAATCGTTACCAGACCCCCTGCATATCCAGCCAACACACCGCGATAACGACGCTGCCCATTTAGGGCCTGGTGGAGCTCAATTTTAGCTTCAAAACCCAAATATCGTTCAAAATCCTTTTGTCTCACAAGCGGCCGATCCAATCCAGGCGAGCTTACTTCCAATGTATACGCGCCATTAATTGGATCTTCGACGTCGAAAATGGCAGAAACAGTTCGGCTGATGAATGCACAGTCCTCTACCGTCATCGTGCCTTCATCCAATCGTTCCGCCATAATCTGTAATGTCGGGCGATCCTTACCGATCGCCATAACGCGGACCACCTCGTATCCTATATCAGCCAAAGGCGGTGCAATTAACGCCCTGACGGCCTGCATTCGTGTATTGTTCATATTCTTCAACTAAAAAGGGCGGACGCTCGGCCCACCCAACACAAACAGCGTCATGAAATCTGAATGACACCAGACGCATTTTGTTTACGGGATTTGCTCTTTGGATTCAAGAAATTTCTATTCGGACTTAGAAGTATTTGTCCGCTGCCGACGACGAAATTTCAAATAGATGCACGAACGGCCCTCCACCAAGGCTTTGCTTTCGTAGCGGGTTGGTGGCCAATCGAAAGTTCGCTCTCGCCAATCCTTTGCCGACCGCGCGATCCACTCGAAATCCGGATGCGCACGAAAGTGCTTTAAAGTCCAACGGATATACCCCATTTCATCACTGGCAACCCTAACCTCGGCACCGTCACACAAAATACGAGACAAAGTGTCCAGGTTATCTGGATTAACGAATCGCCTTCCGGCATGCCGTTTTTTTGGCCAGGGGTCAGGGAAAAGCACAAAAGCACGAGAAATTTTTGAATCTTCAATGCAATCCATAAGTAGCCGCGCATCGTCCGAGTATATCCGAATATTTTGAAGGTTTTCCTGTCCAATAATTGTCAAGAGGCGCGCGACGCCATTAATAAATGGTTCACAGCCAATAAAACCTATTGTCGGATGGGCCTTTGCTTGAGCGGCCAGATGCTCGCCACCACCAAAACCAACCTCAAGCCAAAATGTTCGTTGATTACACGAAAACAAACCATCCAGTGACAGGGGACCATTTGCAAGGACGATTTGGAGCTTTGGCAGCATATCTCGCAGCAGTCGCTCGCGACCAATGCGCAATCGCCGCCCGTGACGGCGCCCGAAGAATCGACGGGATGAGCGATGGTCCAAAAAACTAGTTTTCTTATAAACGATTTAGGTCAAGGCTGACTTCAATGCATCCACGAGATCTGTAGATTCCCAGGAAAATCCACCGTCTAAATCGGGTTCGCGACCAAAGTGCCCGTATGCCGACGTGCGCGCGTAGATAGGTCGGCTGAGATTTAGATGCTCGCGAATACCGCGAGGGCTCAAATCCATAGCTTCTTGCGCTGCCGCCGCAAGCTTCCGGTCATCAACCCGCCCCGTTCCAGACGTGTCGACATAGACGGAAAGAGGCTTTGAGACACCGATAGCATACGCAATTTGAATCGTGCAACGATCCGCAAGATCGGCGGCTACAATATTTTTTGCGACATAACGTGCTGCATACGCCGCCGAACGGTCAACTTTTGTGGGGTCTTTGCCAGAAAATGCACCACCGCCATGAGGCGACGATCCCCCATAGGTATCGACGATAATTTTACGCCCGGTCAAACCAGCGTCTCCGTCTGGACCACCAATGACAAATCTACCCGTCGGATTTACATAGAATTCCTCCTCCGGGCACATCCAACCCTTAGGCAGCACTTTTAAAACGTGTTCCCGCACAAGTTCCCGAATATCATCTTGATCCATGTCGTCGGCATGTTGCGTAGAAACGACAACTGACGTGGTGCCTGTCGGCTGCCCATTCTCGTAACGAATTGTTAGCTGACTTTTTGAATCTGGCCCAATGCCCGGCAACTCGCCCGCGTGTCGGGCGGCTGACATGCTTTTTAATATTTCATGACAATAATGTATTGGGGCAGGCATTAGCGCGGTCGTTTCCCGGCACGCATAGCCAAACATAAGTCCTTGGTCGCCTGCACCTTCATCTTTGTTACCGGCGGCATCTACACCTTGGGCAATATCCGCTGATTGCGAATGGACGAAGCAGTCCACGGACATGTTCTTCCAGTGGAAAGTGTCTTGTTCATATCCAATCTCACGTACGGCCTTACGTGCAAGTTCTTCCATCGTGTCGGCAGTAATGCTGTCCGGCCCACGAACTTCGCCGGCTAATACGACACGATTTGTCGTCACCAAAGTCTCACAGCCTACACGAGAATTTTCACCCGAAGACATGAAGACATCAACGACTTCATCGGAGATTCGATCGCAAATTTTATCGGGGTGCCCTTCAGACACTGACTCGCTTGTGAAAAGAAAATCGCTGTTGCTCACGCTTCCCCCTTAATAATCTGCCAAAGAACTTACCTACGGCGCTCCAAGACGCCACAAAATGCTGTTTCCACGGGCGCCCCCTTGTCGCAATCTTTCACTTCGCCGTCAAGAGAACGAAAAGATCTAGGTTATTTTTAATTATCTGATATTCGAGTGCGAACGTGTGCCTAGTCGAGATGGAGGTATACGCATCTCGTTCCAAAGTATCGAAGCGAAAAATCAGTAATGTGCTTAAACGAGCCGCAATTTTTCGTGTTTCTTTTAGTTGCAAATTCTGTAAATGTTACGTCGGGAATGTACTAAGATCTAAGTCTGTACTCACGACCTCTTCTAAATTATAAAGGTCGTCGAACGGGACACCCCAATGCTTTTCCGTCTTTGGAAACTTGAAAGTACCGTTTCTTTCAAAACCCAACCTAATTTCGAATTATCGATAAAAAGTTAATAATCGTCAGAATTTAAAAACGTATTCTGTAAAAACTTGCCCTCGGGCCGCTGTACTTATACAGACCTAATTTTTTCAAGACGGTGAATTCCTACCGTTGACAATACAATTAAAACAACCATTGCAAAAAATACAGTGTCACCCAAGCGACTGTAGAGTGGCGCATGCCGTAATGGCGCAGGAAGCCGAAAATCCAAATAGCCCGAAACATTTAGTGGAATTGTGCCGCGCACGCGCCCATACGAATCGATAACACCGGAAATGCCAGTGTAAGCTGCTCGTACCACCGGCATCCCCTCTTCAACCGCACGAAGACGGGCATTCGAAAAATGCTGATGTGGACCCGACGTTGCACCGTACCACGCATCATTTGTCAAATTTACAATAACCTCCGGTCGGTCCGAATCGTTAACTACGTTCGCCGGAAATATAATCTCATAACAAACCAAAAAACTGGCCGCTGGCAATCCAGGCAGCCGAAGTGTTCGCACACCAGAGCCTGGCAAATAGCCACTAGCTCCCTGCGTGATCTTTTCGAGAGGCAATACTGAAGCTAGCGGGACATATTCGCCAAACGGCACAAGGCGAGATTTATCGTAGTATCCAGCAATTTGACCGGTATCATCGAGCGCTAATATTGCGTTGTGGACGCCACCCTCCCAGTTGTGACGCGGGGCCCCCGTTATTAAAAGCCCCTTTTCTGGAACCACGCTCGACAGCGCCTCCCTGCTTTTCAAATCCCGTTCAAGATACAGTGTCGCAGCCATCTCGGGCCAAATGATATGTCGGACCCATGACGGGCGATTTTCAATGCTGAGGCGCAGATGTGCGCGGATATTCCGAGCCCTATGTTGAGGTGCCCATTTCTCGCGTTGCGATATATTGGCCTGCACCAGTCGAATGCCAACACCTGAGGTCCCATTGACCCCAACGCCTGCCAAACGGATTTCGCCTACAGCCCAGTGCGTCCCAAGGATCGCTATAGGTAGAATTATTGCGACAAATCTTTGCCATAGCAGCGAAGATGCTAACGCGCTCGGAAGCGTTGCCGTAAGAAGGGCCGCAATACCCATGCCATAAATACCGTAAAGCGAGGCGGATTGCAGAAGTGGGTCGACCCCCGCCCAAACATGCCCAAAAAGATTCCAAGGCAAACCGGTCAAAATATTGCCCCTTAGCCAATCGGCGACAGAAAAGGCCGCCGTTACAGCGAACGCCATCGCCAAGGGCCCGCGCGCAAAAGAAGCCGCAAGACCGGCCAATCCGCTAAAAACTGCGAGAAAAGCGGGCAGTCCAAGCGATGCAAACGGCAGCATCCAAGCATGCTGATCGGCAAAGACTAGCAGCGCATTACCGATCCAATACAGGCCGAAGACGAAGTAACCAAATGAAAATGCCCAGCCAACAGCGAAGCCCGACCATCTTCCATTGGGTCCATAAACCAAACACCATACCAATCCTACGCCCGACAGTATGAAAGCAGGAAAGCAGTTGACAGGTGGTAAAGCCAAGGTTGCAAATGCACCCAAGAATATGAGGAATCCCCAACGGCGCCAACCTCGTAATGCGCCAACCCTGTAGGCCAACCGATTGAGCGCAGCCATCATGAATCAAGGCTGCCTGAGTAATCAGCGCGAATTCTCGTCATCGTTTGAAATATTACAAACACGCACGCGCCGGACTCGTCTAGCATCCGCGTCGGTAATCTCAAATTCCACACCGGAAGATTCATGCAGAAGGACCTCACCCCTAGTAGGCACTCGACCGGCCAGATTAAACACAAGGCCTCCGACCGTATCAGGTCCATCCTCGCGCTCTTCCACCGTTCGGATAGCGATGATTGATTCTTCAAACTCGTTCAGCTCAAGGCGTGCATCAACATCAATCGTGCCATCCCCCCGCGGGGTTAACATCGGCTCCTCATCCACATCGTGTTCATCTTCGATTTCACCAACAATTTGTTCAACCAGATCCTCAATTGTCGTCAAACCATCGATACCACCATATTCGTCAACGACAAGCGCCATATGGATGCGGTCTTGACGCATCTGAAGCAATAAATCGAGGACACGCATACTTGGCGCCACAAACAATATTTTCCGCAACAGCTCTCGCGTATCAAATATCTCTTCCGCCACAATAGAGGCCAATATGTCCTTAATATGTATCATCCCGAGGACATCATCGAGATTTCCCCGATAAATTGGCATCCGAGAATGAGACTCTTCTACCAATAATTTTAGTATTTCATCCAGCTCAATTGAAACATCAACAGCAATTATATCGGCCCGAGGTACCATCACATCCGACACGGTCAATGCGCCAACGGTCAGCACCTTATCAAGCATCGCCCGCGCTACGGGGTCAACAGGCGGTTCATTCTCCTCATGCTGTTCAATCAGTTCTTCGAACGTCTCTCGCAGACTTGAATCACCGTTGCGCCCAAATCGAGTGCCCCGCAATAGAGCACGGAAAAAACCTTGAGGCTTGGCGTCATCTGGGGCGGTTTCCATAGTACGATTATTTCCATCCCGCATTCGATCACCGGTCATGATACATTACTCCACGCCATGTGGTAGCTCTCGGTAGGGATTTGGGTAGCCGAGTGAAGTAATAATCTCGACCTCGATTTTCTCCATGAGTTCCGCATCACTTTCCGTCTCATGATCATGGCCGAGAAGATGCAGCAAGCCATGAACCAACAAATGCGTTACGTGCGCATCCAGCGGTTTAGCGTCACGTGCTGCCTCTCGCACAACGGTTTCATAGGCTAAAACAACATCGCCAAGATAGTCCGGGCCATCCGGCCACATCGTCTCGCCAAGTGGAAATGCAAGCACATTCGTAGAGCGATCAATGTCGCGATGCTTATAATTTAACTTACGCATTCGAGAATCCGAACTCATAACGACACTGGCTTCAGCATGGCAATCGCGACCAGCCCAATGCCAAACCGCAGGCGCAGCGCGGTTAACCAGCGATTGGAGCGACGGCAATGCATCATTCCAAGCCGCATTGTCGATCGTCATTACAACGTCGATTGACGAGCTAGCTCCCTTCAAATGTTTTCCTCCTTGACTCGCCGGGCATCATAAGCGCGCACTATCTGTGCGACTAAGTCATGGCGGACAACATCTGCGTCGCTAAATCGAATAAAGCAAGCATCCTTGATGTCCTTTAATACGTCATAAGCATCGCTTAATCCTGATTTGTAGCCTTGCGGCAAATCAACTTGACTCAAATCTCCTGTTACGACCATGCGGCTGTTCTCACCCAAACGGGTTAAAAACATTTTCATCTGCATGGGTGTCGTATTCTGTGCCTCGTCCAAAATGACGAAAGCGTCCGATAGTGTCCGGCCACGCATAAAAGCGAGTGGCGCAATTTCAATCTCGCCCGAATCCAATCGTCGCGTTACTTGCTCCACCGACATCGTATCATAGAGTGCGTCATAGAGCGGACGTAAATACGGGTCTACTTTCTCCCGCATATCACCCGGCAAGAAGCCAAGCCGCTCCCCTGCTTCTACCGCGGGGCGCGACAAGACGATCCTCTTGACCTGACCTGAGCTCAACATTGCAACAGCTGAGCATACTGCAAGGTACGTCTTACCGGTACCCGCTGGACCTAAACCAAATACTAGAGCTTGCCGCGCAATTGCCTTAATATAATCAGCCTGTATTGGCGATCGTGGCATGATGCGTTTCTTGCGAGTCTGAATAACCGGCTGGTCGTCACTCGCCAAATCCAGGCCACCATTTGCCATTCGGACCGCCGCATCCACTTCAGCAGTGTCAACCGAATGCCCTTTCGTCAACTTCCGATAAAGTGCGTCAAGTGCAAGGCGAGCGATATTAGCCGAGTCGTTCGGACCCATTATAACCAAATGATTACCCCGACTGATTAGTGAAACACCCAGCCGATTTTCAATCTGCGCCAAATGTTTATCATGCTCACCATACAACAACGGCAGTAGACGGTTATCTTCAAAATTTACGTGGATACCCCCACGTTCCGAATCCGACAATGGGCTCAAGAATCAATCCTCAGTTCGGAAAATTCATTACCTTTCAGGGGCGGCAAAACAATTTCGCCACGAAGGCTATTCGTCAGCACTTCGGCTATAAGAACATCGGCAATCTGGCCAATCCGATGCGTCGGCGCTATGAAATGTACCGGTTGTAAATATGGCGACCGCCCAACCAGTTGCCCGGCTTCCCGTCCCTTACCCTCAATCAAAATTGGCAAGACACGTCCTGACTGGGATTGATTGAAAGCCTCCTGATGTGTGCGTAACAATTGTTGCAAGCTTTCAAGACGATCCCGTTTAACATCCTCCGGTACTTGCTCGGCAGTCGCGGAGGCGGGCGTCCCTGGGCGCGGGCTATACTTGAAGGAGAATGCCTGGCAGAAGCCAATGTCGCTCACTAGCCTAAGCGTCGCCGCAAAGTCCTCGTCGGTCTCGCCGGGAAAACCCACAATAAAATCTGAAGAAAGTGCCAAATTCGGGCGCGCTTCACGTAATCGCTCCACCAAACTCCGATACTCATCCGCTGTATGTCGCCTATTCATCGCTGCTAAAATTCGATCCGAGCCAGACTGGACGGGTAGATGAAGAAACGGCATCAAGCGATCGACATCGCGGTGCGCTCGTATCAGATCTTCATCCATATCATGCGGGTGACTGGTCGTATATCGAATTCTATGCAGCCCATCAATTTCCGCAACGGCTCGAATAAGACGACCTAGACCCCAATCACTCCCATCAGGGCCCTCACCATGGTAGGCATTTACATTTTGACCAAGCAACGTGATCTCGCCACTGCCTGTGCCCACTAATCGGCGCGCTTCTGCCAATACCGCTTCAACAGGCCGAGACTGTTCACTGCCGCGTGTATAGGGCACGACACAGAAGGTACAAAACCGGTCGCAACCTTCTTGGATCGTCAAAAAAGCAGACACACCCTGCGTCGCTGTCTCCTCCGGCAAGTGATCAAACTTATCCTCCGCCGGAAAATCAATATCAATCAGTGGCCGGCCACCTTCTCGCAACGCTTTTTCGACAAGTTCCGGCAATCGATGGTACGTCTGCGGCCCAAGGACGATATCAACATATGGCGCGCGACTAATGATTTCTTCCCCTTCAGCCTGCGCGACACAACCAGCTACTGCAATGAGAACCCGACTACCACCCGTCTGCATACGCCCTTCTTGCACTTGCCGAAGTCGGCCTAATTCCGAATAGACTTTTTCGGCCGCTTTTTCTCGGATATGGCAGGTATTCAAAATAATCATATCCGCTTCATCAATGGAAGCGGTCGGGGAATAGTCAGACGATGCCAGCGCGTCCATCATACGCGTGGAGTCATAGACATTCATCTGGCAACCAAATGTCTTAATGAAGAGCTTCTTGCCCAACGTCAGACCCTTGCCCGGCCAACGGTGGCTACTGCCCTAGAGGTCATCGATGCGGATAGCGCTTAACGCCAGTGGTTTCAACATTTACAAAATCATCGTAACATTCAATTACCAATGCTTTCAAGCGGCTGACGACAGCGTTAATCTCGTCTCAATTTGAGCCGTAATCGAGGAACGGCCCGCCAGTGACCGCGAAAATCCACGTGTAACTTCTCGCTCACAATATCCAGCGAGCGCCTTCCGCGATCCTAAATCTTCGAGTTTAATGGGGTCATGTATTGTTATTTCGACTTGAAACCGCCCATAGCCCAAGAGGCGCCAAAAATGTGGAACAAATGACATATCGCCATACCAAGCATAAATTGGTCGAAGCAATCGACCGAGAGGAAACCCGTCAAGACGAGTATATGCGATTGAGATTGGCTGAACCGGAATCGTTCGGGCCTCCACTTGAGTTCCAGCAACGGCAAAGAGTGTGCTTTTGAACGGCAAGATCGTGTTGCCGTCACTGCTAGTACCTTCGGGAAAAAGAATTAAACGATCGCCGGCACCCAGCCGATCTGAGAGTTCTAGCATCTGTTGTCGCGCATACCTCGGGCAGCGTTTAATAAAGATTGTTCGCTGCAACCGCGCTAAAAAACCAAAGATCGGCCAGTTCCGCACATCAGCGCGCGACACAAAGGCGCCATCAACAACCGACCCGATCGCCGTTACGTCAAGATAAGAAATGTGATTAGATACAAAAAGCGCGGGTCCAGATACGAGGGTAGACCCCCTAACGTCAATTTCCATTCCAATAATGCGATGGCACCAACGGTGCCAAAACAATGACAATTTCTGGGAAATCTTGTACTTCAATACAAGGCAGGGCGTCTGCGTAATTACAATAAAAAAGCCAACACCTATCAACAAAATGCAGCGACATATCGCAAGACACGAAGATCTGCTCATACCCAGAATTTGACCATCTCGTCAGATCGCTTTTATCGGCTTCGGCGAGGACCACCTGTGCAAAACGTTCAAGTGCTACTTTGTTTCAGTTAATTTTTTATAAATCACTACCGCGTCGGGGGCGCGTACCCAACCCTATTTCCTTTGCGAGCTTACTGCGCTGCTTGGCATAATTCGGAGATACCATCGGATAATCCGGCGGTAGGCCCCAGCGTTCCCGATATTCTTCAGGCGTCAAGTTGTATGCTGTTTTCAGATGGCGCTTTAGCATTTTAAGTTTTTTACCATCTTCAAGACAGATAATATAGTCCGGCGTCACAGATTGTTTTGCAGGAACGGCCGGAACAGGCCGGTCTGCACGAGCATCTTGCTCAGGCCCTACACTCGCCAGCGTCCGATAAACACGCTCGATAAGATCGGGTAAATCGCTGACCGTCACCGTATTATTCGACACGTGGGCCGCAACAATTTCTGACGTAAGGCCGAGAAGCGCCTCGCGCTTCTTATCCTCCTGGGGCGATTCGGACATAATGAACTTCCTGTTTCTCGACGGGCTCTTGGTGCTGTCCTCATGTATTACGGGACAAGTGATAATGCTTCCAAATAGCCTGTATTCATATCGTGTTACCAACGATTACTTAGTAATCGTATACTAACACTCTATCAAATGCATGCTCGATTCAGCAAGTAGTTTAATAAATCCGGTTTATTTGGTCTTATAGCTGGATTTCAAGTTCCTAGTCATAAGTATGGCTGCCACACGACGCGAATTAGCGCGTCTATAATAATTCGGCCGAATACCTGCAGATCTAAATCCCATTTTTCTATATAGCGCAACCGCGCCTTGATTATCTTCACCCACTTCAAGATGCAGGGCCAAAGCACCAAGAGATATGGCTCGCTCACAGGCTGCAGTTAAGAGCCCCTGCGCAGCCCCTTGCCGACGTGCAGCCGACACGATGCCAATACTTAAAATTTCAGCTTCATCCAAGATAATCCGAGCAATTAAAAACCCTATCGGCACGCCAGTTTCTTCGTCAACCGCCAGTTGGCACCATGCCCCTGGGCAACGCAAAAGCGACGCTGTTGCAAATTCTGGATAAAGTTCACTAAAACTTTCTCCATAAATTTTGGTGACAATTTCAAACTCACCCAAATCCATATCTCGGACAAGAATTGATTTCATGCTATGGGCTTAGGCGGCGGCCCAACGTCAGGTGCTCGAAGATAAATAGGCTCAACCGGAACCAAGGCCCCCTCGCTAAAACGGCCTGCTGCAATCCGTGCAATCCAAGAGGCGTCCGGTAGCATGGGCCCGTAATGCATCTTGGCAGCGATGCCAGCATCGTTTAAGGCACGTGCAGCCCGTTCGGCCGCATCACCCACGACTTTAATTCCGTGTACAGATACCGCCATGGAAATTTGTTTCTCTTCAACAGCGAGAGCTTCTGTTAAAGCCTCTCCTGTGGCGTCGAACAATTGTATGTAAAGATCTTCGCGTTTGGTATCAAGCGCCACAAGGCACGGGGTAAAAGTCTCGCCTTGAGCTGCGAAAACAGCTTCAAGTGTGGTTACACCGACCAGCGGTTTACCAGACGCCAATGCCAAAGATTGAGCAGTAGAGAGCCCAATCCGGACGCCTGTATACGCGCCCGGTCCCACGGTCACCGCGATTGCGTCGAGTAAGTCGAATTCCAACTCGGCTGCAGACATAGTGTCGGCAATCATGGGGATCAATGATTCCGCCTGCCCACGGCTCATTTCCTCGTATCTATGTGCCGTAATTTCGCCGTCGCATAAAACGGCCGCCGAACAGGCCGAGGTTGCACTATCCAAGGCCAATATGCGCATCTTTCTCGTAACCACCAATCCCGTCGCATCAAACCAGCTTGCAGATTTCGTCAAAATCGAACCGAGGAAGACGAACCCCATAAGCAGAGTGATCCCCATACCCCAGGCTGCATAAGAAATTTGAGCGATAACTCGTGCCATTGAAAAAGGCTTCGTCGACCTTGGAATGATCAAAACCCGACATTGGCCCGCAATCGAGCCCTAATGACCGGGCTGCCAAAATCATATATGCGCCCTGCATCGATCCATTACGCAACGCCGTCGTTTCCGTGAGGCCTGGATTACCGGTAAACCAAGACTTAGCATCGGCATGTGGAAATAATTTTGGCAGATATTTCGCAAACTCCAGGTCATAGGCTACAATTGCAGTCACGGGCGCCGCCATAACTTTCTCTATATTGTTGGACCCCAAACAAGGTTTCAATTTTTTTTTGGCTTCCGGGCTTTTAACAAAGACGAGCCGCATTGGAAGGCAGTTTGCGCTTGTCGGGCCTAAAATTGCGAGATCGTATAGTTGACGCAACGTTCTCTCACTAACCGATTTGTCGGCCCAGGCGCGTTGCGAGCGCGCATCTCGAAAAAGTAATTTTAAACCGTTATCATCAAGCATTCTTTTACCCATCTCTCTGGCCGCATCTACGCCCAGCCTGCGCAATAGACTTGTCGCCGAGCTTCTAACGGCGTTAATCTTAATCTTGTGACTAGTTCCTTGCCGCAAATAGCCCCTCAACGCAACCTTGGGCGAGCCCTCCTCGTTCTCTGCGTGGCAATCCTATGGAGTTTTTTCCCAACAATTGCCTTTGCAGCGGATTCCGCTGTCGTGCTGATGTATCATCGCTTTGGCGATAGTGGTCATCCAAAAAACAATATTCAGTTGGATCAATTTGACGCACATTTGGCAGAACTCTCGAAAGAAAAATACCACGTCTTGCCCTTACCCGACATTCTTAGCGCAATAAAAACCGGCAAAACTTTGCCAAAGTTTACCGTTGCCATCACAATAGATGATGCGTTCCAATCCGTTTTCACAAGAGCCGTACCACGATTAAAATCGCGCGGCTTTCCATTTACGCTCTTCGTCTCGACGCGCGCAATTGAAAGCGGTTCATCCAGCTACATGAATTGGGATCAAATTCGAGCATTACGTGACGCAGGAGCCGAGATTGGTCACAAAACACATTCCTACCTGCATATGGCCAATAAGGAAAACAAAACACTCGTCCGCGATATAGAAGCCGCCAACAAACGATTCAAAACGGAGCTCGGATTTGTGCCAAAACTATTCGCGTATCCCTATGGGGAAACTAATATAAAAGCCATGACTATTGTCAAAGAGTTAGGATTTGCGTTCGCATTTGGACAGCACTCCGGCGTCGTTCACCGGACAAGCGAGCCGTACTTTCTCCCGCGCTTTCCCTTAACCGAACAATATGGCTCCGAATCTCGGTTTCGCCTCATCGCCAATGCATCACCGCTCCCTATCTCCGAAATCACACCCCGAAACCCCTCCCCAAATCGCAATCCGCCTTTATTCGGCTTCACGGTAGATCAAACTATAGTAAACATGTCACGGCTGAGTTGTTTCCACTCAAAACAAGGAAAGGTCCCGACAGAGCGGCTAGGCTCACATCGAATTGAAATCCGTTTTCGAGCGGCCCTAAATCAAGGCCGCTCACGGTTAAACTGCACGATGCCCGGCCCTAATGGCCGATGGCGATGGTTCGGATGGCAATACTTCATTCCAAAAAAACGGTAAAAGAACGAATCGTTCACTAAGATCCGGTATTAAGCAAAATCTTTTGATATCGGGGCTGAAAATCGTAGGTAGGAGCAATGGCAGCCTCGTCATAATAAAAAATGTGCTTCCCAATTACCCGCATTCGCACAAAATCGTCGTTCCATGCTGGATCAACATAGTCCGCATGATACCACAGCGCGCCACGGGTCGGGTCTTCGGCAAAACCCCAATAAGCTTCCTTAGCAACCGCGAGGCTGGTCGCCCAAGCCGCTCGGTGTCGCGGACGATCACTTTTGCCATCACACCACCAAGAAAATTGGCAGTTGTGTCTAACTCGGTCACCGCCTTGCTTTACAACCTTACATGCGGTGGCCGGGAAACGCCGGTCACGCATACGGTTTAAGACAACGTGCGCCACTGCCATCTTTCCAACGAACGGTTCTCCGCGCGCCTCGAAATAGACGTTCAGCGCCAAACATTCTATGTCGGATTGCGCACCCCGCGCCCGAATGGATAAAACCTGTGTCGCTCCCAGATGGGAATCTGATATTGGGAGCTTACGGTGCCTCAAAAACCCCAGGCCGGCAGCCGACGAAAAGTGACGCGAGCGCTCCAATGCCAATCGCCAAAACTTTTCGGAGTCAGCAGGTCCCGCTATATCTAGTGGTTTTTGTAATCGGGTATAGGCACCACGCCAGCCCGACAAATCTTTCGTAAAATAGTAAGTGCCCGAGATCACGATAAGGGAAGCAAGCGTTAGCAAGACGATAATACAGAGCGCTACCCTGCCCGAGCGTGCAAACGTAAGATCTGCGATGACCGGCATTGGACCTGCACGCACCCCTCTATGACCCATATTACCCCACGTGGACCGGTTCGAAATTACATCGCCGCCCGCACTTCAGTCACCTCTGGAATATAATGTTTGAGCATATTCTCTATACCCATTTTAAGCGTCATCGTTGAACTCGGACAACCGGCACAAGCACCCCGCAATTGCAGAAACACCACACCTTCATCAAAGCCCTGGAAAACTATATCGCCTCCATCTTGCGCTACTGCCGGTCTTACACGTGTTTCTATCAGCTCCTTAATTTGCCCAACCACTTCGCTCTCTTCATCGGTCGGGATATGAATATCATCGCAAGCCACTGCATTCGATATGATTGGTTGACCGGTGGTCAAATGTTCCATGATCGCACCAAGGATCCCTGGTTTCATGACATACCACTCTTTGTCCGCCGACTTGGTGATCGTGATAAAGTCACCGCCAAGGAATACCGCTGAGACTCCGTCAATAGAAAACAAACGTTCGGCCAGGGGAGAACACCCAATGGCTTCATCTACGGTCGTAAAGTCCACCGTACCACTGTCCATAACACTGCGGCCGGGCAAAAATTTCAACGTAGCTGGATTCGGCGTCTGTTCAGTTTGGATAAACATTCAATTGCTCCTCAAAAAGCGATTGCTGCCTCGATGCATTGGTTAGAGATGGGCCTTCTAATAGTCACGATCAAGTAATGGCATTTATCTCATCCACAGTCATTGTGCCCGGAACTATAGTGATCGGCACATGTACATGACGAGCACCCTTACCAATAAGGTAACTAATTATAGGGCCAGGACCGCTGGTGTCAGTACCAGCCGCGAGAACTAAAGTCGAAATATTAGGCTCTTCGTCCATCAGTTTAATTAATTCTTCGCTGCGGTCCCCTTCGCGGATATAAAGAATTGGAATTTTGCCGGTCTTTTTCTGAATCTCCGCCGAATGACGTTGCAAGATTTCTTCACCTACTTCACGCGCCTCTTCCCGCATAAGGTCGCCAACAGCCATCCAATGCTGAAAGTCAGCCTTTGCTGGCACATAAAAGAGGGCAACGCGCCCATCTGCATGCTCTGCACGCCGGCAGGCAAAGTGAAGGGCAATGGGCATTTCATCGCTGTCATCAACAACAACTAAAAGTACCCTTTCGGCTTCATGAACTGTCGTCCGTTGCGCCTGACCCAATTCTTCTATTGCCGACATGAAATCCCCCCGTAAGAACCATCCTGACATTGAATTGGATAATCTCGTCTATCACAGAGACAAACTCATCAATCCTTCACAAGGCCCATAACCTCAAATACTTCCGCTAAAACCGGCGCAGTCAAGGTCTGAGCCCGGACGCCACCGTCCCTTATAACCTTATCAATTTCGTCTGGCTGAGCCAATAAACGCTGCATTTCGGAGCCAATCGGGCCTAATTCCTCAACCGCAAGCTCGGTAAGTTTTTGCTTAAATTGCGAGAATGGCAGACCTCCAACTTCAGCTAAAACATCCTCCAGCTGCAAATCCGCTAATGCCGCATAAATACCAACCAGATTCTCCGCCTCTGGCCGCCCCTCCAATCCTTTAACTTCACTCGGAAGCGGTTCTGAATCAGTTTTCGCTTTGCGAATTTTTAAGGCTATATCTTCGCGCCCATCTTTTAAATTTATACGACTATAATCTGACGGGTCTGACTTGGACATTTTCTGTAATCCGTTGCGAAGTGACATGACCCGACTAGCAACGCCAAAAATAATCGGCTCCGGCATTGGAAATAGTTCCACCCCGAAATCGTTGTTGAACTTTTGCCCAATATCACGCGCTAACTCGAGGTGCTGTCTCTGGTCAGCACCAACAGGCACATGTGTCGCCTTATAAGCCAATATATCCGCCGCCATCAGGACCGGATAATCGTAGAGGCCGATTGAGGCGTTTTCGCGATGCTTTCCCGCTTTTTCCTTAAACTGCGTCATCCGATTCAGCCATCGAAGACGCGCAACGCAATTAAAAACCCATGCCAACTGGGCATGGTCCGAGTTACGGCTTTGATTAAAGATAATGTTCTTCTTCGGATCTATGCCTGACGCAATAAAAGCGGCCGTTACTTCGCGGGTGCTCGTCCGCAGTTCCAAAGGATTCTGCCACATCGTGATTGCGTGTAAATCGACCACACAGTAAATACATTCGTAACTATCCTGTAGACGCACCCAGTTCCTAATAGCGCCAAGATAATTTCCTAGATGCAAGTTGCCAGTTGGCTGGATACCCGAAAAGATACGGTCCATAGGTCACTCATTTCATTGCGTGTATTCGGGAAAAACCCGGCTTTATCGCCGTTCGACGCGCTGCGGTCAATCCCGAACCAGCGGGCGGCGCAACATTGCCTTCAATTCCGAGACTTTTACAGCACCAAAGAGGGGTGCGAATACACCAATAATGGCAAGCCCAAGTGCCACCAAAAATATGAGCGAACCCGCCCGCTCCGCAGCGCTACCCATCAAATAATCACCTAGCTGTCGTTCGGTAAAAAAAAGAATAGAAGCCATAACAATGGACGCGGCAATTATCCGAATCCCCCGCCTCAAAAGGCGAGAATCGGCATAAAACTGTCCACGATGGTGCAAAATAATCCAGAGCAGAATAGCGTTCATCCATGCGGAACATGCTGTTGCCAACGCGATCCCAACATGGGCCCAGATCTGCATAAAAATAACCGCCAAAATAATATTTACCGCCATTGCAGTTACTGCAACCTTCATTGGCGTCACTGTATCATGGCGAGCAAAAAAACTGGGCGTTAATGCTTTTATCAGCACATAAGCTGGTAAACCCAGGGCAAACGCGGAAAGTGCCGCCGCGGTATTAGCAGCCGCGACATCATCAAAGGCGCCTCTCTCGAACAACACACGGACAACAGGATCGCCAATAGTCAAAAGTGCCAGCATTGCTGGCACCGTCAGCAGGAGTGCAAATTCGACAGCACGGTTTTGGCTTTCAGCAGCACCCCGATCATCGCCCTCGGCAATTTGGCGTGTCAACAGCGGAAGCAGTGCGACGCCGACCGCCACCCCAACGACACCCAAGGGCAATTGAGTAACCCTATCCGCAAAATACAAAAACGAAACGGAGCCTTCTTGGAGAGTTGACGCCAAAATTACATCTACAACAAGATTGATTTGCACAACGCCAGCGCCGATCAGACCTGGCCCCATCAATTCAAGCAATCGCTTGATGCCCGGCGTAAATCTTGGGCGCCGCATCCGAAACAACAGTCCTCCCTTTGCACAAGCCCCTGCAATCCAAATGAACTGCCCGATACCTGCCGCACAAACTGCCCACGCTAAGGTAAAACCCGGATGCTTAAAGACATCAAAGTTAAGAAGCACAAGGGCCAAAATAAGAACAATATTCAGCAGAATGGGTGCAGCTGCTGTAGCTGCAAATTTTTGCATGGTATTCAGCATGCCGCCCATCAAGGCAATCAGCGCCATGAAGGTAAGATAGGGAAATGTGATGCGCGTCAGTTCAACCGTCAAATCGAACTTCTCCGCTTGATCCACAAAACCGGGTGCGATCGCAAACATTAAAATTGGCATCAAAATTATCGCCAGTAGTGTAAACGTTAGCAATGTCGCGACCATCAGTGCGGCCGTGTCCGCTGCAAATACACGGGCCACCTGTATACCGTCTTTTTCTAATTCCTTACCGAATAAAGGTACGAAGGCGGCATTAAAAGCACCTTCAGCAAAAAGACGGCGGAAAAAATTCGGGAATTTAAATGCTACTAAAAATGCATCCGCAACCATCCCCGCACCCAGGCTGCTAGCCATTAATATATCGCGCACAAACCCCAAAAGCCGGCTACCCATGGTCCAGCCACCGATAGTAGCGATCGATCGAAAGAGAGACATACTAGGCCCCTACGCGGTCTCTTGAATTAAAACGAGACGAATTTTGGAATTCATGCTGGGGCTACTCCGCCGCAACAGGATTGGCTTGAATTGATTCGTCCAGGGCGTCCAACAGCGCCTCCCGTATTGCCTCGAGTTTCCCTTTATGCTCAATCTTCATTCCGAAGATATCCTTCACATAGAAGACATCTACAACCTCTTCGCCAAATGTTGAAATTTTCGCTGATGCAATTTGCAAACCGAGATCGGCAAACGCCCGTGTTAAGTTATAGAGAAGTCCAGGGCGGTCCCGACCGTTCACTTCAATGACTGTCCGGGAATTTGAGGCCTTATTATCGATCAACACCCGGGGCGCTACAGTGAACACCTCCATTCGGCTTGGCAGACCTTTCATTTTTTTGAGTTCATCCGTGAGGCGAATTTCGCTGGCGATGGCCTTCTCAACATTGGCGGTAATACTGTCGAGTTTGACGCTTTGTGAAATTGCCAAGTTATCCCTGTCCTGAATCCAAAAGCTATCCAGGGCCATTCCATCATTTAGCGTATTGATACGCGCGTCGACAATGTTTACGCCAGACACGGCAAGACCACCCGCAATCGAACTAATCAATCCTGGATGATCCGCTGCATAAACTGTTATTTCCGTTACTGCGCGATATTCATCAATTCGATTATAAAACGCTATCTGGAGGCCTTGCTGTTTTGATTTACGGATAAAATTAGCGTGTCGGGCAATATCTTCCGACTGGAAGGACAACCAATACCCGGGTGGACCCAACGTGCGAAATTCTTCAAACGCTTCATCACCCCAGTCTACCAGTTCAGCACGAGCCTTATCCTGCGCTTCCATTACCGCGCGATCCCGGCGATCTGCCGCAAGACCACCGGTCAAAACATCTTCGGTCCGATAGTATAGTTCGCGCAAAAGAGAAGCTTTCCAGCCGTTCCATCGACCAGGTCCAACTGCTCTGATATCGACAACGGTCAGGCACAGCAAAAGGCGTAACCGTTCCGGCGACTGCACAAGTTCCGAAAAATCAGTGATTGTTTTCGAATCTGATAGATCCCTTTTGAACGCCGTGTTGCTCATCGCTAAGTGGTATTCGACAAGCCATACTACGGTTTCTGTTTGCTCCTCAGAAAAACCAAATCGCGGACATAGATCACGGGCAATCTCAGCACCCAATTTCGAATGATCACCGCCACGCCCTTTCGCAATATCGTGCATTAATACCGACGTATAAAGTACGTCACGCGATTGCACTTTATGGACAATCTCGCTCGCTAGTGGGTGGTCATCTTTCAGTAAACCCTGCTCTATTCGGCTTAGGATTCCGATCGCCCGTATGGTATGTTCGTCCGTCGTGTAGACGTGGTACATATCGTACTGCATCTGCGCAACTACACGGCCAAAATCATCGATGAATTTGCCAAATACGCCCGCTTCGTTTAGCCGCCGCAACGTAGTTTCAGGATCCTTTAGCGAAGTCATCATCTTGATGAAAAGAGCATTCGCTTTCGGGTCGCCCTGCACATTCTTCGAAATGCGGCCGAGGCTCCGAGTAATTAAATGCAATGCATTGGGGTGGATATCAAGCTCATGTCGCTGAGCAACTTCAAATAACCGCAGCATCTCAACCGGACACTCCTGAAAATGGTTATTTTCAGAAACGTTGAGTCGCCCTCCTTCTATTTTAAAACCTTCGACCTCGCGTGTGAACAAGCCTAAACCGGGCAATTTAAAGGTCCAGCTCCGCTGGTGGCGCGCCTCTAACGAGGCGCAAAATATACGCGTTAGATCACCAACATCCTTTGCCACCAAAAAATAATGCTTCATAAACCATTCAACGCCGGACACACCATCGCGACCGACGTAACCCATCTCCCGCGCCAATTCAGGTTGTAAGTCAAACGTCAGGCGCTCTTCGGACCGTCCGGTGAGATAATGGAGATAGCAGCGCACCGTCCATAAAAACCTCTGGGCCTTATCAAAACGGGCCAATTCGTCTTTTGAGAAAACGCCTTCATCGCGAAGCTGCGCAATGCTCTCGCACCGATAAAGGTACTTCGCAATCCAGAACAACGTATGCAAGTCACGAAGGCCTCCTTTGCCATCCTTAATGTTCGGCTCAAGAACATAGCGGGAATCACCCATTCTTGCGTGTCGTTCATCACGCTCTTGAAGCTTAGCCTCAATAAAGAGACCCTTGCCTTTAACAACTTCTTCAAAAAATCGTATGCGCAATTCGGCATGCAAATCCTGCACGCCCCAAATATAGCGTGACTCTAAAAGACCAGTTCGAATGACCATATCGTCATGTGCCTGGCGAATGCTATCGTCAACAGAACGTGTCGCATGGCCAACCTTCAGGCCCAAGTCCCATAAGGTATAAAGAACATGCTCTATAATCTGTTCGATGCGAGGCGTTGACTTGTAGGGCAGCAAAAACAGCAAGTCTATATCTGACCGAGGCGCTAATTCAGCGCGGCCATATCCGCCATATGCTACAATACAAAGCTGGTCAGCCACAGTTGGGTTCGCCGCTTTATAAAGCCATGTCACAGCAATATCGTGAATCACGCGAATTAATTGATCAATCAGAAAGCAGTGCCCACGAACTGCAAGTTCACCATTTTGCGTTTCGGTGAAGCGTCTACGAATTTCTTTAATTCCAAACTCCACAGCATTACGGTAAATGCGCAGTATCGTCGCGGCGCGATCTGCTTCGCTAATCTCCTCAGCGAGAGCTTTCTCAACCTGCTCCTGCAGCTTGATCCGATCGATAATTGCCCGCCTGTTCCGCAATTGCTCCATAAACCGAATCTTCGCGCGCACCTCGTCTAAATGCAAGTCCTGGCGCTACTCTTTGAGCAGGTTCCGAATGCTATAGATCGCTTCCAAGGCCTCGCGAGGAGTTAAGTCATCTGGATTCAAAGCAAGCAACTCAGTTTCAACATTCGATAACTTGGATGTAACTTGCCTTGGAGTATCAGCCAACGCAGCGAAGAGAGGCAAATCCTTCGCAAGACGGGCAATCGCTCCAGATTGTTCGCCCTGCTCGAGGGTCTCCAGAACTTGTTCCGCGCGAAGAACTGCGGGCGGTGGCAATCCAGCTAGCCGGGCAACGTGAATACCATAGGATCGGTCAGCTGCGCCCGGAACAACTTCATGCAAGAAGATAACATCCCCTCGCCATTCCTTAACCCGCATCGTGTGCGGCTTGCAGGCACTCAGCTGCCCGGTAAGGGCAACCAATTCGTGATAATGGGTAGCAAATAACGCGCGAGAGCGGTTGGTTTCGTGCAGATATTCGACCGTTGCCCAAGCAATCGAAAGACCGTCAAACGTTGCTGTTCCGCGACCAATCTCATCTAAAATAACGAGTGAACGTTCTGTTGCTTGATTAAGGATTGCCGCGGCCTCCACCATCTCAACCATGAAGGTTGAACGGCCACGCGCCAAATCATCGGCTGCACCGACACGGCTGAACAAGCGGTCAACGACACCAATATGTGCGCTCTCCGCCGGCACATAACTTCCCATCTGTGCCAGAATTACGATCAGCGCATTCTGCCGCAGAAATGTGCTCTTGCCAGCCATATTTGGTCCTGTCAGGAGCCAGAGTCGTTTTTCTTCTGTTAGATCGCAATCATTACTAACAAAGTCACCTCCGGCAGAAGTTGCTAAGGCATCCGCAACCACCGGATGGCGGCCGCCTTTAACACGAAAGGTCAAGGACTGGTCGATCCGAGGCCTCACATAGTGTCGCTCCACAGCCAGAAAAGCGAGGGCCACAGCCAAATCAAGGCGCGCCATCGCTGAAGCAGTCATGGCGATCCCGCCGGCTTGCGCGACAACCTCCTGCACCAATGACATGAATAATTCGAGCTCTATACCTAAAGATTTATCGGCAGCTTCCGAAATGGCCCGCGCTAACTCGCCCAACTCCGTCGTCGTGAAACGCATTGCATTAGTCATTGTTTGGCGATGGATGAAAGGATCACCCATCTTATCAGCGTGGCGCGATGTAACTTCAATGAAAAAGCCAAGCACATTGTTGTGCTTAATCTTTAAGCTCTCAACGCCGGAATCGGCTCTATATCTGGCTTCGAGTTCCGCAATACGCTTTTGGCTTTCGTCCCGCAATGCGCGCACCTCATCAAGCGACGGCTCAAATCCAGCTCGTATAAAACCGCCATCTCGGGCAAGCAACGGCAGGTCTTCCGCTAGGGCCGAGGCCAGCCGTTCAATCGTGGTGCCATGATCCGCCAAATCAGTAATAATTTCACCAATGCCTGCCGGTGTATCTTCGTGTCTTACCAAAGCGCTCTTCAGCGCAGCACCTTTCTGAAGTCCACTGCGAATAGCCGCGAGGTCGCGCGGGCCACCGCGACCCAAACTTAAGCGGGACATTGCCCGTTCGAGATCAGGGGCTGCTTTCAACACCTCACGCAGGTGAGCACTCAGATCGGGTGCTTCCACAAAATACTGAACTTGGTCGAGGCGCCGACCGATAGCATCCGGGGATGTTAAAGGTGCCGCGAGACGAACGCCGAGCAAACGGGCACCAGCACCGGTGATCGTTTGATCGATTACACTAAGCAAGCTGCCAGAAAAATTGCCTGTCAACGTGCGAGTTAACTCCAGACTTCGCCGTGTAGCGGCATCAATTTCAAGCAGGGCATCCCCACCGATGCGGCGCGGCCTCGCAAGGCGCGGTAGTTTGCCCACCTGCGTTAACTCAAGATAATCAATCAGCGCGCCGGCCGCCGACAACTCACTGCGGTCAAAATCTCCAAATGCGTCAAGTGCCGCCACGCCATAGACCACCTCCAAACGACGACGGGCGTTATCGGAATTAAACCGCACATTTGGCAGGGGTGTAAGATGACTCTCCCAGTCTTCGAGTAAAACAGCGAATGCTTCTCGTGCGTAAAGTTTTTCGGGCACCAGTAATTCCCGCGGCGCGACCCGAGAGACTGCCGCAGCCAAGCCCTTTTCTGTTAACGGCTGGACAGTGAAATCACCAGTCGAAATATCGAGCCAGGCCAAACCCAATTTATCGCTGACTTCGGCGAGGGCCGCGAGATAATTGTGTGACCGAGCATCCAGCAAAGTTTCTTCGGTTAACGTGCCTGGCGTGACAAGACGGATCACATCACGTCTAACAACGGCTTTCGACCCGCCACGTCGTTTAGCTTCAGCTGGGTCCTCCATCTGTTCACAAATGGCAACCCGGAAACCCCGGCGTATTAATCGCTCGAGATAGCCGTCCATGGCGTGGACCGGGACCCCGCACATCGGAATATCTTTGCCTTTGTGGCTACCGCGTTTTGTCAGCGCAATATCGAGAGCCGCTGCAGCCGCGATTGCGTCATCAAAAAACATTTCGTAAAAATCACCCATGCGGAAAAATAACAAAGCATCCGGGTAGGCTTCTTTGTGCTCGAAAAACTGCGCCATCATAGGGGTCATAGCGCGCGGCAAGTTCTTTGTAGCAGGCTCAGACATATAATAAGAAAATAACACGCACGGCCCGGTAAGATGCAAGACACCGGTGAATATTAGGTGCCAAATTAGCCCAATAAGTTGAAAAAGCGCCGGCGATGCGGAATGCTGCTACCCGAAACATCTAAATATAGGAAAATTAACAGATGGCTGATCAGTCCACGCTTCGCGAAGATGCATTGCAATTCCACGCTGGAGGGAAGCGCCATGGAAAAATCGAAGTGAACGCTACCAAGGCATTGACCACTCAGCGGGATCTCGCACTCGCATATTCGCCCGGCGTGGCCTATCCATGTCTCGAGATTGAAGCCGACCCCGCAACCGCTTACGACTATACGGCAAAGGGCAATTTTGTTGCGGTAATCTCGAATGGCACGGCAGTACTCGGACTTGGGAATATCGGCGCGCTCGCGTCGAAACCTGTTATGGAAGGTAAGTCCGTTCTCTTCAAACGCTTCGCTGATGTCGATGGTATCGACATCGAGGTAGCAACGGAAGACGTCGACGAATTTGTCAACTGCGTCAGGTTGATAGGCAACAATTACGGTGGCATTAACCTTGAGGATATTAAGGCCCCTGAATGTTTCTTGATCGAGGAGCGCTTGAAAGAGGAGCTCGAAGTACCCGTTTTCCACGATGACCAACACGGGACGGCTATTATCACCACTGCTGGCTTCATTAATGCCCTGCATTTGACAGACCGCAATTATAGCGATGCGAAAATCGTGGTAAACGGCGCAGGCGCATCTGCCATCGCCTGTGTCGAGCTGATAAAGAGCGTCGGCGTTCCGAATGAAAATGTAATAATGTGTGACAGCCGCGGCGTTATCTATCGTGGCCGCGAAGACGGAATGAACCAGTGGAAATCCGCCCACGCTGTTGATACCGATGCTCGCGACCTCGCAGAGGCCCTGATCGGTGCTGACGTATTTATTGGCCTTTCAAAGAAAGACGTCGTCTCGCGACATATGATACAATCGATGGCGGACAAACCTATTATTTTCGCCATGGCAAATCCCGATCCCGAAATTACACCGGAAGAGGTTAAAGCCGTTCGCGATGACGCGATCATCGCAACAGGCCGATCTGATTATCCGAACCAGGTCAACAATGTTTTGGGGTTTCCATACATTTTTAGAGGTGCCCTCGACGTCCACGCGTCACGCATAAACGAAGAGATGAAAATCGCCGCGGCAAAAGCGCTCGCTGAATTGGCTCGAGAAAACGTGCCCGAGGAAGTCGCGGCGGCTTATGGCGGGAAACAACTTCAATACGGGAACGACTATATTATTCCAGTCCCTTTCGACCCACGATTGATTTCGGCCGTTCCAGCAGCGGTCGCTCAAGCAGCCATGGATACCGGCGTGGCGCAACGGCCGGTAAAAGATATAGAAGCTTACAAGCGCGAACTTTCGGCACGGCTTGATCCGACTTCGGGATCACTGCAAATGATTCTTGATCAAGTGCGATTGAATCCAAAGCGTGTCGTCTTCGCGGAAGGGGAGGACGACCGCGTCATTCGAGCGGCGATCCAATTCCGCAATGCGGGTTATGGTGAACCAATTTTGATTGGTCGAGAGGGCCGGGTAAAACAAACGATAGAAGAGCTAGGCCTCAACGGATCCGGGCTTGAAATTCACAATGCGCGCCTCAGCGACAAAAACCAAATATATGCGGATTTTTTATATAAACGATTACAGCGCGACGGCTTCTTGGCGCGCGATTGTCAGCGGCTGGTGAATCAAGACAGAAATATCTTTGGCGCTTGCATGGTAGCCAACGGTGACGCCGATGCTATGCTAACTGGTGTAACCCGCGTCTTCAGCGTTGCATTCAATGAGATAAGCCGCGTCATCGATCCGCGTCCAAACCAACGCCTGATGGGTGTGTCACTTGTTACCGGGCACGATCACTCATTCCTCATCGCCGACACCCGTATTCACGAAGTGCCCACTGCGGGGGAACTTGCCGATATAGCAATTGAAGCAGCGCAATTTGCACGGCGGTTCGGCCACGATCCGCGCGTAGCACTATTATCGTTTTCAAATTTTGGCCAACCAATGCGCCCACACATGAAACGTATTCGAGATGCGGTATCGATCCTGGAAGACCGACAGGTTGATTTTGAGTTCGATGGCGACATGCAAGCTAGCGTCGCGCTAGACTATGATCTTATGCAGGATGTATTTCCTTTCTGCCGTTTAACTGGTCCTGCCAATGTTTTGGTCATGCCAGCTCTGCACAGTGCAAGCATCAGTTCCAACCTTATGGACGCTGTGGGCGGCGGTACCGTGATTGGCCCAATATTGGTTGGCCTCTCGAAACCGGTCCAAATCGTTCCGCTTGGCTCATCTGTCAATGATCTCGTGAACATCGCTGCTTTTGCAGCACACGATGCCATCGTAGCAAAAACGAATACAAACCAACCTGATGTCTAGTTTTCAAATTTCGCAACTTCAGTACTGATTGCTGCTGTAACCTCGCTACCGAAACAACAAAATATAACTTGCCAAATGCGCGGTTGATTTCTAATGAACTCAACGACCGTTCGTACAGCTATTGAACACGCGCGTGATACCGGGAACCGGTAAACGCCCGTTGAAATTGCTGGAAAAGCGATGCTGCCAATATCATTTTCCAAAGCCAATTCAAGCGACGAACGATAGCAGCTGGAGAGGAGTACATCTTCGCCCCCGCTACCACCTTGCCAGACCGGCCCAACTGTATGAATAACGTGCTGGGCAGCTAAATCATAACCGGCAGTAATCTTTGCGGCGCCTGTCAGACATCCACCAAGAGTGCGGCATTCAGCTAGTAATTGAGGCCCAGCCGCGTGATGAATCGCCCCATCAACGCCACTGCCACCAAGCAAAGATTCGTTCGCCGCATTCACAATAGCATCCACGGCAAGCTTCGTGATGTCCGCTTCAATAACTTTTATCCGGTGCATGGGCTGCATCCTTTGTCTGGCAACGCTGTGCTGGGTAGTGCCGCATCAGGAACCATATGAGAAGCAATGCCGGCAACGCCGCAACCGTCGTCAGCAAAAAGAACGAAACCCAATTCATATGATCCGCAAACCACCCGGCAGAGGCGGAAAGCATCGTCCGAGCCCCACCCATCACGGAAGTTAGCAACGCATACTGGGTTGCCGTATACGATTGGTTACACAGGCTCGAGAGATATGCGACAAACGCAGTCGAGCCCATTCCAGTTGCAAGATTTTCAGCGGTCACTGTAATCGTAAGTACTGTTAAGTCATGACCAACAAGTGCCTGATAGACGAAGATCAAGTTTGAAAGTGCCTGCAAAATACCACAGGCGAATAAACTCCGCAGAGTCCCGAGGCCGGCGACCATTATGCCACCAAGGAACCCACCAACAATAATGGCCGAAAATCCAACACCCTTTTTAATTCCAGCGATCTCAGGCTTCGTGAATTCGAGTTCAAGAAAAAAGGGTGTTTGCATCACCGACAAAACGGAGTCACCCAGTTTGTATAAAACAATGATGCCAATAATCAACAGGCATCCCGGCCGAGCAAAAAAATCGGCAAGCGGCGCGACCACCGAGTCCTTCAATCCTGTCATCATTGTATCCTCGCCCGACGAGGATAAATCAGCCTTGGGTTCGGGATTTAACAAAATGGCTATAATACCGATTAAAGCGACCGCGCCCATCGTCATAAAAGCGGCCGTCCACCCGAAGGTGGAAGCAACAATCAAACCCGCGGTACCAGATCCGACTTGGCCCACTCGATACCCGAAAACAACTGTTGCCGCGCCAGCGCCCAGCTGCCTCTCTTCAAGAATTTCGACCCGGTAAGCATCAATAACGATATCCTGGCTTGCAGAAGTGAAGGCGACCCCAAGTGTTACGGCAGCAGCTAAAAATATGTCGCCTGGCAGCTCGATAAACCCCAGGCTCAAAACGCAAGCGAGCAATGCGATTTGAGAAACAATAATCCAACCACGCCGCCGCCCCAATGCATCGGTCACGATTGGGATAGAAAGACGGTCAAAAGCTGGCGCCCAGAGGAATTTAAAGGCATAGGGCAGGCCAACTAGCGCGAAGAGACCAATAGATGTCTTCGAGAGACCACTTTCTTGCAGCCAGGCGGTAACCGGATCGCCTAATATGCCCAACGGAAATCCGCTGGAAATTCCGAGAAACGTGATCACCAGGACCCGTTTATCACGGTAAACGGCCGCCGCCGACCTCCACGCGGCAAACCGCGCACCAAAGTCCATCAGAGTTCTACTACCCAAACTCGCGTTCTAGCAGCATCTTTAGAGAAGTTTCGGGTCGTGCACCGACATGGCTAATAACTTCCGTTGCTGTCAGAGTAGCAATCTCCCCACATTTCCGTAGGTCCATGCCCTGGGTATATCCAAATAGAAAACCAGCCGCGAATTGGTCACCGGCGCCTGTGGTATCCACTACAGCGTCTAGAGGCAATGGATCAATGATGTGAACTTCGTCACCCGACAGAATAACTGAGCCCTTCGGGCCACGTGTAAGGCAAATAATCTCACACTGCCCACGCACGTGCCGCATGGCGGATTCAAAATCGTCAACCTGATAAAGCGATTTTATTTCTTCTTCGTTACCGAAAAGTATGTCGGTATGATCCGCAACCAACATTTGGAAAGCATTTCGATGGCGATCTACACAAAAGGGATCCGACAAGGTTATGGAGACCTTACGTTGCACTGCATGCGCAAGACGGGCCGCTTCGACAAAAGCGGCCTGTGCGTCAGGCGGATCGAACAGATAGCCCTCCATATAAACGACCTTCGAAGATTTGATGATGTCCTTGTCGATGTCCTGCGGCGTTAAATTTGAAGCTGCACCCAAGTTGGTGCACATCGTCCGCTGTGCATCCGGCGTAATTAATACAAGGCAAGAACCAGTTTGTGGGCCTTCTGTAGTGGCAGCCGTAAAAAAATCGACGCCAACCGACTTCATATCATGACGAAAAACATCCCCCAGCTGATCGTCCCGCACTTTGCCAATAAAAACTCCCTTTCCGCCTAGAGATGCAAAGCCAGCCATTGTATTACCACAAGACCCGCCGGAGACTTCCTGTACAGCCGACATATTTGCGTAAATTTCACTCGATCGTCCCGTATCTATTAGGGTCATCCCTCCTTTTTCCAGTGATTGTTCTCCAAGAAAGGCGTCGTCAACAGTAGCCAATACATCGACCATTGCATTACCAATTCCGACCAAATCGTATTCCAGCATTTGAATACCCCTGCGCTAGACCGTCATTCACATAGTTGAGCGAATTTGACGGAGTATAGCCGTCGCTCGACGCCCGGCAAGGTGAGCGTCTTGCGCCAACAGCCCACCATCGATAAATGTGCGGAATCTGTTTTTGGGAATGACTCTATGTTCAGCCATCTTTTAAAAGCCGTTGCGCAGATTAACGATCCTGCACTAAGGCGTGTCGTTCTGTTCGGTACCGGTGGTGCCGCAATCGTCTTCATAATCCTTTTGAGTCTAGCCTGGTGGCTTCACGATACCTATGCCCACCATATATTAGAGGGTTTTTTGAAAGGTTGGGGGCTTTGGGCATGGCTTCTGAGCTTAATTCTCAAGTTTATCAACTTGTTGTTCGCCCTAAGCGCCCTCTTTGTAATTGCTATCTTATTCCCGGTTATAGCAACCCTGATTATTGGTTTGTTTCTTGAAGACGTCGTGGCTGCCGTCGAAAAGAAACATTATCCTGGCAGGCCCGCGGCTCGCTCACAGCCAATTTCAGAAGTTTTGGGATCTAACTCGCGTTTTGTATTGCTCGTAATTAGCCTTAATCTCCTTTGCCTGCCCCTCTATCTCATCCTATTACTTGTGCCTCCACTCAATCTCGTCCTTTATTATTTACTAAATGGCTATTTGGTGAGCCGCGAGTACTTCGGGCTCATCGCGACGAGGCACATGGACCCAGCGTTGGCATCGAAAATGTGGCGAACCAACAGGGGAAGGGTGCTCCTTGCCGGTATCATAATCACTTTTCTTTTGACCGTCCCTGTAGTCAATCTTTTAACGCCTGTGATCGCGACTGCCTTTATGGTGCACGTCTTCTATAATTTGCCAACCTGCCAAAAGCCTCTGTCCCAAACGGCGGACGCCCACTAGTATCCGCATCTAACTTTTTACGATGCAGACCTGCAAGTCGGTTTAGTCTAGACAAAACAGATGTAATCCTTTCTAAGGAGCAAGTATGGCCGAAGATTCGAAATCGCCCCCCCACTTCCCAAATGAACTGGGAAATAGAGTGCTAAACATTCCAGCAGCAACACGCTCAGAACGGCTTCCCGGTTCTCCGGGCGAGGGCAGACGCCTTATTGTCGGGCGAGAAATTTGCCTCTCAGGCGAGATTACCGAGTGCGATACTCTTGTCGTTGAAGGCCAAGTCGAAGCTAACTTAAATGATAGCCATAGAATTGAAATTACTGAGAGTGGCTATTTTAAAGGTAAAGTCGATATTGCGATTGCCGAGATAAGAGGACATTTCGAAGGCCAACTAATCGCGCGTGAAAGATTAATTATTTACAAAACAGGGCGGGTTACCGGAACAGTCGCGTGCGCAGAGATCGAAATCGAACGCGGCGGCATAATGTCCGGCGAGGTGGATGTAGCAGTCGCGGCAGAAACGCAAAATGTCGATAAAAACGACAACAAAACACCGGATGTTGCCAATTAGTCGGGGCGTCGTAGCAGTCTGCTTGCTACTCACACTTGCAGCTTGCAATGCGAGCTTGCCGAATTGGACCATACCCCAAAAGCCCACACAGAAAATGGCACAAAAAAAGGGCATAGAGAAAGTAGTCCTAAAGAAGCCGGTGCCGCATGACGAAATTTCAAATCTGAATTTTAAGGCCAGGAAAGTTGATTTAATTGCCACCATTCCCCCAGACACTAACCCTAGACATCTCATTGGTTTGGAATCACACGGTTTGGCGGATAAATTAGGCTCTCCAAACTTTGTCCGACGGGACGGGTCAGCGGAGGTTTGGCAATATTCATCCAAGTCCTGCATCCTCGATGCATTCCTCTACCGTATTGATGGAAAATTGTTAGTCGATTATGTGGAACTCCGAGGACGCGGCACGGCAGCGCTTTCCCGACAAGATTGCTATCTCAAAATGTTGCAAGCGCATTTAATGCGAAAGCAAGGCTAAAAGGTTTTGCCCCTGAATCGACAAAGTTCCTCAACAATACAAGCAGAACAATCTGGGTATCGAGCCTTACATACATACCGGCCGTGCAAGATAAGCCAATGATGGGCGTGTAGTTTGTAGTGTTCGGGTGTTTTTTTCTCAAGTTTCTTTTCAACCGCGAGAGGGGTCTTACCCGGCGCTAGGCCCGTGCGATTACCAATTCGAAAAATGTGAGTGTCGACGGCAATCGTCGGTTCGCCAAAGGCGATATTTAGCACAACACTCGCCGTCTTTCGGCCCACACCAGGAAGATTCTCAAGTGCATCTCGGTCTCGGGGAACCTCGCTGCCATGTTCTTCAATCAGTAATCTGCTCAGCGCAATGACATTCTTCGCTTTCGCGTTAAACAATCCTATCGTCTTGATGTGGTCGCGGACCCTATTTTCGCCAAGAGCCAACATTTTTTCCGGCGTATCCGCCACTTTGAACAACGGGCCTGTTGCTTTGTTCACACCTACGTCCGTAGCCTGTGCTGACAAAACCACAGCAACCAAAAGCGTATATGGGTTTACGTAATCTAGTTCACCCTTTGGCTCCGGCATCTGTGCCTGCAATCGACGATAAAACTCTTCAATGTCCGCTTTCTTCATATAATGAGATTAACTTCTAGCGAAATTAAGGCCAAGCAGCGAAAAGCTTACATTCAGTGTTAGACAATAGCGACCCCAGCTGCATAAGCTTTATAGATGAGTCATCTTAACGCTAACGCCGATCGCCGGGAACACCACATCTTCTTCGAGGCAATCCTCCATCCAAACCGAAGTCTAAGTCCTTACGGATTTAAACTGCTTATTAGCATAATCGCCCTAACGATGCTTCTGCTTGGCATCTTATTTACGCTGATGGGTGCTTGGCCGGTGATTGGTTTTTGTAGCGTCGAACTATTTCTCCTATACGTGATGTTCAAACTTAACAATCGTGCTGGGAAAGCTTACGAACGAGTCCGGCTCAATGCACGCTCCCTAGAAATCCATAAATACTCACCCACTGGCGCCCTGGAAACTTGGGAGTTTGAACCCACCTGGCTGCAGGTTAATATGGACAACCCACCAGAGCGCAACAGTCAGCTAACAGTGGCAAGCCGGAATTGCCGTTTGATTATTGGGAAGTTTCTGACGCCGGAAGAACGGTTGGAATTGGCGCAGGCCCTGAAAGACGCGCTTCGTGTTCGCCAGACGTCATTACCGTTTACGCCCACTTAAACGTACGTATCGTCAATCTACAAAACCCAATACATTTCGCATGTCGTAAAGACCAGGAGATTTGCGCCAGCTCCAGAGAGCTGCGCGAATAGCACCAGCCGCAAAGACCTGCCGGCTTGACGATTTATGGCCAAGAGTAATGCGTTCTCCCTCAGAAGCAAAAATAACTTCATGCTCGCCCGTAACATCACCGCCACGCAGCGTTGCAAAACCGATATCGCCTGGCCTCCGTACACCTGTGTGGCCATCGCGAACCGCCTGTTTAACATCTGTTAAGTTAACACCACGGCCTCTTGCTAAGCCCTCGCCAAGAGCCAAAGCTGTACCAGAAGGCGCATCAATCTTATGGCGGTGATGCATCTCCAAGACTTCGATGTCGTATTCAACATCTAGTAATTTTGCCGCTTGCTCCGCCAAAGCGATAAGAAGGGTTACACCGACACTCGTATTCGCTGCACGCACGACAGGCACATGCTGCGCCGCCTTGTGGTATACGGCTTCCTGCTCTGGCGATAATCCAGTGGTGCCTGCGACAATAGCCGACTTTGCTTGCGACGCCAATTCTGCGGCCTCAACCGATACATCGGGTAGGGTAAAATCAACAACAACATCAACACCAGCTATAACGCTAGAAACGTCATCCGTAATCGCAACATTGAGCGTCCCAGCTCCAGCTAATAGGCCAGCATCCTGCCCAATAGCATCGCTGCCGGGTCGACCTGTTGCACCGGCCAGAACGCAGCCTTCGGTCATTGCAACCTGACGTATGTTCATTTGACCCATCCGGCCTGCAGCACCCAGAATACCGATTTTCAGATCGCCACTCATTACCAATCCCCCTGGTTCTTTTCGAGGAGAATATTTAGCTGCAACCAGGAATTAGTAAATGCATCAATTCCCAAAACTTCATTCAGTTAAGTCGTCCCAGAAGTCCTTGACCTTGTCGAAGAAACCCTCGGAACGTGGGCTGTGCACTTCATTGCCCCCAGCATTCTCAAACTCTCGCAAAAGATCTTTTTGCTGTTTGGTCAATTTAACCGGCGTCTCTACCTGCGCATCAATATACATATCGCCGCGGATCTTTGACTGTAAGACAGACATGCCTTTTCCTCGCAGCCTGAACTGCTGGCCCGACTGCGTCCCTTTCGGGATGTTGACCTTCGCTCGGGAACCGTCTATCGCCGGTACTTCTATCGCTCCCCCCAAAGACGCTATAGTCATCGGAATTGGCACTCGGCAGTAGATATCGGCGTTATCACGTTGAAAAAAGGTGTGATCAGAAATTGTAAGGAAAATATAAAGATCGCCAGCTGGTCCGCCGCGTAATCCCGCCTCCCCTTCGCCAGCGAGCCGAATGCGAGTACCATCGTCGACTCCAGGCGGCACATTCACCGATAATTTCTTTTCTTTTCGAATTTTACCTGTGCCACTACATTCCCGGCAGGGGTTTTCGATCACCTGACCTTGGCCTTGGCAGGTCGGGCAGGTGCGTTCGATTGTGAAGAAACCCTGCTGCGCTCGAACCTTCCCCACCCCCTGACAGGTCGGACAAGTCGTCGGCTGCGTGCCATCAGCGGCGCCTGTTCCATCACACGAATCACATCGCGCCGTCGTGGGTACATGAATGTCAACCTGCTGGCCACCAAACGCATCCTCCAATGAAATTTCAAGATTGTAGCGCA
>MDTE01121189.1_pt1 | contig 60518 bp, 42 predicted proteins | sample 811231 | NCBI WGS metagenome assembly MDTE01 (sample SAMN05326651, study PRJNA326480) | marine metagenome | isolation source: seawater | place: Indian Ocean: Red Sea | collected 2010
AATCCGGCAGCGAATCCGGCAGCGAATCCGGCGACAGGAACCGGCCAGCCAAATCAGGCCAGAACACGCCTCCCGCGGAGCCGGCTGCAGACCCCCGATCTCCGAGTCCAGAAACTCGACCCGAAACTCAAGTCCGCCCTGGTCAAGTGGGAACTCGCCACGTCGCGGATCACCCGGCTCGAGGGTGAGATCTACAGGTACCATCGCGAGTTCGTGTTCAACACCGAGAAGCGGGCGCGCGGCGTCTTCTACTACGAGTCTCCGGATAAGGGACGACTCGACATCTTTGCCGTGAAGATCCCCAAGGGAACCAAGTCACATGTGACTCGTCCCGGCCGTCGAGACCCAAAGACGGGCAAGACCACACCGGGCCGGAAGGTGCCCCTGGCCGTCTCTGGAGACAATCCCGAGAAGTGGATCTGTGATGGAACACAGGTCCTTGAGGTCAACGACGCCGACCGCACGGTGACCAGTCACAAGATCCCGGCTGACTACCGGGGCAAGAGAATCATGGATGGGCCACTGCCTTTTCTCTTCGGGATGCCCCCCGACAAGGCCGTCCGTCGCTATCACATGGACCTGCTGGGGGCGTCAGCGAAAGAGGTCTGGATTCGAGCCGTGCCACGATGGAAACAGGACGCGGCCAACTACCGCGAGGCCACGGTCATCCTCGACGCCACCACCTACCTGCCCAAGCACGTCCGCCTGACCGCTCCCGACAACACCCAGACGATCTACTCCTTCTTCCGGCTCAAGGTGAATTCCAAGCTGGCTGCCTTCACCAAGATCTTCGGAGTCGACCCTTTCCGCCCGAATCTCAATCGATACCGTGTCGTCGCCACCCAATCCGACCCTCTCGTTCCCACCGTCATCGGAATGCCTTGGAAGAAGGCCCAGGGCGTGCTGACCGCGGCCGGCTACCGGGTCAAGTTCAATGCCGGTGTGCCCGCAGCCAAGAAGGATCTGCTGTATGTCGTCTACGAGCAAACGCCTCGACAAAAGGCAGCACTCGCGCCGGGCAGCCTGGTCCAACTGACGTTCTTTGCCAAGCCGGTGCCCGGGGCGGCCAAACGGGTCCCCAAGGGGCAGCCGCGCAAGCGATAGCAAGCACACGGCCTTTGATCTTGCGTCTGCTCATCCCGCGAGCCTCTACTCGAGGCCCACGGGCCAGGCGAGCAAGCAGACCATGGTCCAGCCGGTCCCCGAACGCGATCACGAACGCGAACGAGAGCCTCTCGATGACGTGACCAAATCCCACATCCTGGGCATCGCGCCAGGTGACCGGCTCGTGGTCGGAGTCCTGGCCGTAGCCGCCATCGTGCTCCTGGCAGCTCATTGGGCCCAGCTCTCGGGATGGGGCACGCGACCTGTCGATGTCGAGCGGATCCCCCGGTCACCGGTCGGTTTTCAGCTTGATCTGAACGAGGCGAACTGGATCGAGCTGTCTCAGCTGGAGGGCATCGGCCCCAGACTGGCCCGGCGGATTGTCGACGACCGCAGCCGTCGCGGGCGATTCTCCCGCATCGAGGACCTTCAGCGTGTCCACGGCATCGGACCCAGGACCGTCAAACGAATCGGGCCCTGGCTGCGAGTCGAGCCCGTACGCGAATCTCGCGAACGCTAGTTGAGAGTTCTCACGTAGACGTTTTTCCAACGGCACTTGGCCCCCTTGGGCCATCCGGTGCCGCCGTGCACTTGAACCGCCACGCGACCCTCGGCACCCAGCAGCCTGGTGACCCCCGCTTTGTCGTACCTCTTGCCGGAAAACGACTCGCCATTGAACTCGTTGACCTTGCGACCGTTAATCCAGGTCGTGATCCGTGGCGGAGACCCGACCACCCGTAGCCGGGCGGTATTCCAGTCACCAATGTTCCAAGCCGACACCCAGTCCTTGCCACTGATCGTGAAGGCCTTGGGAGGCGCCGTGGCGACGGGCTTGGTCGTCAGCCCCAGCAGCTCCTTTTTGTCATTGTACTTGCCAAAGATGTCGAACGTGCGGGTGTTGAAGCCGCCGGTCCCCTCGCCGTAGATGTGTCCCACGTTTCCGTTGTCGTGGTAGTCGACCATCATCTGGAAACACTGGCCGAGGTTGTTGGACCGAACAAACAACCCGCTGCAGACACCCCAGTCGGGCTTCATGTCGATCAGCAATTCGAAGTCGCCAAACGTCTTGTCGGTCAGCAGGATGCCGCCGTTGCCGCTGCCCGGAGGATCCTGCTCACCAGTGATCACGCCGTTTTCGACCGTCCAACGACCGCCTGTACCGTGCCCGATCTTCTCGGGATTCTTGTGCCACCCGGCCAGAGTCTTGCCATCAAACACGGGCACGAATCCCGCCTCCCGCTTTTCCACCAGCCAGATGTTGCGGAAGTGGAGCGGGTTGCCGTGGTTCTGGATGTAGATCGGTCCCAGGTCCACACCCTCGCGAACCGGGCTCGCTCGCGTACTCCGCGGCACATCGACGTTTTTGTGAATCAGCACGCCATTGTGGCGAACGGTGAGTCGTGCGTTTGCCGTCTTCTTGCCCGCCTTGTCATAACGGGCGGCCGTGAAATCGACGTCGTAGGTCTGCCACTGCAATGGTGGCAGGCACATGTTCAGATCGGGATCCCTGATCTCGTAGATTCCACCACACTCGTTGTGCTTGCCAGCCAGGCCGAATGAATCGAGGATCTGGACTTCGTAACGGCCCTGCATGTAGATCCCGCTGTTGCTCCGCCCCTGGCCACGACGTCCGGGGGCGTAGTTGAGTTTGAATTCCATGTGCAGCTGAAAGTCACCAAAGTTGCGGAAGCTCGTGATCCCCTCACGGAGGTGCTTACCCTCGAGACGACCACCCTTGAAGTGCTTCGCAGTCGTGCCGTCAAACAAGACCACCGCTCCCTGGGGAGGCTTGGCGCCCATCGTCGGGCTCACCCGCACGACTCGCTTCAACACACCGATGGCGTCTCCATCGCCATTGCGAATGTGCAACTCGCCATTCTTCCACGTACCCGACCCCTTCGACTTGGCATCGGCCGACGTTTTGAACTCCACCACGTCGCCCTGGCGAACGCCCGTGGCCTGGATTTTTTCCTCCCGGTCCCATCCGGCACCCGGCAGGCCGCCGCCATACCCGACCGCGAGAAACTTGCCGTTCCCCTGGGCCACCACCTGGACGCCCAACTTGCCCTCGTCATCACCGTCCTTGACCCTACCGGCGTATTCCCCCTGGACCGAGTAGTCCGCGTCCTTCTTCGCTTCTTTCTCGGACAGCGTCTGGAGGTTCTTCTGAGCTGCTGCCGGCGAGGCCAGCAAATGAATGAACAGCAGGGCCGGCAGCAGGACCGGCAGCAGGACCGGCAGCAGGGCAGCCAGGCTCCGTCTATCGGTCAACATGCGGGGAGTATTCATGTCAGTCTCTCTTTGAGTCCATCTCGAGAAGTCATCATCAGTCGGCTCACATTTTGAGACGCCGCTGCGGTTGGTGCAACCACCGAAATGTGGTGGAGTCCACTCGGTGCTGCACCGCGACACACCGACGGCATGCGGTTTCTAGTACGACATTCGGACGTGTGATAGATTGGATCACAGAATCCCGCTGTGGGACTCTCCTCTACCACCAGGAACACCTGATGGACGCTGAAAAGAAGAAAATCGCCGCCGACTGCTGGAAAAAGGGTTCGGAAGCGATGAGCAAGGAGAACTGGGACTACGCCATCGAGATGTTCGGCAAGGCGGTCGGCCTGGTTCCCGACAACCTGCTCTATCGTCAGACTCTTCGGGGTGTCGAACGCAAGAAGTACGGTGACAACGGCTCGGGAGCGAAGCTCGCGGGCCTGAAACTGACGAAGGTCCGCGCGAGGATCAAGACGGCCAAGTTGAAGAGCGACTGGAACTCGGTCGATCGCGCCGTCGAGGATGGCCTGAAAGTCAATCCCTGGGACGGCGGACTCTTCTTCGACCTGGGCACAGCTGCCCGTGAACGGGGTTATACAGAGGTCGCCACCGACGCCATGCGCAACGCGCTGGCCAACGACACCGAGAACAAGGAATTCGCCAGGGGGTTGGCCGAGCTTCTTGAGTCTCGGGGAGACTACAACGAGGCGTCCAAGATCTGGCAACGGCTTGCCAAGCTGGACCCGATGGACGCCGAGGCCCGTACCAAGGCCATGCAGGTGCTCACCGACAACGTGATCGATCGGGGGGGATACGAGGGCGCCGAGACCACCCGCGACGCAATGGCCGACGACGAGATGGCCAAGCGGCTGGGCCGCGAGGGTGGAGGCGGGCCGGCCGACGGGCCGGGACAATCTGAAGAAGCCGATCTCACTCACGCCATTAGACGAGAACCCGATTCGATTGCCCATCGGACCAGGCTCGCCGAGTTCTACCAGAAGGAGGGTCGTCTCGAGGAATCGGCCGACACCTACCGGGAAGTGCTCGACATGTCCGGCGGTGAGGCCGGCATCCGTGAGTCGCTTGAAGATGTCGAGATCGAACTGCTCAAACACAACCTCAATCTCGCTCGCGACAACGCCGCTCGCGATACCGGCAATGATGAGGCCAAACGCAACGTCAAGGGACTCACCACCGAGCTGATCCAGCGCGAAATCGAGGTCCTCTCCTCACGGGTCGATCGGTATCCCAACGACCTGAAGCTGAAATTTGAACTCGGCTCGAGGTTCGTGCGGGTCAAGAAATACACCCAGGCCATCCCGCTGTTTCAGGTCTGCGTCAAGGACAATCGCCTTGAAGCCGGAGCCCTCGCATCGCTCGGCAAGTGTTTTATTGCCGAGAAAAAGGGGAAGCTCGCCAAGCGGCAATTTGAAAAGGCCGTCGAGGTCGTCAGTCAACTCGACCAGGCCGATCTCTTCAAGGAGGTGCACTACTGGCTCGCTCGACTCCTCGAAGAAGAAGGCGATCAGTCCCAGGCCGAACACCACTACACCGAAGTGCTCGCGGTCGACTACGAATACAAGGACGCGCTGGCCCGCATGGAAGGGCTCAGCGAATCGTAACGGCACAACCTAGCCAATCTGGTCACAGATTGGTCGAGTTTCCAGCGACGCTTCTGAAGTGTGACCACTTCAGCTACGGATCAGCGTCACCAGCAGCGTCTGCGTTGTGTCCAGCGCAGCGACCCGGCATCACAACCAGCTGGCCACATTCATGATCTCTCGCTCCGAGTTCGCTAGCCTGCTCGTCCTGACCTTGCTCGCATCTCCAGCGGCCTTCGCCGAAGAATCCGCCCGACTGGCCCCGAGCAACCCATCGGTCCCATTTGCCTACAAGGCCGGAAGTCAGCGGGAGTGGCCCATCCTGGTGGGGAACCTGGCTGAAGCGGACAGGCTGAAGCTTGAAGTCCTCGGACCGGACAACAAGGTCATCGGCCACGGCAATCCGGTTTCACACGAGAACCTGACTGTCTCGGTGCCCAGATCAGGCAAACTGCGCGTTGTGGCCGACGCATCAGCAAGGGCTTCGTTGTCGGTGAGGATCATTCATTCGCGTCAGGACGAGATCTCGCAACAGGTGATCCGCTTGCTCCCCGCGCCTCCCGCACGGCCCATTTCCTACATCTCGGATCTCGTCGACGACCTGATCCGTCTCTTCTGGGACAGCTCGCAAAACCGATGGCGGCAGCATGAGGCCCATGTCTTCAATGCCTACTTCCGGCGACTGCAATGCCAAGGCATTGCCAGGCTGATTGTCTGGCAGAGCCCCTTACCGGCGTTGGCCGATCCGAAGAACTACCCGGCCGAGGATTGGAAACTCTACCGACAGTCGGCACGTGCCATCCTGGACGATCCAACGCTGACCAAAGCCTTGAAAAACAAACGGGGTCCGAAACCCTGGAGCTGGCTCAGGATGATGATGCGTTTGAGGCTCGCCCCATCCATCATGACCTCTTACGCAGCCGCCGCCCACGAGCAGGGCATCCGGCTTTCCGCCAGCTTCCGTCCCTTCGAATCCGGGCTCACCAAGTACTACGTCGTCCCTCGATTCGATGCTGGCGGCCGGTTCGTCGGCGAGTTTCTGCCACTGGCCTCACCGACCACGATGTTCCATCCCAACAAGGTCGGGTTTGCAGGATATGCCGAAATCCTCAGGCGAATGGGGCAGCCGGAGGCCGCGCGACCGACATCGATCACGTTTGACAACGTGCCTGGCGCCAGGACTCTTGCCGATCGCTTTCGACAGGGACACCGAGACCTTGAAATCCGCGCCATGCCGTTTGCCCCGATCGACCCCACGTCGCTGGTCTTGGTTGCGAGCGGAAAGGCCCAGGCACTCGTACCCTACGCACGCGTCCGTGCGGCGAGTCTCAAGCATGACCCGCCACTTGCGGGCTGGAAGATCGATGCCACATCGGATACCTCGATCAGGATCACCGGGCTCGCGTGGCCGGACGACGCGAGATTCCTGTGGATCGGGGCGGCAACCGATGCGGCCAAGCAACAAAAGTGGCCGGCTGTCGGGCCCACAGCGGTGACATCTGCTGCCGGCCATCGGCTCGGTCGGATGGTCCAGTACTGGGCGCTGTCCGGCGACGAACAGGCCCAGCGCGACACCCACATCGTCGGCATCCCACTCTCAGGCATGTACCGCACAGAATTCCAGGCGGTCGAGGCCTCGCACGCGGCCCTGATCGCCGCCGGGAACACGACAATCGAAATGGGAGACCATCAGCTGGTGATTGATCGCGGGGCGAGATGGTCGGTCGAGATGGTCGACTTTTCTCAACCGTTTGCGAGAAAAGAGGCTCTAGCCGAAATCGACACCCAGCTCAGGCAGCCGGCCTATGACGAGATCTTCATCAACACGCGGTCGCACACCCAACTGGCTGCATCCACCGGTCAGACCCTGAAGGGCGAGCCGCGTTTGGCCTCGATTCTTGACCTGCGCCGCTCACGAACCCAGTACACGCACCTGGGCATCGATCGCGCCGCGGGCCCCAGGGGATTGGCCCGCTCGAAGCCCTTTCGTGAGCGGATCGCTCGTGGCGATCACTGGGAACAGGTCACCACCTGGCAACTCAATGAGTGGATCGGGCCATGCCCCGATGACGACCGCGCGCTGCCCTGGCGATTCCATCGCAGCCGGGCGATTGCCCGAGGCGTGAGATCGCTGCTTGAGGACCTGAGGCAGCGATACCCACGCCTGAGAATCCGCGTGGTGGTTCCGCAGGGAGCCCAGGTCGAAAGAACGCTGCGAGCGGCGCTGCCGACGATGACCAAGCCCGAGGGCGGCAAGTACGAATCCAACTACTACCGCTACATCTGGAGCACGAACAACCACATTCCGGCGATCGGTGAGGGTCTCTCGGTCGTCGACTTCACCGGCCTCGATATCGAACCCGCCTACCTGGGTATCCGGTTTGCCCCGCAACCGGCTCCACTCGGCCTGTTCCTTGATCAGGTGATCGAGGACCTCAAGAACAGCCGCGGCAGCCGATTTCGAGGCCCACACAGCGTGCTGTACGAGGCGCAGGAGACACTGCGTGCCCCCTACAGCAAGAGGTTTACGGGACGGCGCGAGGAGATCATCCGCAAGATGCTTGAGCGGGACGAGATCAACGAGGTGATCCTGTACGAATCGGCCGACTGGATGTTCTATCTGCCGTTGCACGACCCACATCGTTATCTCGACACCAAGCCCTCCTCATGACCGACCCGACTGATCTGCCTCATCCCACGCATCGCATCCCGGTCCAGCAGGCGCGAGATCTGTGTGACGCCGTATTCGGCCAAGCGATGGGAGCGGGGTCTGCCCAGGTCCAGGCAGCCACGGATGTGCTGGTCGACGCGGACCTGAGAGGGATCGGCAGTCATGGCATCGCCGTGCTGCCTTATTACATCGACAAGTGGCAACAGGGACAGATCGTCCCTGATGCCGAGCTCGAGTTGATGTCTGCTACCACCACGACCGCCGTCTACACCGCCCATCGCGGCATCGGGCACCACTCATCGCGTCAGGCGATGGCCGATGCGATTCGCCGGGCCCAAGACCACGGGATGGGGGCAGCCACGGTCCGCAACGCGACTCACAATGGAGCCATCTCGGCCTACACCATACAGGCCGCGCAGGCGGGGCTGATCGGAATCGCGGCCACCGCGTGCGCACCCCATGTCGCGCCCCCGGGTGGGACTCGTGGGCTGCACGGCACCAATCCGCTCAGTTACGCGTTCCCCCAACCTCACAACAACCCACTCGTCTTCGACCTCTCCACCGGCCACTCCTCCGGCAAACTCAAGGACAAGGGGGCCCGGGACGGTCGCATCCCCGAAGGCACGGCCCTCGACGCCAATGGCCAGCCAACCACCGACCCCGCGGACCTCGCCAGCGGCTGGATCCTGCCGGTCGCGGGCCATGTCGGGTTTGGGCTCGCGCTACTCGTCGACGGCCTGACCGCAGCACTCGGTGACAGCCCGATCGGCCGAGAGATTCCCCTCGTCCATGACACCAGCGGCCCCTATCACGGAGCGTTCTTTGCCATGGCCATCGATCCGGCCGCGTTTGGTGGCGTCGAAGCGTTTGCCACACGAATCGACTCACTGGTGCAGCAGATCGAGAGTCACCCGCCACAGGATCCGGATCACCCGGTCAGGTGGCCCGGGCAACGGGGGTGGGCCGAGGCCGAAAAAAACAGCGCGATGGGGATCCCGATGCCCGAGAGCCGATGGGAGGGGCTACTCGAAGAGCTGCGGGCACTTGGCGTAAACCTTCGCCACACCACGTAGCCAATCCGATCACAGATGGGACAAGCCGCCCGCGACTCTCCTGAAGTGTCACCACTTCGGCTACGAGGCGAGGACGTCACCCACTGTGCTACACGTCTTCACCGGTTTCGTCGGGATAATCGAGGAAGACTTTCAAGCAACCATCATCGCGAGAATTGAACAACTCGTACGCTTGCTGAATCTCAGCAATCGGGTAGCGGTGAGTCACCAGTCCACTCATGTCGACACGCCCTTCACCAATCCACCTCATCGCCAGCGGAAAGTCTCGCGCGAAGTCCGGGTTGACGCTGGTGTGCACGGTCAGGTTCTTCATGAACAGATCACGCCATCTCACACCATCGATCGTCTCGGGAGGCACACCGAAATAGAGCATGCGGCCACCGTGTCGGACCAGGCTGATACACAGGTTGATCGCCTGGTCGGCGTGGCCGACAACCTCGATCACCACGTCCACCATCCTGCCGTCCGTCAGGTCTGCCACCGCCTCCACCGGGTCCACCTCGGAATTGCATATCGTGGCGGTGGCCCCGTGCTGCACACTCCTGGTCAACCGTCCCGGCAACAGGTCGATCCCAATGATCTGCCGCGCGCCCATGTTGGCCAGGGCCATGTTGTACAGCTGCCCGATCGGTCCCTGCCCAACGACGGCGAAATCGAGATCGAGCACGTTGGGGAGCTTTTTCAGGGCGTAGATCACCGTACCGAGCGGCTGGGCCAGCAGGGCGTGTTCCCTGGCAACTCGCGTGTCGACCGGGATCGCCCGGTCCTCGTCCACGACGTAACGCTCATAGAGTCCTCGCTGGTCCACCGGAACAGCCAGTACCTCGTCTCCCACCTGCCACCGATCGCCATTGGTCGCGACCACACGCCCGATCATCTCGTGCAGGGAGTGTCCCTCCTGGATCGGGAACTCGTCACTTCCCTGGAAGAAGGGGAGATCGGATCCGCATAGGCACGACAACGTGGGCTGAAAGAGGATCTGGCCCGGACCATCCGGGGAACGGGGTGGAAGCTCCGGTTCAGCAATCTCGACCAGTTCAACCTGGCCGGGCGCATTCATCTGTCCAGCAAACACGGAACCGCTCCTGGGGATCTTGATTCGAAATCGTGACCAATCGGGGGAGAACGTGCGGTTATACACGCTGGGTGAAGAGGTCGAAAGCTGGCGGCCCGACGGCGCCACGGCTGCGGGTTTCGCCCGGATTGGGCGACTCGACCGCCGCGTGATACGCTGTTGGGCCACGTGACTGACAACTCGAGCCGCCGCCGACCCGGAATCACCTGTCATGAAGCCCATTCGCATCGCGACCTGCCAGTTTCCCGTCGAACCCGATATCGCCAGCAACCTGCGATACACACTGAGACAGATCCGGCAGGCATCCGAGCAGGGCGCCCGGGTGGTGCACTTTTCCGAGTGCTCATTGTCGGGGTATGCCGGGGTCGAATTCCCGGACATGTCACACGTCGACTGGGAGGAACTCAAGGACGCCACCCGCCAGATCCAGGATGAGACGAAAGCCGCGGGCGTCTGGTCAGTGATCGGCTCCACGCACCAACTGTCCGGACGCCACAAGCCTCACAACAGCCTGTACCTGATCAACCCCCGGGGCCAGATCATCGATCGCTACGACAAACGATTCTGCACCGGCACCGGGGGCCGACGCCCCACCGACGATCTCTCGCACTACTCACCCGGCAATCGCCCCGTCGTGTTTACCGTCGACGGCATCAAGCTCGGGCTGCTCATCTGCTATGACTACCGGTTTCCCGAGTTGTACCGCGAGTACTACACGCGGGGAGTCAGGGTACTGCTGCAGTCTTTTCACAACGCCCGCGGCACGGTGGTCGATGACCCGGACTACAACATCTGGCGGACGATCGTCCCCGCCACGATGTCATGCCGGGCTGCCGAGAACCACATGTGGATCAGCGCCAACAACTCGACCGCTCGTCCCAGCCGCTGGCCGAGTTTCACCGTCCGCCCTGATGGACAGGTCATGGGACAGCTGAAGCTGCACCGGCCCGGCGTGCTCATCACCGACATGGACTTCGACCCGGACCTGTTTGACGCACCGGGCCCCTGGCGAGATCGTGTGATCGAAGGAACGCTGCACAGCGGCCAGCTGGTCGACGACCCCAGGTCCACCGATGTCACGTGCCTGTAGAGGCACCAACGTCGCCAGCGACGCGTGACGTCCTACGACACCACGTCACCCGGATAGGCCTCCATGCCCATCTGGCTGAGGTCCAGTCCGCGGCGTTCTTCGTCCTCGGTCACGCGGATACCCATCGTCGCTTCCAGGACCTTCCACCCGACATACGACAGGATGAACGTGAAGGCTCCGACCGCCACGACACCGATGGCCTGCTTGACGAGTTGTGTCGCACCTCCGCCGTGGAACAGCCCGGCTTCCGGTCCTGCATTTCCGAGATCACCGGCGGCGAAGAACCCGACGGCGAGAGTACCCCAGATCCCGTTCGTCAGGTGAACCGACAACGCACCGACCGGATCGTCAATCTTGAACCTGTCGAAGCAGAGCACGCTGTAAACCACCAGCACACCTCCGATCGCCCCGATGATGATGGCATCAACAGCCGACACCCACAGGCACGGTGCTGAGATGGCCACCAGTCCGGCCAGTGCCCCGTTGACCGTCATGCTGAAATCGGGGACGCCCAGCTTCAGCCAGCTCACGGTCGTTGCGGAAATCAATCCGGCGGCACAAGCCAGGTTCGTGATCACGACGATGTGCGCCACGTCGTGAGCCGACGACCCACTGACAGCCATGGTGCTGCCCGGGTTGAAGCCAAACCAGCCCAGCCAGAGTGCCAGGCCTCCCAGGAACACCAAGGTCATGCTGTGCCCGGGAATCGGCAACACCGTGCCGTCCTGTGAGTACTTGCCCAGTCTCGGGCCCAGCACCAGGATCCCGGCCAGCCCCGCCCAGCCACTGACACTGTGCACGACCGTCGAACCGGCGAAGTCGCGGAATCCCTGGCCCACCAGCCAGCCACCACCCCAGACCCAATGACCGGTGATCGGGTAGCTGACGCCGACCAGCAGCAGGGTGAAGATCATGAACGACACATAACGCATCCGCTCGGCAACACACCCGGACACGATCGTCGCGGCAGCGGCGGCCAACATGAGCTGGAAAAAGAACTTGGCCAGCAAAGGGATCGACGCCCTGTTGAGGGCCTCAAACGCAGCGGTCTGCGTACCTGTGTCCTCGACGCCGACAAACCAGCCCGTGGTTCCCATCACTCCCACGCCGTTGCCAAACATCAGGGCGAAACCGATGGCCCAGAAGGCGATGGACGAAATCCCGAAGACGACTAGGTTCTTTCCCAGGATGTTGACCGTATTCTTCGATCGGCAAAACCCACTCTCGACACACCCAAACCCCGCATGCATGAAAAAGACCAGGAAGCCGGCCACCAGCACCCACAGGGTGTCCACGGCCACCTCGGTTGTCCATTCGTCCCTCACCGGGGTGGTCGGCCTGTCCCGGTTCTCTGGCATCGCCCCGGCCACTGCAGCAGCTTTGTCCTGGGAGGATGCCGGCTGGTCGTGAGCCATGAGACCGGGGCCAAAGAGGCCAGGCACCAACGCGGACACCAGGGCCATCGACATGTGCCGTCGCATGAGAGTCCTTCTCACATCACCTGCGAGTCCCGTCCATCGGCTTTCGACACAGAAACCACGTGGGCTCCGAGTGCCAGCCGATTACACCCTTCCAACCGGGCGACCGCAACCAATTGTGGCCTCCACCCGAGGCCAGACGTTCACGTCGGTTGCTGTGGCTACGTGACGGCGAGATAATCGCTGACCGCCTGGGGCTGCCCGTCTCCGTGGCACCCCCCAAAGCCAACTCGTCAGCCACCCGGAAAACTGCCTCATGCCATCACTCGACGGACAAGTCATCCTGGTCACCGGAAGCACACAGGGAGTGGGTGAGGCGATCGCCCTGGAGTCCGCTCGGCTCGGAGCCGCCGGAGTCGTCGTTTGTGGTCGCAACACCGAGAATGGTCAGGCGGTGGCGGCCGAGGTGGAGTCGATCGGCTCGCGAAGTCTGTTCGTCGAGGCGGATCTCGCAGATGTCGACGCGACCCGCGCGATCGTGGCGGCCTGCGACGAGACGTTTGGCCGCGTCGACGGACTGGTCAACGCGGCGGCCATGACAACTCGAGGCACGCTCGCCTCGACCACGGTCGACCTGTGGGACTATCTCTTCGCCGTCAACGTCCGCGCCCCGTTTTTGCTGACACAGGCGGTTGCAGAAATCATGAAACGCGAGAAGACCAGCGGATCGATCGTCAACATCATCTCAGTCGCTGCCTACTGCGGTCTCCCTCACATCGCTGCCTACAGCGCCACCAAAGGCGCGCTGGCCACGTTCACCAAGAACTGTGCCGAGTCACTCTACCGTGATACCATCCGGGTCAACGGCATCATGCTCGGATGGACCGACACGCCGAACGAGGACGTGGTCCAGAAACAACAGGGTAGCCCTGACGATTGGCTGGAAATCGGCGAAACCGCTTCACCCTTCGGCCGCCTGCTCAAGCCCTACGACGTCGCGCACCTCGCCTGCTTCCTGCTCAGCAGCCATTCCGGCGTGATGACCGGATCCCTGATCGACCAGTCACAGCGGATCGTCGGCTCACTCTCGATGCCCGACGACATCCAGGGTGACGCCGTCTGACCACCTCTCATCCCCTTGCAATTCACTCCTGATAATCAAGACAGCCCCGCCATGACCGCAGCAGAAACCCGCCAGCAGGCCCAGGACATCCAGGACTGGATCGTCGATATCAGGCGACGGCTTCACCGCCATCCCGAACTGATGTACGAGGAGGTCAAGACATCGGCACTGGTCCGAGAAACCCTGGACGGCCTGGGCATCGAGTACCGTTCGCCCGTGGCCAAGACGGGCGTGCTTGGCTGGGTCGGCAACGGCGATGGTCCGTGTGTCGCGTTGCGGGCTGACATGGACGCGTTGCCGATTCACGAGGAGACCGAGGTCGAATTCCGGAGCGAAATCGATGGCAAGATGCACGCCTGCGGACATGACTGCCACACGGCGATGCTCCTGGGAGCTGCCCGGCTCCTCAAGGAGCGTGAAGCCGATATCCACGGAACCGTCAAGCTGCTGTTTCAGCCAGCCGAGGAGGGCGGAGCCGGTGGGAAACTGATGCGGGAGGAGGGGGTACTGGAGAGTCCGGACGTCGAGCGGATTTTCGGGCTGCACGTCTGGCCCGAACTCGCAACCGGGCAGGCCGGCTCCCGTCCAGGGACATTTCTAGCCGCTTCCAGCAGCCTGCAGATGTCGGTCCGGGGCAAGGGAGGCCACGCCGCCATGCCGCACCTGGCGATCGACCCGGTTCAGGCCTCGGCCCAGATCATCACCTCGCTGCAGTCCATCATCTCCCGGGAAGCCGACCCGCTCAATTCAGGCGTCGTCAGCATCACCGCCATACACGGGGGTGAGGCCTCGAATGTTATTCCCCCCGAAGTCGCACTCCGGGGCACCGTCCGCGCGCTCACCATGGACAACCTCAACTGGATTCAGCAACGGGTCACCGACATCGCCTCCGAGGTCGCCTCGGCACATCGCTGCGAGGCCGACACCCGCTTTCCGGGCAACGACTACCCACCGACCGTCAACGACCCGGCCACGTGGGACTTCGCTCGCAACCTCGCGGGCGAGCTGCTGGGTGAGGGCAAGATCGAGGAACTGGCGCCGGTGATGGGAGGTGAGGACTTCGCGTATTACACCGAACAGGTCCCCGGCTGCTTCGTCGCGCTCGGAATCGCCGACGAGACCAAGGGGACCGGTATCAGCGTGCATCACCCCCGTTTCAAGGTCGATGAGGACGCCCTGCCGCTGGGGACCGCCCTGCACGTGCAATTCGCCATGGACATGCTCGACCAGCTCCGCTGACAGTTCCACGAGACATCAAAGGACTTTGATCCCATGACGCGCACGCCTCAAGCGGTTGGACTCCTCCTGTTGGCAGCACTCGCAGTCGGCACCACTCCGGTCCCGTGTCGCGGGGCGGGACCGATCGACCTCTCGCTGTTGGTCGCTGAAGATTACCCCTGCACGTGGCCCACCGGATTCCCGCTGTTCCAGTTGAAGCACTACCGTCGGATCGGAGCCGTATCGCCCTACAACGTCGACGTGTTGACCATCGACGGCAACACCGGCACGCAGATCGATGTCCCTCCTCACTCGATCCCCCGCCCCGGCAGCGGCCTGGCCAACGAGGGACCCCTGGGGGCGGTCTTCACCGAAAAGATCCCGGCGTGGCAGTTTGGGGGGCGGGCGGTGGTCATCGACGTCAGCGAGTTGCTGGACACCACCGACAACGGCATCAGCAGCCTCATCCAGCCCCGCCACGTCCTGGCCTGGGAGAAAGCGCACCGCAAGCTGAGATTTGGAGACGTGGTGCTGTTTCGCAGTGGCTACAGCGACAAGTACTACAAACCGTTCCCCGCCGGGCGACGATTTGTCGCCGATCCCGTCCAGGGTACGGTTCCAGCCTGGCCGGATCCTCATCCCGACACCATGACGCTGCTCGGCCAGCGAGGCGTCAAGCACGTCGGCTGCGACAGCCCCAGCATGGGACCTCTGCCGGACCTCGCCGAGCCGACTCATATTGCCGGACTGAAGTTCGGGATGATCTTCACCGAGGGCGTCACCCGTCTCGATCGGGTCAAGCCGGGCAGTTTCTACTGCGTTCTCGGACCCCGACACGCCCGAGGGATGTACGGCGAGGGACGGGCGCTGGCGATCGGGCCCGGACAGCTCGCCGACCGCCTGATCGCCTCGGCCACCGCCAGGCGAGCCATCGAGCTGTCCGTCATCAATGACTCACAGCTCCCCATCACCTGGACCGGGTCCGGCATCGGCAACCATCGTCACCCTTACATCAAGGTCGACTTCCTCTATGCCAAGAACCTCGACCTGCAGCACCACACCCACATGATGGACGCCCAGGCCGGCACCCACCTCGTGCCCCCGTCCTATGCACTCCCCGCCCGGGGATTCGACAACGACAACTACTCGAAGGAAGTCCGGGGCTGGCTGGCCGATTTCGAGAAGCGTTTTGGCAAGCGCAAGACCAGCGAGGTGACCACCGAACAGGTGCCGCTGGGCCAGACCTGCGGCGAGGCCCGGGTGATTGACGTCCGCGGCCTGGTTGGATCGACCGTCCAGCGTGACTGGCCGGCCTCGCCTCCGATCACTGTCTCCCTGGTCCGTGCCTACGAAAAGTCGCACGGGGCCTTGCGAAAGGGTGACGTGGTGTTGTTTCGGACAGACCATGTCCGTCGCACCTTCCGACCGCTCCCCGACGGCACGGCCTGCGTCGCCGACCCGATCAACGGCGATGCCGAGGGTTGGCCGGCTGTCACTCCCGAGGTCGTGGACTACCTCGACGACCGGGGTATCCGCTGCGTCGGCATTGACGCGCCCAGCATCGGTGGTGTCGACGAACGGAGTGCGCTCCAGACGTACTGGGCACTTGGGAGCCGCGGCATGGTGGCGGTCGAGTTCCTCCAGAATCTCGACAAGCTGCCCGGACGTGCCTATTTCCTGTTTGCCGCCATCCCGATCCGCGGTTGCCACGGCGGACCGGGCAGGGCCATTGCCCTGTACTGAGCCGACCCGACCACGCCTCTCTCGTCTTGACTCTCACCATTCCCCGGTTCTTCTCCGCAACAAAGCTCACCAGGACTTGCGGCTTCATGGCTGATCTGTTCCCCACGACCGTGATCGGCAGCATGCCGCGGCCCCCGTTCGTGATCGACCTCTTCCGTTCCGGAACTCGCACGGGCGCCGCACCCGACGATGACCCTGGTTGGCAGCAACGGATGGATGATGCCGTCCGCTATTGCGTTCATCTCCAGGAACAGGCCGGGATCGACATTGTCTCTGATGGCGAATGGCGGCGTGAGTCGTACGTCGATGTGATCGCCGAATTGAGCAACGGGTTCGAGTGGATCGAGCGGGAGTTGTTCGGGTACCACCAGGTCGTCACCTCCCAGATGACAACGCGGCAGCCGGGTGTCATTGCTGCCGAGGCAAGGTTTCTCAAGGAGAACACCGATCGCCGGGTCAAGGTGGCGCTGCCGTCTCCGTACCTGATCGGCCAGAGGATGTGGGAACCGGGGCACTCAGAGTCCGCCTACCCGACGCGTGAAGCCTTCTGCGAGGCGGTGATTCCGGCGCTCCGCGAGGAATTGCTGGCGATCCGTGATGTCGGTGTCGACGTGATCCAACTCGACGAACCTCACCTGTGCGTCCTCGTCGACCCCGAGGTGCGGGCGACGTTTGACGACCCCGAGGGGGAAATGCGGAAGGCGGTCGACTACATCAACCAGATCGTCGACGGTGTCGACGGCGTGCAACTCTCCGTCCACCTCTGCCGACGCAACTGGGGACGCCGTGGCTGGGGTGCGGCGGGCGGCTACGAGGCGATTCTCGAACACGTCTCTCGCCTCGAGGTGGACCAGTTGATGCTCGAATTCAGTATCCCCGTTGCCGGCGACATGGCGATTCTCGGCGAACTGCCCCAGGACGTGCACGTGGGGCTCGGCTGCGTCGACGTGCGGTTTCCGGAGGTGGAGGAGGCCGAGACGATTGCCGAACGAGTGGAGACGGCGATCGAGCACATCGGCCCCGAGCGGCTGACGCTCAATCCGGACTGCGGATTCGCACCGGGCAAGGACCACGAGGTGCCGCTTGACGAATCGTACGAGAAGCTCAAGAGTCTCGCCGCTGCTGCGAGGCTGCTCAGGGATCGCCACGACACCAATGCGAGATCAGGCTCCTAGCGCAGCATGCCGGCGATCTGGATGAGCACGACCCGCGGGTCGGTTTCCTTCGACATCACGGAGTATCCCGCGATCGTTGTTTCGTCCTTGCCCGCCTCCCCACTTCACACGGCTCACCCAGTAACCGGAACGAGATGCGAGGCGGTCACTCGGCCCCGAAGGCCGTTCGCAGGATGTTCTCGAGATCCTCGCTTGAGGCTTCACGCGTGTTCACGCGCAGGATCCGCACCAGCGTGGATGCGACCTTCGCAAAGCCGCGGAGCTGGTCCTCGGTGACGCCTACCTCCTGCAGGGTGGCCGGGATTCCGATATCGGCCTTGAGCTGATGCACCGCCGCAACGCTCGCCTCCGCCGCCTCGCTCGCGCTCATCCCCTCCGTGTCGACCCCCAACAGCGACGCCACCATGCCAAACGTGTCGGGATCGGCGTGACGGTTGTAGTCCATCACGTAGGGCAACAGCAGCCCGTTGCCACGTCCGTGTGACGTCTTGACCGCCGACCCGAGCGGGTACTCCAGGGCGTGCACCGCTGCCACTCCGCTGTTTGAGAATCCAATTCCCGCCAACAATGCCGCCAGAGACATCCCCTCGCGGGCCTCAATGTCCTCGCCGTCGGTGACCGCCCGCACCAAATACTGTCCCACCAGCTCGATCGCCTTTCCCGCCGTCAGGTCGGTCAGGACAAACCGCCCCTGGTAAACCGACCGCTCTTCGGCGGGCAACGGAAACCGCTCGTTGTCGACCGCCGTAAATGCTTCGATCGCGTGCGTCAACGCGTCGATGCCGCTGTCTGCGGTCACATGTGCCGGACAGCTGACCGTCAGTTGAGGATCGACGACCGAGAGTCTCGGGCGGAGGAAATCGCTGAGCACCGCCACCTTGATGCCTCGGTCTGGATCGCTCAACACGCTGGCCGCCGTCACCTCGGACCCGGTGCCCGAGGTCGTTGGTACGCAGGCCAGCGGAAAGACCGGGCCAGGCACGACACAGTCGCCCAGGTAATCTCGCGGGTGACCACCATGAGCCAGCACGCAGGCGGTCACCTTCGCCAGGTCCATGTTGCTGCCGCCGCCCAGGCCCAGGAGCCAGTCCGCACCGGCAGCACGGGCCGCGTCGGCGCAGGTCATCGCCAGATCGAGCGGAGGCTCCGGACAGCCCTCCGAAAACACCTCAGACTCCACGCCCACCGCCGACAGCGCGTCGGTCACCTGGGACACGACGCCCGCGTCAACCAGCATCGAGTCGGTCACCAGCATCACCCGGTCCGTTTCACCACCGAGTTCACGCAGGTGGGAGCCCAACGAGTTGATGGCATCGAGGCCAAAGACAATGCGTCCGGCCGAATGAAACGTCCAGGTGGTCCGCATGGCCAATGTGCTCCTTGATTCACTCACAACACCGTCACCCGAGATAGGTGCCAACGGGGGCTCGCCATGTTCGCGACCCATGACCTGGGTGTCCACTCCTCCGCCTGACAGCCCGCTCAACCCACGAGGTGCGCCGCCGACACGCACTCTGGCCCCCGACCACGTGGCGTTATACGATGAACCGTCACGGGGCACGTCCCGGATCTCGCTGTTCCCTCAACTCCTTTCGAGAGCGACTGGACCATGACTCGCACAAACTGGAATTCGCTGGCCTGCTCACTGGTCTTGGCACTCGTTGTCATGGTCGCCGGGTGCGGGGATGGCGGCGGAGCAGATTCTGACGGGGCTGTCGGACAACCCACGCCACCGACTGGTGAGACCTCCGTCTCTGATCCGGCCGCTGACAAGGCGACTGACCCGGCTCCCGGTGGTGGTGATGCCACACCGAAGACCATTCCCGATTCTTCTGACGGAAATGACGCCGCCGGCGATGCCAAGCCAGACAACAAGAAAGACGCCGGCAAGGCCAAGGAAATCCCCGATGGCGAAGCGAAGCCGGCCGCCAAACCGGCCGCCAAACCGGCCGCCAAACCGGCTGCCAAACCGGCTGCCAAACCGGCTGCCAAACCGGCTGCCAAACCGGCTGCCAAACCGGCTGGCGACAAGAAGCCAGCCGCTGATCCCAAACCGGCCGACGGCAAGAAAGCTGCCGGTGACAAGAAGGACGGCGAATCCGCTGCCGCGCCCGACGTCGACTCGCAGATGCGTGACCTGCTCAAGCTCGCCAACATGGGCCAGTTCGACAAGTCGCTCGGCATGATCGAGGCCGTCCTGGCTCGCGAGGACCTGGGAAAGCTCGAGAAGCAGAAGCAGCGAATCATCCACTTTTTCGCCGTTCAGATCGCCCAGGCTCTCGGCAGACAACACGCTTCCAACGACGAGTCCAAACCCGCACACGCCGCATTCATCGCCTCGGCCAAACACTTCCGAGCCATGCAGAAGGCCTTCCCGATGTTGCAGCAGCAGGAGAGGAACTTCGGCGCGACGGTGATCTACAACGAGGCCTGTGCCCTGGCCGCTACGGACGCCAAGGCCGCGATGGCCTCGCTCAAGGAATCGGTGGACCTCGGCTTCAACGACTTTGATCTGCTCGGAACGGACAAGGACCTCGACCCCCTCCGCAAGGACGCCGGGTTCAAGGACTTCGTGGCCAGCGCCAAGAAGATTGCTGAGAAAAAGGCCGAGGAGGCCATCGCCAAGGAGATGGCCGACCAGAAGACATTCCCGTTCGACTTCACGCTCCCGGACCTCGACGGCAAGCCAGTCGCGCTCGCCAAGCAACAGGGCCAGGTCGTCATCGTCGACGTCTGGGGCACCTGGTGCCCGCCCTGCCGACAGGAGATCCCGCATTTTGTCGCCCTGCAAAAGGAATACGGCAAGCAGGGACTGCAGGTGATCGGCGTCAATTATGAACGATCGGCTGACCCGATTCCGGGAATCAAGTCCTTCGCCAAGGAATACGGCATCAACTACCCACTGGTGATCGGCGACGAGGCCACACAGAACAAGATCCCCAATTTCCGGGCCTTTCCCACCACGCTGTTCATCGATCGCAAGGGCGAGGTTCGACTCGTGGCCGTGGGCGCTCGCCCGCATTCCTACCTCGAAGCAGTCGTCAAAACTCTGCTCAAGGAAGAAGCACCCAAGGGCGCCAAGCCAGCTCCCAAGAAAGCCGACGCCAAGAAAGCCGACGCCAAGAACAAGGCACCGGCCAAGACGCCCTGACCAGGCGGACGCGGTAATCGCCACCGATGACCGGGCCAGGCAGCACGCGACCGGTGCTTCTCGGCAATCGTAACGGCGATTACAATACGACGGTCCTTGCCGGCCACGGTCGCCCCCTACCGAACGCTCCCACCCGCATCCCCACACCATCCGCTCTCCGAGTACCCTCCCGGATGGACTGCCCTGATTTCTCCCCGACTCTGTCCACCTCTGCTCCGTGGCTCACGGTGTTGGTCGGAGCTGCGCTCACGGTCTCGGGTTGCCGCGAAGCCGAGATCTCAAGCTACCAGGTCCCCAAACCGTCACAGGTCTATGCCCGGAATCACGAGGAGGGCCCCGACGGGATGCTCGCGGCCATGATTCCTCGCAAGGAGTCCAAGCAGGCCTGGTTCTTCAAGATCTCGGGGCTCAAGGCCCCGGTCACCTCACAGCAAAAGGCCTTCCGCGCGTTCCTGGATTCGGTCCGTTTCGAAGACGACAAGCAGGAACCGAGTTGGACGCTGCCGGAGGGCTGGCAGCAGCCCGGCGGAACATCCTCGACGGGCATGAGATACGCCACGATCCTGATGGGGGATGGTGACGACGCCCTGGAGCTCTCGGTCACGCGGCTGCCGCTGCCGGAATCAGAATTCGACGCCTACCTGCTCCAGAACGTCAACCGCTGGCGCGGTCAGATCCGCCTTTCGAACCTGTCGCCGGGGGAACTGTCTTCCGAGACCGAGTCGATCCAGGTCGGCGGCGAACAGGTGATTTTCGTCAAGCAGATGATCGGACACCTCAAGAGCAGCCGTCCCATGGGCGGACCCTTTGCCGGTGGTGGCATGGGCGCAGGTCGAGGACCCACCGGTGGTGGACCTCGCATGGGTCCGGCTGATGGCGGTGCACCACCGAAGCTCACCTACGAGGCTCCCAGCGGTTGGAAACCGGGTCAGCTGGAAGTCAGCCGGGGGGGGATCACGATCCGTCGCCAGGCCGCCTTCCTGCTCGCCGATGGCAACGACTCGGGAGAGGTCACCGTGACGGCCATGCCGGTGGGGCCACGCAGCCTGCTGCTGAATGTCAATCGCTGGAGAAGCCAGGTGGCGCTCGAGTCGGTCGACATCGGCGAGCTCGAGGACCTGTTTGAACCCATCAAGCTGGGGAGCATCTCCGGAAACTACCTGGAACTTTCCGGGCCCCGGGATACCATCCTCGGCGCTATCGTTGAGGCCGAGGGGATGACCTGGTTTTTCAAGCTCACCGCACCGCGTCGGCTCGCAACCAGCAGCCGTGGTGCCTTCAAGGCTTTCGTTTCGTCATCACGCTTCGGTGACTCCGACACGGGCTCCTCCCCGGAGCCGCCTCGCACGAAGGACTCGCAGACAGACTCCGAGGAAGGCTGACCGCATGGCCCAGGGCAAGCTGCCAACTCCCGGCGAAATGCTCCCGATCGAGGACCCGAACGGTGCGTGGCGTGACCCCGAGCCAGCAATCGGTCCCGCCATCGCTGCCATCCTCAAGCCAATCGCCTCGTTGAAGATCTCCGTCACCCTGTTCGCCATGGCCATCTTCCTGGTCCTGGCCGGCACCCTCGCGCAGGTGCACATGGACATCTGGGAGGTCGTTCGAGACTACTTCCGGACCCCGATCGCCTGGATCGAGTGGCGGGTGTTCTTCCCCAAGTCGTTTTTCATGGGAACGTTTCTCGAGCCCATGACAGACATCGCGCCCGGACGCGGCTTCCCGTTCCCCGGGGGATGGCTGATCGGCGGCGCCATGACCATCAACCTGCTCGCCGCCCACGCGATTCGATTCAAGGTACAGGCCAGGGGCTCCCGGCTCACCTCCGGCCTCGCGGTCATCGGCATTGGCGCGGCGCTGACGACCGCCGTCATCATGTTCGGCTCGATGCAGAGCGGCAAAGAAAATCAGCTGCTGCAGGAGTGGCCCTCGCTGAGAATCCTGTGGCAACTCGCCCAGGGTCTCGTCTCAGGCAGCGTGATGCTGGCCGGCTGCATCATGGTCTTCAAGCGACGTGCCGGTGTCGTGCTACTCCACATCGGTGTGCTGCTGATCATGTACAACGAGTTGCTCGTCGGCGTGTCGGCCATCGAGGGCCAGATGAGTATTCGCGAGGGCGATACGGTCAATTTCGAGCACGACATCCGGGCCATCGAGCTGGCGGTCATCGACACGTCACCCGCCCAGCACAACAAGGTCACCGTCGTTCCGCTCACCGAGGAAGGCGTCCCCACGAGATTCCTCGAGCGAGGAAGCGAATCCAGACCGATCCAGCATCCCGACCTGCCGTTCACGATCGAGATCGAAGACTATTTCAAGAACTCGATGCCCCCGCGGAACCGGCGGGACCCGGCCGAGCGTTTCGACGGGGCAGGGCGGTTCATCGAGATCAAGGAGGCTCGAGCCGGAACCGGGACCGATACCGGTGGCGATGTCGACGTATCCACGATCTCCGCAGTGCTTCGCGACGAGGACAACAGGAAGATCGGTCGTTACCTCCTCAGTCAACACCTCAAGCCGCAGTCGATCACCGTCGACGGCAAGTCCTACGAAGTGAGCCTGCGGTTCAAACGAACCTACGTGCCGTATTCGTTGCACCTGATTGACGTTCGATTCGACAAGTACATCGGCACCCAGACCGCCAGCAACTACTCCTCGGACGTCAGGCTTGTCGCCGACGATGGCTCGGTCGACAGGCAAGTCCACATCTGGATGAACAACCCGTTGAGGTTTGCGGGCAAGACGTTTTACCAGTCCTCCGTCAACCAGGGTGACGACGGGGTCGAGCAGACCGGGTTGCAGGTTGTGACCAACACCGGCTGGATGATCCCCTACGTCGCCTGCATGGTGGTCGGCATCGGGATGTTCTACCAGTTCACGCTCGCGGTGATGAGATTCCAGAATCGCCGCACGCGGGGGCAGGTCCCTGGAGCGCCACTGCCCAAGGCGCCCACGGTGTCCGAACTCGCGGCTCGAGAAACCGCCTCGGCACCAGGGCCGGCCGTGACCTCGGAAGGGGCTTCCACGCTCGAGCCTCCCAGCGGCCCGGAAACGCTTCCCGAACTCGCCATCAGCCAAACGCCCTGGCATCGACGGCCGACCACCGTGATCCCCCTGGCGATCGTACTGGTTTTCGGGTTGTGGGTCGGCAGCCGCACGCGACCGGCAGCAACTCCCGACGACATGCCCGATATGCACGCTTTCGGAAAGCTGCCGATTGTCTTCGAAGGACGCGTCAAGCCGTTTGACACGCTCGCCCGCAACAGCCTGCGTGTCATTTCGGGCCGCAACACCTATCGCGACGACAACGGTGACGCACAACCCGCCATCCGCTGGCTGCTCGACGAGATCACCAATTCCGACGAGGCGGGCTCACACAAGGTCTTCCGGATCGAGAGTCTCGAGGTGCTCGACACACTCGGCCTCAAACGGCGCGAGGGATTCCGCTACGCATTCCGGGAATTCGAGGACGAGATTCACTCTGATCCGAACGCCAGGCAACAGAGCAAGTACCGTGAGGATCTCGCCGAGGCGATGGAGACTCCACCTGAGCAGATGACGCAATACCAGCGGAAGCTCCGCGAACTGCATAACAAGATCCAGCACTACTTCGCTCTCCGCGCGGCTCACACCCTGGTCGAACCGGGCACCGATGCGACGTTCGAGCGGATGATGGCGTTGATGAGACTGCGTGAGCTAACCGATGAGCGTGCCAATTTGCCCCTGGCCGTCCCGTCCGAGGAACTCGAGTGGCAGACGCTCGCGCTGTCCTCGGCCCGTGCCTGGGCACGCGAGGCGGCCGCGAAATGGAACGTCGATTCTCCTGCAGCTGTCGCGGCTGAGCTGGTAAGACGCTTCGGGGAATCGCGCGATCCGGGATTTGAACAAAACGTCCGTCAACGAGCCATCGATCAGGTGGTCATGCAGGCACAACAGCAGGGATTCGGAGGTTCTCCGGCCGAGATCCGTGTGAAAATCGAGCAGGAGATGGCCAAGTTGACCGAGGCGGAGCGAGAACGGCTGACCGGACGTGTCCGAAATGAACTGCTCGATCGCCTGTCCGGACAGCTCTCCAGTGTGCTCGTCCCCATCATCGGAGCCCAGGGACTTTCGCACGAGACACCCGAGGGTTTCCGCCGGATAGCCTCGATGTTCACGGCATGGAAAGCCGGTGACGCTGGGACCTTTGATGCCGAGGTCGAGGGGTTGACCGAGGCGTACAAAGCCTCGTCGCCCAAGAACTACAGTGCGAGCAAGTCGTCGTTCGAACATCATTTCAACAACTTCGAGCCGTTCTACCTGGGCATCATTCTCTACGTGCTCGTCTTCCTCCTCGTGGCACTCAGCTGGCTGGCACTGCCCGAATCCTTCAATCGCGCCGCGTTGTGGCTGGTTTATCTGACTTTCGCCCTTCACACGTATGGGCTGGTGGCCCGCATCATCATCTCGGGCCGGCCTCCGGTCACCAACCTGTACTCGTCGGCTGTCTTCATCGGCTGGGCGGCTGTCTTGGCAGGGATCATCATCGAGCGGGTCTACCGGATGGGCATGGGCAACGTCATCGCCTCGGCCGCCGGATTTGCCACTTTGCTGATTGCCCAGAATCTCGCCGGAGACGGCGACACGTTTACCGTGCTGGTCGCCGTGCTCGACACCCAGTTCTGGCTGGCCACCCACGTGGTCTGCATCACTGAGGGTTACACGAGCACGTACGTCGCGGGGTTGCTCGGCATCGTCTACATCGTGCGAGGGGTGTGCACTCCGTCACTTTCGGATTCTCTCGGCAAGAACCTGGCGCGGGCGATTTACGGCACGACCTGCACCGCGATGTTTTTCAGTTTTGTCGGCACGGTGCTCGGCGGACTCTGGGCAGACGACAGTTGGGGCCGTTTCTGGGGATGGGACCCGAAGGAAAACGGCGCACTGATCATCGTGCTCTGGAACGCCCTGGTGCTGCACGCACGGTGGGACGGCATGATCAAGGATCGTGGCCTCGCGGTGCTGGCGGTGCTGGGCAACATTACTGTCAGCTGGAGCTGGTTCGGCGTCAACGAATTGGGTGTCGGCCTGCACAGTTACGGGTTCACCGAGGGTGTCATGCTGGCCCTGGGACTGTTCTGTGCCAGCCAGCTGCTGATCGCCGGAGCCGGATGTCTCCCCAGGCACCTTTGGTGGAGCACGATCGCGCAAGGCGACCGAGATGTCGAATCCCAAGAGGCATCCGCAGCATCGTAGCGGTCGCACCGGGCTCTGCGTGTAGACGATGAGCAGTGCCAAGCCGGTCCGCTCCGGCAACCGCCACGTCGCGGCGACAGACTACGTCCGGAACTTTTTCCGCTTGGCTTTCCGCGCCTTCGCGCTGGCGGGCCGGCGACCGTGGTTGGCTTTTTTCAGCTTGCGGGTCGTCTTGGCCATCTTCGGAATTCCCAGGAGAGCAGGTCGAGCGAGAGTTGCTCGCCTCAAGAGAATTGGAAACCCAACCTCTCAGGCGAAACGACAATTGTAGAAGACGCCCACAGGTGGTGAAAAGGGAAACCGCCTCTCATCGCGCCTTCACACGACTCATGTATTTTAGAAACGCCCGATCGAGAGTGTCCCAATCGGCCCCGAACGCCTTCTCAAAGTCCTCTCGACGTGTCTCGGGTCCATCCCACCTCAGGACACCCTTCTTCCCAATTCGCTCCAGGTACTCGCCATACGATTTCTTCCGCGTGCGGAGCAGGAAGTAATTGAGCGCCCAGGCCTCGGCGTATGCGTCGGCTGCCTGTTGGTCATCTCGGAAGCGACGGTCGCTCTCAACGAGAGTCTGCAATGATCCCGCCTGGCGACGGCGGCGCACGAAATCCGCAAAACGGACCAGCCTCGGCAAGTTGACCTTCCCCACCGTGCGCCACCCCGACCGGCTCCGGAGATCCGGAGTCTCAAAAAACACCGCCATTCCCTCGACCAGCCAGAGCGGATTGTCGGCAAGGCGTCGGTTGAGCCCGCTGTTATAGGCAACCTGGTGAGCTGCCTCATGCACCACCGTCGCGATCGCCTGGGGTGCCGATCCCAGCCGACGCTGGATCTCGACCGCCGTGGCCGCCGGCGGACGGCCGGGAACTCGAGCGATGTCGTACAGGATGATGCGATTCGTCAGGATGTTGTAAAATCCGGTGACCCGGGTGGGATCAACTCGGGTTTTGGCCTGGACGTACTTCGCAAACTGCTGACGGTCTTTCAGCACGATGGCCACCAGGGGAAACTCCGGGGCATCCAGCCTCACACCCCGCCCCTTCCAGTAGGCGAGGAACGCTGTCCTCAGTCGCTCGAACAGCGTCCCAACCCATTTGGCAAACCTCGGATCGGCCGATGAGACAATTGTGTAGTGCCGCGTGCGATGTACAGCAAATCCCGGACCCAGCCGTTTGTCCAATTCCGCAGCCAGCCGATTTCCCAGAGCCTGGGATCCCTCTGGGCGAAATCGGGTCCCTGTCGACTCACGCCGCTCAAGCACGTCAGCGGTGACCGTCCACAACCGGCCGTCTCGTTCCTGCACCAGCAGGCCTCCATCAACCGCCTTGATGAGGACTCGCCCCGAGATGGTGCGGACGCGGCCGGAGTCCTGAAATGTGATCGTCTCAAGCTCCGATCCCGCGGGCCGGTCATCCTCGCCCAGGACCATCGCCTCAAGGCTTCCCATGGCCAGCAGCGTGATCAGGACAATGCGCATCGACAAATCCCCGGTCAGGTCTTCAAAGTCTAGCACGTGTTCACCGGGCGGGATGCTCCACATTCCCCCGCGGACTCCTTAGGATTCTCACCCATGAACACCTCGCCAACGCCCGACCCGACATCCCACCGGCCCGCCAACCGCCTCGTTGGCGAAACCAGCCCCTACCTGTTGCAGCACGTGCACAATCCGGTTGACTGGCACCCCTGGGGTCCCGAGGCCATCGAGCGGGCCCGGGAACTCGATCGGCCCATTTTTCTCTCGGTCGGCTACAGCGCCTGTCACTGGTGCCATGTCATGGAACGCGAGAGCTTCGAAGACGAGGGCATTGCCGCACAACTCAACAAGTCGTTCGTCTCGATCAAGGTCGACCGAGAGGAACGCCCCGATCTCGATCAGGTCTACATGAATGCCGTCCAGATCCTGACGCGTCGAGGCGGTTGGCCCATGTCGGTGTTCCTGTTCCCCGACGGCCGACCGTTCTTCGGCGGCACATACTGGCCACCCGCCGCATCGATGAATATGCCCGGCTTTGCGGACATTGTCACGCAGGTGGCCGAAGCGTGGGCAACCCGTCGAGATGAACTCGAGCGGGCCGCCGACGAATTGACCGCCGCCGTCTGCCGTGTCGGCGAGGTCGGCATGGAGAAGGGGCAGAACGTCCCCCTGGAAACTCGCGTTCTCAAGCAGCTCAAGCAGCAACTCCTCGCCACCGGCGACCGCCAGCACGGCGGGTTCGGTGTCGCACCCAAGTTCCCGCACCCGATGGATGTCCGGCTCCTGTTGAACTGCTACAGGAGATTCGAGGACGAGGCTTGCCTGGCTCTCGCACGATTGACCCTTGATCGCATGGCCGCCGGCGGCATGTACGACCAACTCGGTGGAGGATTCCATCGGTATTCCACCGACGCAGTCTGGCTCGTACCTCACTTTGAAAAAATGCTCTACGACAACGCACTGCTCGTCCCGGCGTATCTCGAGGGTTTCGAGGCGACTGGCGAGTCGAGGTACCCGGAAATCGTCCGCGAGACGCTCGACTGGGTGCTCCGTGAAATGACCTCGCCGGGGGGAGGCTTCTATGCCACTCAGGACGCCGACAGCGAGGGAGAAGAAGGGAAGTTCTTTGTCTGGACACGGGATGAAGTTCAAACGGTCCTCGAGAAGAGTCACGACGAGGCGGCCGTCGACGCCTTCTGCTATTGCTACCACGTCACCAGCGACGGCAATTGGGAGGGCCAGACGATCCTGCACCGGCCCGAGCCACTACACGAGGCGGCGGAGACGCTCGGGCATGCGCCCGACGACCTGGCGCGGATGCTGGCCGAATGCCGGGCGACACTGATGGAAGTCCGCGAGACCCGCGTCAAACCCGGTCGGGACGATAAGATTGTTGTGGCCTGGAATGGCATGATGATCACGGCCATGGCCCAAGCCGGACGGGCACTGGACGAACCTCGCTACCTCGATGCCGCCCGTCACGCCGCACGGGACATCTGGGACAATGTCCGAGACGAAAACGGACGACTGGGACACTCGACCAAGGACAACCAGCCCAGGTTCCCGGCTTACCTCGACGACGTGGCCTGCCTGCTCGACGGACTCTGTGAGCTGGCGTCGGCGGGCGACCCTGGGGGTGAGTTCCTTGCATGGGCCGTCGAGCTGGCCAGCCAGTTGCAGACGCACTTCTCGGATCCCGAGGCCAGCACGCCGAGTGTTCCGGGCGGATTCTACTTCACGCCGGATGATGCCGAGCCATTGATTGCCCGTTACAAGCACACCCGCGACAACGCCACGCCGTCCGGCAACGGCATGGCCGCCACAGCGTTGCTCAAGTTAGCACGCCTCACCAGCGACGACACCTGGCACGAAGCAGCCACCGATTGCCTGACACTCATGTCACTCCAGCTGTCCCGTGAACCTCTCGCCAGTGGGCAGGCACTCCTCGCCTTTGATGACCTGCTGGGATCGGGCGCTTGCTCCGACGACTCCGAAAACTGACCAACCACTGCCCATGCCCCAGACACTGACGGAATTTGCAGACTGGCTCGATGGACAGGACTACACCTGGCCCCAGCCGCCTCCCGTTGAACCGGTCAAGGCCACTCCCTACTCCAAACGACTCGACGGCATCGCCGCCGTCACCTGGAGTGTCTATGGCACGCTGCTGAGAATCAGCGACGGATGCCTGCATCTCGACCATCCGCAGACCCTGAGGATGCAGGTGGCCATGGAGAAGACCATCAAGGCCTTCAACATGTGGCAGAGCATGAGCCGCAAGCCCGGAGCCCCCTGGGAATACCTCTACGACCAGTACAAGGAGTGCCTCGAGCTCAAGCAGATGGCCGCAACGGACCGGACCGGTGACCTCCTGCAGGTCAACGCCGCCGATGTCTGGCTAACTCTGATAGGGCGACTGCAGCAGAACGAGTACGAAATCGACGAGGGATTCTACGGGGACATCGACCAGTTCGCCGAAAAAGTGGCGTTCTTTTTTCACCAGGGGCTCCAGGGTGTGGACGGGACCGACCACGCCGCCACCGTGCTCACCCGCATCGCTGACTCACCACTCACGCAGACCCTGCTGGCCGATGGACAGCCATTCACCATGGTGCAGATGCTCAGGGCGCTCGGCCGACAGGCATCACTGCCACCGCTGGGAGACCTGCTGGACGCCGACTCGATGACCCTCTCGTGCCAGGTCGGGCTCAGGAAACCATCTCCGTCCCTCTATCGCAGCTGCCTGGACAGATTGCGAGACCAGGGAATCGAACCGGGTGAGGTCCTGCACGTCGGCAGCCGACTCGCTGACGATCTCGCCGTCGCACGTAAGCTCGGAATGAAGACCGCGCTGTTTGCCGGCGACCGCGCCAGCCTCCAGGCCAGCAAGGAGGACGTGCGAAACCCCGACATGAAGCCCGATCGTCTGTTGACAGAATTGCCGCAGATCCTCACCGTGCTCGGAATCGACTAGGCACAATCTGGTTGTTTACACTCTCGACATGCCTCCTCCGTCACTTTTCCCCAGAAACGACCTCGACTTCGACAACCCCCAGTTCGATCTCGACGAGGTCCGCAAGGTCAACCCGCAGCGGCACGAGATGGAACAGTTGACCGCCGTGCTCGTGGTCCACGAGGATCAAAATGGCTTGGTCGGCTACAAGGATGTCAGCAACGACGAATTCTGGATCACCGGGCATATGCCCGGATTCCCGCTGATGCCTGGGGTCGTCATGTGTGAGTGCGCGGCGCAACTCGCCGGGTTCTTCGCCCGGAAATACAACGTGCTCGGAGGCGACTATCTCGGGTTCGGAGGCATGAACGACGTCAAATTCCGCTTTCCCGTCTTCCCCGGCGATCGCCTCCTGTTGATGGCAAAGGTCACCAAGGTGAGACCCAACCGGCGCGCCGAGTTTGACTTCCAGGGATTTGTCGGCGATCGGATGGTCTTCTGCGGCACCATGGTCGGCGTGCCGATTCATCGTGACCAACCGCTCGGGTGATCCCGGGCCGATGGCCATCGCACGCAGGTGACCCGATGAGACCTCCGCCCACCGAGGACCTCGCACCCTGGTTCCTCACGCTCGCAGACCTGCAGGGTGAGATTGACTGGCACGAGTTTTTTGGCAACGAACACCCGGTCGAACTCGATGTCGGGTGCGGACGTGGACTCTTCCTCTTCAACGCCTCGATCTCCCACCCCCATCGCAACTACTGCGGGATCGAGATCGACTATCGAGAAGGACGACGGACCGCCAGGCGGCTCAAAAAACGAAACCTGCCAAATGCCAGGGTGCTCGGCGGCGACGCCAGGATGGCCCTCGAATCGCTCATCCCCAACAACTCCGTCGCTGCCGTCCATGTCTACTTCCCCGACCCGTGGTGGAAGCGGAAACACCGTCGTCGACGGATCTTCACAGACTCCTTTCTCGAACTCGTCTCCCGTGTGCTGATCCCCGGAGGTGAGCTCCACTCGTGGAGCGACGTCGAGGAGTACTTCCAGGACATCCGCAATCTCGTCGATCATCACCCCGGCTTCACGTCCCGGCCCTTGCCGGACCTGCGTGACCCCGAACACGACATGGACTACCTGACCAGCTACGAGCGGAAGGGTCGGAAAGCCGGATCCGAGATCCACCGTGGACGCTGGGAATTCCAGCCGGTCTGACCCCGCACTCGCCGCTTGCCAGCAACCGGGCGGGGCTGTCACACTGGAGGCTTCGGGCAACTTGCGATGGCTCGTGGCTGTCGCAGCCACACACTTCTCTCCCGCCTGACTCTCCCCTGACGGACAAGACGCCGATGACTGCCACGCCAGCCCGTACGTCGCTTGATTGCATCAGCCTACTGGGCATCGGTTTCGCCCTGTTGCTCCCAACGGCAACCAGCCATCTCCAGGCCCAGGACCCGAAGCAGGCGTTCGTTGACGCCAAGGACGCCGGCGTCGACTTCCGGTTGCAGGGGGAATACGTCGGATGGGTCCTGACGGGTTCACAGGAATTCCAGCCGATTGGCCTGCAGGTGATCGCACAAGGTGGTGGAAAGTTTCAGGCGGCCGAGTACGCAGGCGGGCTGCCGGGAGCGGGAGCACACGGCAAGCCCCGGTTTCGCGTCGAGGGGTCACGTCGGGGGCAGACCGCCCGTTTCGTCAAGGGTCCTCTTCAGATCGACATCGACGGCAGTAAGGCCGTTTTTTTTCTGAAGACGTTTGACGGTGTGATCGCCGAGCTGAAACGGGTCCATCGTGTCAGCTCGACGATGGGCAAGAAGCCGCCTGCCGGAGCGGTCGTGCTCTTCGATGGCTCGTCGACCGACCGTTTCAAGGATGCCAAGGTGACGGCCGACGGTTTGCTGATGGAGGGAACCGAAACCCGGGAGGCTTTCTCCAGCTTCCAACTCCACCTGGAATTCCGGCTCCCCTTCATGCCCCACGCCAGAGGCCAGGGTCGTGCCAACAGCGGTGTGTACTTGCAGAGTCGCTACGAGGTCCAAATCCTCGATTCCTTTGGCCTCGACGGAAAGAGCAACGAGTGCGGAGGCCTGTACCGTTACATCGAACCGGCCACCAACATGTGCCTGCCGCCGCTGACCTGGCAGACCTACGACATTGAGCTCACGGCGGCCACCTTTGATTCCGCGAGCAAAAAGACCAGCAACGCCCGCCTGACCGTCCGTCACAACGGCGTGCTGGTGCACGACGACATCGAGGTGGAACGGAAAACCGGGGCGGGCAAGCCCGAGGGTCCATTGGCGTTGCCGACGAAGTTCCAGAACCACGGCAACCCGGTTCGATTTCGCAACATGTGGCTCGTCGACACATCCCGTTGACCGTCCGCGACGTGACCGGACACGCTTGACACCTCACACCGCGTAGCCTGTGCTGGGGATGGAAGAGCCACGCGTCGACCGCTCCGCGGGTGACATATGAACTGGTTGCTGCTTTGCCGTATGCTCGGTCTGCTGGGCGTCCTGGTCGGGGGCTCGATGGTTTTCAGCCTGCCGTGGGCTTTTCCCACATGCGGTGAAACGAGCACCTTTGAGTCTGACGGATTCTACGGCCTGCTCGCATCGATCGCCTGCAGCGTGCTCATCGGGGGAGTCCTGTTCTGGGTCGGTCGGTCGCAACGAGACGCTTCGATTCTCCGCAAGGAGGCTCTCGCAGTCGTCGGACTGGGATGGCTACTGGCCGGAATGCTCGGGGCACTCCCTTTCCTGTTTTCGGGCACCGAGACCTCGATTGCCGGGCCCGGCGAGACCACTGTCGTCGTCCGTATGGGATTGGCCGATGCCCTCTTCGAATCGATCTCTGGATTCACCACCACCGGCGCCAGCGTGCTGACGAACCTTGAGGTCGACAGCGATCCCACCACGCCCCAGGTGCCTCGCTGCATCCTCTTTTGGAGGAGCTTCACTCACTGGCTGGGTGGTATGGGGATCATCGTGCTCTTCGTGGCGATCTTGAGACGGCTGGGGGCCGGCGGGAAAGCCCTGCTGCGGAGTGAGGTCCCGGGACCGATGTCCGAGACGGTGAGACCTCGGGTGCAACAGGCGGCGATGGTGATGTGGGCGATCTACGTCGTGATCAGCGTCGTGTTGACCGGCCTGCTGGTGGTCGAACGCATGAGCCTCTTTGATGCCCTCTGCCACATGTTTGGCACGATGGCGACCGGAGGATTCAGCACCCGGAACGCCAGCGTCGCTGCCTACAACAGCCACTGGATCGACTGGACAATCATCCTGTTCATGGTACTGGCCGGCACCAACTTCTCGCTCTACCACCTCGCCGTCTCCAAGCGGCAGCTCTGGCGGACCTTTCGCAGGGACACCGAGTTTCGGATCTACCTCGGCCTGCTTGTCGTCTCCACCCTCTGTCTCGCAGCGTCGGTCTACCACAACCGGGACACTCTAACGGCCTACCAGTCATTCCGTGAGGCCGCATTCCAAGCCACAGCGATCATGACAACGACCGGTTTCGCCACCGCCGACTTCGACAACTGGAGCGATTTCTCACGCGGCCTGCTGCTGTCGCTGATGTTCGTTGGCGGCTGCGCGGGGTCCACGGGGGGCGGCATCAAGGTGATCCGGTTCATTCTCTTCGCCAAGATCGTCCGGCTCGAAGTGGAGCAGGCCTTCCGGCCCAATGTTGTCAGGCCCCTGAGACTCGCCGGGGTCAACATCGACAAGCGGCAAAGACACCAAGTGGTGGTCTATTTCTGTTTGGTCCTGTTGATCTTCTTCATCAGTTGGATGCTGCTGCTGGTGATCCAGCCAGGTAGCCCGTGGGAGGGCCACGAGTCAGATCGACTGATCGACACGGCCAGCGCCGTGGCCGCAACACTCAACAACATCGGCCCCGGACTGGGTGTCTTCGGACCCACCAGCAATTACGCGTTCCTGGCACCACAGTCGAAGATCCTCCTTTCGCTGCTGATGCTGCTCGGGCGGCTCGAGCTCTTCGCCATTCTCGTGCTCTTCGTCCCGTCGTTCTGGCGGTCGCGTTGATCCAGGATTTCAGCCACGCCGGACGTCGTGACCGATCCCGACACCACGGTCCATCTTGACCTCACGGTTTGTCCCGACCTAAGGTGCCTGCGGGCTGGATGCCCCTTTTTTTCGGGCTTGCAGGGAAGCAATCGATGCGGATCTTCTTTTCGGTCGGTGAGCCGAGCGGCGATGAGCACGCGGCTGGACTGATCACCGCCCTCAGGTCCCGGCGCCCCGACCTGGTCGCCACCGGGTTCGGTGGTCCCCGCATGCAGCCGCTACTCGAGGCGTCCGGCGGAGAACTCGTGTACCCGCTCACCGACCTGGCTGTCATGGGCTTCGCCCAGGTCGCCCCGATGCTCGGTCGCTTTTACAGGCTGGTCAAGCGGGCCGAGGCGATCTTCCGGAATGACCCACCTGACGCGGTCGTTCTCGTTGACTTTCCCGGCTTCAACTGGTGGATCGCCCGCAAGGCGAAGGCGGCCGGGATTCCGGTCTTCTACTACTTGCCACCGCAGCTGTGGGCCTGGGCCCCCTGGCGGATCCGCAAGGTTCGACGCTTCGTCGACCACGTTCTTTGCGCCCTCCCCTTCGAATACGACTGGTACACCAGCCGCGGTGTCTCGGCGCAATTTGTCGGGCACCCGTTCTTTGACGAGGTTGCCGAGCATGACCGACACGGCCTCGACCACGAGTTCGTCTCGAGATGCCGACAGGGACCGGGGCCGATCGTTGGATTGTTGCCCGGCTCGCGTACCCAGGAGGTGACACTCAATTGGCCGGTCCTCGAACAGGTCGCCAGCCGGCTCGCCGAGCTCCACCCCACCGCGCGATTTCTCGTTGCCAGTTACAAGGCCGACCACCGGCGGCACTGTGAAGTCAGTTTCCTGGCCAACCAGAACGCCCCGGGTCAGGGTCGTCCCCTCGAATTCCACCTCGGAAAGACCTCGGAGATCATCGAGGCCGCCGACTGTTGCCTGATGGTCTCGGGATCCGTCAGCCTCGAACTGCTCGCCCGCCATACTCCCGCTGCGGTCGTCTACCGGGGGACACGGTTGCTGGAATTCCTGGCGCGGCGGCTGATCCAGGTCGACCACATGTCGCTCCCGAACCTCATCGCCGGCCAGGAACTCATGCCCGAATTCCCCTTCTCAGGCGACGTCACACCCTGGATCGACCCCATCACCAGCACCCTCGACAACTGGCTGGCCAACCCCTCAGCACGCCAACAGGCGGTCGATCAACTCGTAGCATTGCACCGGTCGATCGGCGAGACCGGTGCGCCCGACCGCACCGCCGACGCCATCCTCGAACACCTCCCACCCACGGCACTCGCCCACGCCGCCTGACCCTCCCCCGAATTAAATTGGGGTCCAGAGCTTGAATAGTGAATAGCGGCTGGCGCAGACTGCTCGTCCGGCTGCGAACCGAGCCGCTATTCACTATTCAAGCTCTGACCCCAGTTTGGTTCTGCCCCAGTCTGGGAATGGACGGAGAGGTGTTGGAAGATGACAACCGAGACAATTCGGATTGGGATGGTGGGTGCCGGTGGCAACACCCGGCTGCGGCACGTGCCGGGGTTTCGGGGGATCGAGGGCGTCGAAATCGTCGGCTTGGTCAACCGGTCCCGCGAGTCGTCGGAGCGGGCGGCAGCAGAATTTGACGTGCCCAGGATCTACGACACTTGGCAGGACCTGGTGGCCGATGACGGCGTCGATGCGGTGATGATCGGCACCTGGCCGAACATGCACTGCGAGGTCACATGTGCAGCGCTCGAGGCCGGCAAGCACGTGATGACCGAAGCCCGCATGGCACGCAACCTCGCCGAGGCTCGCCAGATGTTGGCCACCTCACAAGCGCATCCCGAGCTCATCACCCAGATCGTCCCAAGCCCGTTTGCCTTCTTCTGCACCGATTACGTCCGAGGACTGATCGATGGTGGGTTCCTCGGCGATCTCCGCGAGCTGGTCGTGATCGGAGCCGACGACGGCTTTCACGATGTGAACGCTCCCCTGCACTGGCGGCAGGACCGCAATATCAGTGGGCTCAACGTACTCGCCATGGGCATCCTGCACGAAGCCGCTCTCCGATGGGCACCTGGGCCCATCCGGGTGTTCGCGCAGGTCGAGACGTTTGCGCCAGCCAGGCCGGACGGACCAGCAACGATTCCGGACAGCGTGCAGGTTCTCACCGAGCTCGAAGGAGGCGGACGCGGACTGTATCACCTCAGCGGCGTCGCCCTGTTTGGCCCCAGTTACCACCTGCACATGTACGGCAGCGAAGGCACAATCAAGGTCGACCTCGGCAACAACAGGCTGGAAATCGGGAAAGCAGGAGACGATGGGCTGCATGAACCCGAGATCCCCGCTGACCAGCAGGGTGGATGGCGCGTCGAGGAAGAATTCATCGGTGCCATACGCGGAACCGAGACGATCCGGCTGACGGACTTCGAAACCGGCGTGAATTACATGGAATTCACCGAGGCGGTGGCGATGAGCGCCGAGTCCGGACAGGCCATCGACCTGCCCCTGCCATGACTCAACGCCCAGGTCGGGTCTCCGGCGAACCCACCGGGCGTCGCTTGCCAGCGAACAGTCCGGCTGCCAGCGCGTCGGCAACCAGCCGATGAGCAAGTTCATTGGGGTGAGCGTCATAGCGGTTGACGACCAACCCCTTGTCGACATGCGGCTCGAGCGTCTCGAGCAAATCCACGACCTCGTGACCAGACTCCTGGCCCCACGCACGCCATTGGGCGTGCACATCACGGAAGGGATAGTCCGGGCCGAGGTTGTGCAGGAATGGGAAGACGACCACGTCGAATCGCACATCCCGATCGCGACACATCCGCCCGACTGAGTCCAGCTTTCTGGTCATCTCGCGCCACGGATCCCCGTCGTAATACTCCCGGACAAACTGATAATAGTCGCGGAAATCCGGCACCGTGAATTGCCGCAAGCGAAAGTACATCAGGTTGAAGAAGTACGTGTCTCGCCAGAGAAAAAACCGCGGAGCGTGCTGCTGCAGATCGACGTAATAGGTCTTGTGCCGCTCGTGAAACGTCTCGATGTCATTCAAACACACGACATAGACGACTCGATCGACGGGCACACGAGTCTTGAACAACTCCTCGAGCAATCGCTCAGCCCAGTGCAGGTCAACGCCAGTGTTGGACAGGTTGGTAATCGTGTGACGACCCGGCGATCGGGACTCGAGCTCCAACGCCAGCCGGTTGCTGAATCGGTCCGCGACCCGGCGAACGCCATGTCCGAATGTGAAACTGTCACCCACAAACACCACGTGCTCATGGTCCTTGTCGACCGGCTGCATCGGCAGCTCGTGATCGTCTCGATAGAGGATCCCGCGGCCTGACCCCAGTCTCAACGGACGCTCGTATGGCTCGACGTGCATCGCGAACCACTTCTTCGAGACGTTGGTCATGCTGAAACTGTCGGTCGTGTCGTAGACCAGTGCGTAGTAGAGTTCCACACCGGTCAGCGCTGACAACAGGATCCAGGCGGACAGACCGGCGTGGACCAGCTGCTTGCTCCGTTCCGACACCCAGCGGCGTGCCTTCACCAACAGCCACATCGCCACCACCAGCCCAACCAGCCAGGCCAGCATGCCGGTGAAGTATCCGTCGGGCAGATAGAGGATGGACTTCAGCAACAGCTCATGCCCCTGAGGACTCTCCAGACACCGCCACTCGCCAACCTAGCTCGAATCGCCGGCGCCCGACAAGACAACCAGTGACGACGACAAGCAGCGTGGCCACGCTCACCGCCAGGCCGACGCCGATCGAGACGGGACGGTACTCCCACGAGATCTCGTGCTCACCAGGCGGTACATCAACGCCGCGAAACATGCCGTCCACTCGTACTGACGGCACCGGCCCTCCATCGATGCGCACCTCCCAACCCGGAAAGTCAAGATCGGTGAGCACAACTCGACCGCCAGACTCCGACGACACGCAGGCCAGCACCCGATCGGGCTCGTACCTGGTGATCTCGGCCTGTTGCTCTCCACTCCCTGACGCGTCGAGCCAGCTCAACCGCCCACGCGTACCCTGCAGCTCATAAAGCGAAAAGGCCAGTGACTCCTCACCACCCTCATAGGCCACCTGGAGAAAGGCTGGGTCGGCTCGACGGTCAACCAGCTTCATCGGCCAGGCCGATGTGTCCAGCGGCGTCCGTGAGAGGACATGGGTCACTCCGGCTCGACGCAGCCAAGCGATCTGCTCGGCCGTTGGATTCCTGCCAAAGGGCAGGGGACCCGGCATGGTCGTCTGGTCGTCGAAGTACTCGGCCGGCCCCAGTCCCAGGTAGACCGGAGTCGAGGCCACCCGCATCAGCGTCGGCAGGTTCTGGTAATCGCAGAACAGCCTGACCGGACCTCGTCCCGGTTTCAGCTGACCTTCAACGGCCTCCAGCAGCCGGACCACCTCGCTCTGGTCGATCCGGTTCACCAACGGCGTCTCCAGGAACACCGCATACGTCTGCTTGCGACTGACCTCCCACAGGTCCCAGACCAGGACGGGCACAAACAGCAGGCCCAGCAACAGTCCCAGCCCGGCGCGCCGGACCAGGACCGCGCGGCCCGCAGACCATTGCCACGCCGCACCGGCCAGCAGGCCACCCGCCAGCGCCGTGACAATGCTGTATCGACCAGGTCCCGTGAAGAACCCGAATCCGGGCAGGTGCCTGGTCACCGGCAGATGCCAGGCGGGTGTGTAGAACAACGCCGCCCCTCCCAGGCAGGCCCAGAAGGCCCACCGCCGGTCGGCGAGCCCGGAGACCCGGTTGCCCCCGCGCAGGCGACCTCTCACCCAGCCACCAAGGCCCAGTCCCAGCAGGACCAGCGTTGGCAGACCCAGGTACAGGTGGGCCTCGACCTTGTTCGTGTCAGCCGGACCGGCGTCCAGTTTCGATACCCGGTCGACGCCCGCTTCGTACCATCTCCACGGAGTCACCAGCTGGCTCCAGTACGCAAACGGCATATGACCGTATCCTGGCTCGTACTTGCGACCTGTCACATCATCTCGCTGGCTGGCCTGCTTGAGTTCCCAGGTGGGCGCCAACTGGATGGCCGCCAGGCCAAAGGCCGCAACCAGACTGACCATCACGCTTCCCGCCAGGCGAAACCTCGTCTGGCCCTGCAGCGCGTCGTCTGCCGATCGCATCCACCACAGGCGGGCAGGCAGATAAACCAGGATCACCAGCTGTGAGATAAACGCCAGGTGAAAGTGCCCGGCGAGCATCTGGCAGGCAAGGATCGCCGACAGCCACATGAGGTCGACATATCGGCGACGTTCCAGGAATTGTTCCACCATCCACAACGCACCGGGCAACCACGTGCCTCCGAGGATCGCCCACTCAAGAACGATGCGTGGAGGAAACCAGCCGTAGACATAGACCAGCCCGGCCAACATCGCGGCGGCGTCACCCAGACCGCATTGGCGGGCATAGCGCCACGTCATCAGAAACGCCAGCACGTAATGCAACAGCTGGATCACGTTGTAGGCCGTGTTCACATCCAACAAGCCGTACAGGAGGTGAAACGGATAAAAGACCCCCGTCTGACTCTCTCCCACCACCGGGTAGCCGTGGCCCACGCGGTTGTTCCACAATGGCAGGTCACCCTTTTCAAGGTGTTCGGCGAGGTAGGCCTTCTGGGGCAGGAAATACGTGTAGATGTCTCCCCCCATCAACCCGCCGCCGGTGTACAGCGGCCACCAGAAAACCAGCGTCAGGCCGAAACCAACCAACGAGGCCAGCATCCAGCTTCGCCAGCTGACGTCAGATCGGTGGGCAGGGGGCGACATACCTGTCACGACAACACGTGCTCAAGACTCAAGTGGACACCAGGTACACCGGGCTCGACCACGCCATGTGGCCGTCTTCCTGGACGACATGGACCAGCAGGGGATTGTCTCCGCGGTGAAGCTGATCGGGGTGGATGTCCAGAACGCACGAGCAGTCTCTCGCGCCACCGGCCGGTGGCAGCCGGTAGACCGACAGTTCCTTCCCCAGCCCCCCGTAACGCCAGCGTCGACCGCGTGATCCCAGTCGGGACAGGTCCACTCGGTGGCGTCCCATCGGCGTCTCAATCACCAGGTCGCCGCGGCGCGACCGTTGCAGCGAGACGATAACACCCGCAACCCCTCCGGTCGTGATCGACTCAAACGCCAACCGGCCACGAGCCAGCAGCCGGCACGACTTCTCGAGATTGTGAAAGTTGATCGGGGTGACATCCCGTATCCGGTTGCCCGGCACCGTCAAGTCCCCGTCCCACGTCACCTGCCGACCGCGACCGCGGACGCTGGCCCCCCTCCACAGCACCTTGATCCGGCCCTCGCCAGGCGCCTCCAGCTCATCACGGCTCCATGGTCGATGCGTGTCAATCACGTCGCTGCCGTTTCTCAACTCCACACGCTCAATCGGTGCCGTTCCGTGGACCTGGACCATCAACCCCAGGCGGTGGTCCTCACCTGTCCGCCCAGACGCGCACTCCACCACCGTTCCCATGGGATGGCCCAAGGTGGTCGAGACGTCGAGCGAGATCCTGGCGCCGGTCGTCGCATACACGCGTCGCTGTCGATAGGCCTCCCACACGCTCGCCCGGTCCAGCGTCTCGGCCAACACACAGGTCAACCCACCATAGCTGCCGAACGTACTGGCCCCGGGCCAGCTGGCTCCCGGTCGCCCCTTGTGCCCGTCGGAATTCGCCACGATGGCGACCCGGTAGCCCAGGCGAAATGCGTCGTCGAGCATCCACTCGAAGGTTCCCCAGGCCGAGTGCACCTCGACGGCCCGCTCGAGCCCCTCACGATGACGCGCCAGGTCCGCGTATCGGCCTCCCACGTGTGCCACCAGCATCGCCTCGGGACGGCTCTCCGCCAGGCGGTCAAACAACTCCTCGACATCATCAGCGGTCGGCTGAGCCGCCTCCTCGTCAGCCACCAGGGCACGGCTGCTGCGGAAGATCTCGCCTCCTTCCTCGCAAAACACGACGTTGCGGTCGCCGCCGAGCCCCGTGTTCCCGCTCCACTCCCAGCCTGGAAATGCCACGAATCTCCCCGGCTCATCAAAATCGGCGGTGGTCTGCTGCAACTGGCTCCAGAAGGCGTCGGTGATCTGGAAGTCGTTTCCCTGGTGCGACGCGATATCGACAAAAGCACGATCCCGGGCAAACCGGAAGTACTCCTCGACCGACCCGGTCCCAATCGTCTCCTCGCTCTGGCCATGCAGATCAGCCCAGTAGCGGCCGAACGGGTCTTCATCGCGTACAACGACCGGGTTCGTCTCCCCCACGAGCCCGCTCTCGTCGTCCTGGACGGAGATGGCGTGGCAACCCGGCTCGGCGAACCCGGCGTGCCTCTGCCGCCGCGACCTCCCCACCGGGTTCCCCCAGTCATCCTCAAGCCGCCATCGGATGTCGAAACGCTGTGCGGGCTGGACAAGTGAGGGGGCGACAGCGATGAGCCTCTTTGGGGCTGCCGGTGCCACGGCGAATTCGGGCTGGCGATCCAACGGCTCGTAAACATACGTGGCAAATCGGTCCACGAGCACTCGCAGTTCATGGGTCTTCTCAACAAACGTCTGCATCCGCCACCCCGGCCCACCTCCCGACATGTCGCCGATGGTCACGGTGATCGTGTCTCCTTTTCGCAGATACCCCTGCAACACCTTGATGTGAAGCGTCTTGCCCCACGGTCTGACGTTGTCCTTCACATCCCATCGCAGCGCCAGGTGTGCGCCATTGGACGCCACCGCCGTCGTGTAGTTGGCCGCTCGGGCATCGTCGAATTGCGGGATTCCGCTGTCGGTCGCGTATCGCATCACGATCTTCAGAGAACCGGTGTCGTCGATGCCGGCAAAACCAGCCGTGTACACCAGTCGACACTCCTGGTGGCTGCCGGCAGGGATCCTGCCCCTCAGGTTGCAACGGACGTGGCCGAGATCGTGAGCGCGCGTGGACATCTTGCGGTTCTAGCTGGAAGAGGAACGAGAGTCGGTCGGAGGCATCTTCGCGTCGGGACTGACCGGGAGACGCCGGAGCACGATGTAGTAGAGCGTTCCGTCCGTGTCAGTGACCAGCCGCAACACTTTCCAGCCACCATTCTCCTGCTTCAGCTCCGGGACGTCATCCGTCGACCTGATCGTGCTGTAGGGATGCTGCACGTCGATCACGATGTAGTAGTCTTCGCCTGGCACCGGTTGCGTCAATTCGATGTCGCTGTGTCGCTTGTAGCCGCTGTAGTCGTACGAGCGGGCGTGATGCGTGAACCGCGGATGGACGAAGTCGGTCGAGAACACCCGACCGGTGGTCGGCACCAGGTTCTCGACCTCGCGAAACATCAACGCCCGACGCGACGGCTCAAACAGGGTGCCGCCATGGTGATCGGAATGCGCGTCCCAGAATGCCAGGCCCAGGGGGCCGGCGCTGAAAAACAAACCACAGGCCAACGATGACGCCAATGCCATCCAGGCTCCAGCCATCGCCTTCGCCGGACAGCGTTGCACCAGACGGCCCAACCCGGCCGCCACGGCCCAGTACAGGATGGGAACCAGCGGAGCATGGAAATGATGAAACGGTACGACAGGCTGCCCGGGTGCTTCCCCGGACGAAAACTCGAGCAGGCAGAGCATGGCGAAGATCGGAGCGGCCACCAGGAGCCGGGCTCGCGAGACGAGGGGCAAGAACCCCAGTGGCATCAACAGGGCCACCGCATAGAACAGCGATCTCGGACTGAACCACTTCGCCATCAGCAAGTCGGGCCGACGAAGCGAGGTCGACACGATCTCTTCCGGCGTGCCACCCAGCTCTCCAAAGTACTGGGCGTAGTGCGGCGCGTCCCCGCGGAAGGCCGGGATGATCAGCAGCAGCACCAGGCCCAGCCACGCGATGCTCCCGAGCATCACCACCAGCGAGGCCCCGGTGGGCGCTGCATCTTCACCAGAACCCGCGCCGCCCCGACCCCGCCACGATTCCAGGGCCCAGTAAGCTCCCAGCGGTGCTGTCACCAGGCAGAAGTCCTCCTTGGCTGTCCACGAGAGCAACAGCAGGACGATCGCCGTCTTCCATCGCCCGGACTCCCACCGCTCGATGCCCCACACCAGCAGTGGGACTCCCAGTGCAATCGGGCGAAACGTCTTGCCGTCGATCGCGATGTCCAGAAAGTGGATGGGAAACGCAACGAGATAGCTGATCGCGATCACAACCGAGATCAGCTCGGACCCGGTACGACGGTGCACCATCCGCAACACCGCCAGGGACCCCAACGCCAACGCCAGTGACTCACACAGTTCGAGCAGGAGGTGAGTCGGCCAGAGTCCGTAGAGTGGGCTCAACAACAGGTGCACGACCTGTGGATGCTCGCCGAGAAACAGGCGTCCGTCGTCGAGGAAGCTCCGGAATCCCTTACCACTCCAGGTGTTCCACAGGTGCTCCTCGTACATCGCCGAGTCACCATGCGGGATGAGCAGGTTGTGGTATCGCGCCCAATTGATCGACGTGGCGACCGTGGTGTAGGCCAACACCGCGAGTACCGCCACCACCCAGGAACGCCGGGACAGGTCGCTTTCGCACACCGCCACGTCGTCCGTGATGGATGACCCGGGACCGGGCCACGCCACCGACAACCAGGCCGACAGCCAGCCGGACAAGGACAGGGCCGCCACCAGTGAGACTGTTCGAATCGCGAGCTCTTCAAGCCAAGTCGATTCAGCCAGGACACCCACCACGCGGACCAGCTCCCAGGCGCCTGGCAGACACCACCATGCCCAGCCCGTGAGCCCCCAGTCGTTGACCACCGTCTGAAATCCCGACCAGCCGCCTGGTGACACGACGAGCGCCCCGACCGTCAGCACGACCAGCGTGAATGCCGCCAGGCCACCCGCCAATGGCAGGTACTCGGCACCATGACGAACCTCGCCGGATGGCACGTCCACGCGTCCGCCAAACCATCCGGCCACCTCGGCCCACGTCTCGGTGCTGAACCACTGAGACGCCAGCGCCGGGTCACTCAACACGGTCTGCAAGAACATCGCCAGAAGTGCCAGGCCGATGACAATCACCAGCTTGGCCAGCAGGGCTTGACGCGATGCGACGGCTGGCATGGAGGAGAAGCGATTCGGGGAACAGAGAAATGGGCCTGGTGCGTCCAAGGCGCGGAGAATAGTAGAGCCTCCGGGCGGTTGCAGCCATGTGAATCAGCGACCGCCGGTGGCACCGCCATTTCCTACGCGTTTCAGGGACATCCCGGTTGGCCGGATGCGACCGGTTTGGCCCAATCCCGCTATAATCCGTCTGATGCAGCACCCCTACGGCGACATTCCTGAATTGACGAATCTCGAGGCCGGCCGGGGCATCGTGAGGATTCCGGTCGAGCAGGATGTGCCCTTCACTCCGAGAGTCAGGGCCCTGGTCGACACGCCCGACTTCCAGAGACTCAGGCACATCACCCAACTCGGGCTCGTGTCGAGAGTCTATCCAGGAGCCACCCACTCGCGATTCGAACATGCCCTGGGTGTCTTCCACAACTCGCTCCGCTACGTCTGGCAACTGGGGCGAGATGAACGGTTCTGCGACATCGTCGATCGGCACACCGCCGAGGTCTTGCTCGTCGCCGCCCTGCTGCACGACCTCGGGCACTGGCCGTATTGCCACCCGATCGAGGACATGAAGCTGCCCGGCCTGCCTCCGCACGAGGCCTTCGCCGCCGAGTTCCTTGCGGATGGCAGCCCGCTGGCTGTGGTGCTGGAACGCGACTGGCAGATCGCACCTGATGAGGTGCTGGATGTACTGGTGGCCAGCACCGACACGCCACCACTGCGGCTGGTGCGATCGATCCTCTCCGGACCCATCGACATCGACAAGATGGACTACCTGGGTCGAGACAGCCTGCACTGTGGCGTGCCCTACGGGCGCCACTTCGACCGCAACCGGCTGATGAATTCTCTGGTGACCAATGAAGCGGGCGATGGGCTTGCCATCACCGCCAAGGGCCGGACGGCTGCCGAGCTGATGGTGTTTGCACGGTACGTGATGTTCAGCGAAGTGTACTGGCACCACGCCGTTCGCAGCGCCACCAGCATGTTCGCTCGAGCCTTCTACCATCTCCACGAAAACCTCGATCTCGAAACGCTGTTTCGGCTCAGTGAAACTGAGACCATCGAGGTACTGAGACGGAGGGCCGGGGACGGACCGTGTGCGGGTCTGCTGGAAGGAGTCTTTGGAACCCAACGCGCATTGTACAAGCGGGTGGCCGAATTCAGCTTCTACGAAGCTCCAGATCTCTACGGTCGACTCGCACGCAAGCGGTTCGAGTGGCTGGTCGAATTGAGCGAACAATTGGCGGTCGAGATCAACCGGGGGGGCGGCCCGGCCGCGGAACCCACCGACGTGCTGATCGATGCGCCGCCACCTCACCGTGAGGTGGAATTTGACGTCGAGATTTATTCGCCCAAAACGCAGTCCTATCGCCAGCTGAGAGACGCCTCGCCGGTGATTGATGCGTTGGCTCGCACCCAGTTTGATGACTACGTGAAACGGGTGAGGATCTTTGTGCACCCCCGGTTGGGTGAGCAACTGGACGGATCGGACGTCTTTTCCGACTACCTCGAACGGGCCCTGGCGACCGTTGAATCCTCCTCCTGAGGATACTGGCACGGTCTCCAGAGGTCTGCTATTCTGCGCTGTTCGCGGTGACGCCCGACGGCGCGCTGCGTCGCAAATCCCCAGGGATTGGTCTCATGAACACCGCAGCCGTCGCTTCACGACCGCAGGCGATTCCCGGCGCCGAGACCCAGACCGAGCGCGTTGTCGTGGCTCGCTGGCCCTCCATCGCCACGCTGAGCATTGGCCGCGTGATCGGACAGCTCATTGAATCGGCCCCGCAGTGGCGAATGCCCCTGTTGAATGTTCGGCCTGCGCTGGCCCCCGCGCTGGGGCTCGGCCTCCTGGCTGCGCCGATCTACCTCCTGTTGAAGGTGCTGGGGAGACGCTATACCGTCACCAGCCGGCGCGTGATGATTCAGAAGTCCCTCACCCGGACCCTGGTCGAGCAGGTGGCACTCGAGGACGTGGCCGAGGTGGCCATCGCTCCGTTTCAGCCCGGGCAGGCCTACTTCGAGGCTGCCGACGTGGTGCTGCAATCGGCTTCAGGCGATGAACTGATGAGGATGCCAGCCGTCGTGAGACCCGGGGTCTTCCGACAAAATATCCTGGAAAGCCGCGATGCCCTGGTGCGGGTCAACGAGGCTCTCGCCACCATCCAGGCTCGCAGCGACGCCTGATCCGGGTTCGACCCCGCGCGATGGCGCGGTCAGATGTCAATCCCCAGCCGGTAGCAGATCTGCTCGAACTGCTCAGCGAAGGAATCGGTCGAGCTGTGGACGTGCTCGGCCTCGGTGATGAACTTGATGTCCTCGCTGCACACCACGCCGTGTTCGTCGAACACACTTTCAAACTCGTCGAGATCCTGGCCGTAGAGCGTGAAAATCTTGTGCTCGTCGAACTGGACCTCCATCGGAATCCGAGGATTGAGCACTGCCACTCCCGTGCAGCCATCATCGACCAGCATCTCCTCGTAGTCGTACAGCACGCTTTTGAGGATCGGAAGTTCGATGTTCTCGCGATAGTAATCCTCGTGTCCCTCGCCACGCGTGTGGTGGCTCGACTCCAACACCACATCGACCTCCATCCCCAGTGGATCCAACAGGTCGACGAAGAGGTCGAGAATCTGCTCGCGGGACGCCGACGCCATCAACACCGGAATTGCAATCCCCGTCTCGCGATCCGTGTACGTGTCGTGGCGGAATCCCGTCCGAGGCACAACCTGCAGGTCGTAGGAAGGCCGCACCGCGTCAGTCAGCACGAAACTCCCATAACGTGCGATCTTCAGGTGCGTCTCGAGCTGGTCATCTGTCAACTCGGAAAAACTGCTCTCCGAATGAATGCGACCCGGCTGCTGCGTCTTGGCGGATATGAATTTCTTCAGGAAGTCCATCGGTCCCTGCTCCTCGGCAGGCCGAAGCGGCTGATGGCCACTCCGGACAAGAACAAAACTCGTGATCGATCGCCCTACCTGGCTCGTCCATTGCCCTGTTTGGCAACTCACCAAAAACCTAGCACGCGTTTCGTCGCGAGGCGGGACACCAAGATGTCAATCCGCAAATAAATCCGTCAAAAACAGGCCCTTTCTACAAATCCGCCTCAATGCGCAGTGCAAAAACTACAAGCAAACCCGACAGCCTCACCATGTTTCAGCCCATGTCCGTTATGGGATGAAACACATAACGTATTTCCAAAAAACCACTTATGACTATTCCGTTCAAATACGGTTATGAACATTTCTGGAATTGGCACGATTGGTGCGTTGGAATTGGGTTGAGTGAGAGAGACGCCAGCTGTGAGAGGCTGGCTCCCACCGGCCCTTGGAGAGGGGCCTTTTTCCCACCTCAGCTTCACATCACCACATCACACCTGGACGGGCCGAAAGGACGCGTGAGAAACGTCCTTTCGGTTTGTTCCTTTAACGCTTGGGGTCAGAGCTTGAATAGTGAATAGTGGGGACTGGTTCTGCTTGCTGCGGGCGGGCGGACATCCCCGTTTCACCATCCAGGCTCTGACCCCAGAAGGCGGCAGTTGGCTGACCCAAAACGCGAAGAGCTGAACGTCAAGTTCAAGCGGGGCATTCTGGTTCGAGTGATGGACCGAACCGAGCGAGACGACCGCGAGGGTCCGCTCGAGGAGATTCATGGCCTGGCCACGACCGCCGGCGTGCTGGTAGTGCACGAGCTCGTCCAGGTCCGTCACCGGCCTCATCCGGCCACCTGCCTGGGCAGTGGGAAGCTGGAAGAGCTGGCCGAGCTGGTCAAGGCACACGATGCCGAGCTGGTGGTCTTTGACAACAACCTGACCCCCGCGCAGAGCCGCAATCTCGAGGAGACGCTCCAGACGATTATCGTGGATCGCAGCGAGGTGATTCTCGATATCTTCGCCACGCGGGCACAGACATACGAGGCGAAGCTGCAGGTCGAACTCGCCCAACTGCTCTACTTCAGACCTCGTCTGAAACGTCTCTGGACTCACCTCGAGCGGATCGAAGGCGGCATCGGCACCGGCCGCGGTCCAGGGGAACGGCAGATCGAGACGGATCGGCGGTTGATCGACAAGCGCGTCGCGGAGCTACGACGACGGCTGACGGACGTGGAAAGACGGCGCCAGCGCGAGGTGGCCCGGCGCGCCGACCAGATGACGGTATCGCTGGTCGGCTACACCAACGCCGGCAAAAGCACGCTGATGCAGTGCCTGGCTGGCGCCGACGTCCTGGCCGCCGACAAGCTGTTCGCCACGCTCGACACGAGGACCCGGCGGTGGGAGATCGCGGGCTGGGGCGAGGTCCTTTTGAGCGACACGGTGGGATTTGTCCGGGACCTGCCTCACCACCTGGTGGCATCGTTCCGATCAACACTGGAAGAAACCCGTCACGCTGACCTGCTGTTGCATGTCGCTGACGCCGGCCACCCTCGGGTGACCAGCCAGATCGCCACCGTCAACAACGTGCTCGCTGATGTCGGTGCCGACGACTTGCCCCAGGTGTTGGTTCTCAACAAGGTCGACACGGTCGAGGACCGCACCGACATCGACATCCTGCGAGCCAAGACCGAGCACTGCGTGGCCATCAGCGCCACGAATCGACAGGGCCTCGATCGACTCGCCGCCGCCGTGTGCGACATCCTGGGCGAGGGAGAGGTGGAGGCCGAGATCGAGACCGACATTGGGAACGGTCGGCTACTGGCATTCCTGAACGAACACGGCACGATGACCGACAGCGAGTACAACGAACGGACCATGCGCCTGGTCTTTCGGCTGCCCAGGCGATTTGCCGACCAGATCGCCAGCCAGCTGCAGAGTGGTGGCAGAGGACTCCTGGGCGGTGAGTCGACCTCGGTCACGCTGAAGTAGCGACTCGCGGCAGCGTTCCGGGTCGTGCCAGCCACCGTCTCACTCACTATCATGGTCCGCATGTCCGAGCAGTGTTTCCTGGGAGTGGACCTGGGCGCCGAGAGCGGTCGGGTTGTGGCTGGTCTCTTTGACGGCGCCCGCATTCACCTCGAAGAACTCCACCGCTTCCCGAACGGACCGGTGACGGTTGGAGACTCGCTGCGCTGGAACACCGTCGGTCTCTGGCAAAGTATCACCGAGGGACTCTCCGCGGCCGCCTCGCGGTTTGGATCCGACATCGCCAGCATCGGGGTCGACACCTGGGGCGTTGACTACGTGCTGCTGGACGACCGGGACGAACTGCTCGGGCTGCCGTGGCATTACCGGGACTCTCGCACCGCGGGGATGATGGAGACAGCCTTTGAGCGGGTGCCCCGCGAGAAGATCTTCGCGGCCACGGGACTCCAGTTCATGGAGCCCAACACGCTGTACCAGTTGCTCGCCACCCGGCGAGACAACCCGCGTCTGCTCGATCGTGCCGACCGCCTCTTGATGATTCCCGACTACTTTCACTGGTTGCTCTGTGGCAGCCGCATTGTCGAATTCACCAATGCCACCACCACGCAGTGCTTTGACCACTCGACGGGTGACTGGGCCGGGCCTCTGCTTTCGCAATTCGACATCCCGTCACACATCTTCCCCGAGGTCGTGGCACCCGGTACGGAACTGGGACGGATTCGCCGCAGGCTCGCCTCGGCCACGGGCCTCGACCGCATCCCGGTCATCGCCCCTGCCACGCACGACACCGGGTCAGCCGTCGCGGCCGTTCCGACCGAACGGACCGGCCAGCCCGACTGGACCTACATCAGTTCGGGAACCTGGTCGTTGATGGGGATGGAGGTCAACCGGGCCATCGCTGGTCCGGAGACCCTGGCTGTCAACGCCACCAACGAGGGGGGGATCGACCGGACGTTTCGGCTGCTCAAGAACATCATGGGACTCTGGCTGGTCCAGGAGTGCCGACGGGCGTTCTCGCGAGACGGCCGAGAGACTGATTACGGCAGCCTGACCCGGCAGGCCGCCGACGCCCCACCGTTTGTCTCACTGATCAACCCCGACGACTCGTCGTTCTTCAAACCGGACTGCATGCCGACGGCCATCCGCGAATTCTGCCACAAGACCGGTCAACCGGCACCCGACACCGACGGAGGCCTCGTTCGCTGCGCCCTCGAGAGTCTCGCCTTGAAGTACCGCACCGTGCTCAACGAGATCGAAAAGCTGACCGGAGTGGCCAGCCAGGTGATCCACGTCGTCGGAGGCGGTTCCCAGAACGAGCTGCTCAACCAGTTCACTGCCGATGCCTGCGGCCGCCCGGTTGTGGCCGGCCCCGTCGAAGCGACCGCGCTGGGCAACCTGCTCGTCCAGGCGCGGTCGGTCGGAGCCATCGAGTCCCTGTCCGACATCCGCCAGGTCGTCGCCGATTCCACTCAGCCTTCCACTTTCACACCCACCAACACCGACGCCTGGGACGAACAATTTGGTCGCTTCGTCAACCTCTGCGCCTGACCGTGCCAATCGTCTCTCTCGTGCCACCCTTCATGCCACCACCTGGACACACCGATGGGACTCTTTGACCGACTCAAACAGGGACTGCAGAAGACGAAGGACCTGCTCCGCTCGGACATCCGCGACCTGTTTCGCGATGGACAAATCCTCGATGACGATCTGCTGCGGCAGCTCGAGGGACGGCTCCTGAAGACCGACATGGGTGTCGTGGCCTCCACGGCGGTCATCGACCGACTCCGCACAGATCACGGCGGCCGCACGGTCGACGTGGACGCGATTTTCGAGACTGTCAAGGACACGCTCAAGGAGCAATTGTCACTGCAGCCCAGCGGGTCCGCAGACGCCGAGGGTAACTCCGATCCCCTGTCTCCCTTGGACTTCAATCCCGATGGTCTGACGGTGATCCTGGTCGCCGGAGTCAACGGTGTCGGCAAAACCACGTCGATCGCCAAGATCGCGCACCTCCTGATCTCCTCTGGCCGCACCATCCTCCTGGTCGCCGGAGACACCTTCCGCGCCGCGGCCGTCGAACAGCTCACGATGTGGAGCGAACGACTCGGATGCGAGATTGTCACGGGTGATTCCGGCACCGACCCAGCCAGCGTGGCCTACACCGGATGTGCTCGGGCAATCGAGACGGGTGTGGATTGCCTGGTGGTCGACACCGCCGGACGGCTGCAGACCGACCGCAACCTGATGCAGGAACTCGAGAAGATCCATCGAGTGATTGCCAACCAGGTCCCCGGGGCTCCTCATGAAAGCCTGCTCGTGCTCGACGCCACCACCGGTCAAAACGGAATCAGCCAGGCCAGGAATTTCACGGACATCGTCTCGTGCACCGGCATCGTGCTCGCCAAGCTGGATGGCACGGCGCGCGGAGGCATCGTCGTCCCGATCCGCCAGCAGATGGACCTGCCCGTCAAGTACGTGGGCGTCGGTGAGGGCGTCGAGGACCTCGAGCCCTTTGACCCCGACCAGTTCGTCGAGGCCCTGTTTGCAGATGAGGGCAGATGAGTCGCGACCGATGTGTCACATCGGGGCGATTCGCCGCGTGCCAACGTCGATCCCGGCTCGCATCGACGCATCAAAACTCGCCTTCAGCAGACGCGACTTCAAAGCGGCGGACCCGGGGTCATCCCACAGGTTGTCAAATTCCCAGGGATCCTCCTCGAGATCGAAAAGCTCTCCGATCTCGTGACCGTGGTAAACCACGAGCTTATGACGTCGGTCCCGATACATCGTGCCAAATGTTCCGCTCTCCGGCTCGTTCACCTCGTCCTCGGAGGCGGTGTCCCTGGGCGTATCGGGAGATCCTGTCCCGACGAATGCCGGATCGAGCGCGTCGTAGTATTCGCTGCGGACAAACGCGCGATGTGTCCCCGGATCCACGTCACCGCACAGCACAGGCCACAGACTCTGTCCCTGGATCTCGTCGAGACCGCTGGCTCCGGCGACATCGAGAATCGTGGCGGACTTGTCGAGGAGTTCGACCAGGGCGTCGCTGTGTCGACCCGCCTGCACCCGCCCGGGCCAACGGAAGATCAGGGGCACGCGCACCAGCCCCTCGTAAAACCGACACCCCTTATACAGCAGGCCATGGTCCCCGAGTGATTCTCCGTGGTCGCTGGTGAAGATGACTAGCGTGTTGTCCCTCTGTCCGGTGCCATCGAGACAATCCAGCAATCGCGCCAGCTGGTCGTCGACCTGGGCGATCATGGCGTAGTACAGGGCCTGGATGCGTCGCCCGTCAAAGGACTCGGGATCAGCGGCCCATGTCTGGAAGTCGACGTCGGCCAGCAGGGCCTGTGCCGCGAGATCGGAGGAGCGAAAATGTGGGCCCGGCATGTTGTCCGGGTCGAATCGATCCGCGTAGGCGCGCGGCGGGATGAACGGTGGATGAGGATCATAGACATTGACACTGAGCATCCAGGGGCGAGATCGCTCGGCGGTCACAAACTCGATCGCTCGTTCCGTCGCCCAGGTCGTCTGGTGCCACTCGGGCGGGACACGGTCGTCACTCTGCCGCAACTCGTCCAGGTCGCCACCCTGATCCCGAACCCATTCCGCGTAGTCGTGACCCACCGGCCAGTCATCGCGAGGCGCGTGACTGAACTTCCAAAAGGTGTAGCCGTCGTCGGCCAGGCGCGGCTCGGTTCGGTGACCCGCGCTCTGCAGGTGAAACTTTCCGATCAGTCCGCAGTCGTAACCCGCGTCGGCCAGTCGCCTGGAAACCAGCTTGGGGTGATTCGGATAACTCTCGTTGCCGTTCCGACAGTTCCGGGCGCGGGCCGGATAAAGGCCCGTCAAAAAGCTGGCCCGGCTCGGCGTGCAGATCGGACTCTGGCAATAGCAGGTGGTAAATGCCATGCCCTCGGCCACCAGCGAATCGATAGTCGGCGTATGGACGTGAGGATTGCCCAGGGCCGCGATCGTGTCGAATCGCTGCTGGTCGGTGCAGTACCAGAGAATATTGGGCGGGGTCATCATCGGGAGGCTCTATCGAGGTGGTTACCAGGGAGCCTCGAGCAGATCGACGATACGGCGCGCCATCCGCTCGATCACCTCCTGGGACGCCGTCGCCATCGACTGACCCGTCTCGGGAACAAACCTGGCGTCGGAAATCAGCGTCACCGGTGGACTGTTCTCGGCCACCACCTGCCGCGCCAGCACCTCATCGGTTCTCGTGTCGGTCCAGGTCACTTCGACGGCCAGCTGCATCTACAGTGTCCGTGGATCGTCATTCCGTGTCTCGCCAATGACATCCTTGTAGGCGGCGAGCACACGACCGCTGAGTTTCGAATCGGCCCCAGCCTGTTTCACGATCCGGTACGGCAATCGTCTCTGGATTTCCTTGTGTACCGCCTCGGTCAACCTCAGCCCCAGGTCTCTCCGATCATCCTGGCAGACAAAAACCGGCACCGAAATGGTGCGAATCTGTTCGCGGTGCATCGGGCCGACCAAGTAACCACAACCGGCGCACGCCGCCACCACTCCACACAGCAGGACGGCCGGCCACACCTGCGATCGTGTGCCGTGGGCGTCCGGCTTCACCACGCCAGGACGATTCCTCAGTTCCTGGCGTCTGAGCCTGCGGTCATGAACGGGATCTGTGGGCATGGTCAAGCGTCGGAGACAACCGCCTCACACCTCAGTTGGGAATCTGCCGCGTCGGGGACGCCGGTGTCGCCTCGGCCGGTGTCGCCGGCTGAGCTTCTGTTGGATTGGCGAGCGTCCTGGGTGGCTCGGAGGATTCGTCGCCGGAGTTTCGGACCGGCAATTCTCCATCCAGGACCAACGGCGGCTCGCTGGCGGGTTGAGGCTCAGTGCGAGACGCCACGGGAAGAGGATTGCCGGCGTTTCGTACTTCTCGCGCCATCCACTGGCCATTGGCATACTGCCGTCCCAGGGCCAGGAGTTCCTGCCGGGCTCTCTGCTCGTGAGCTGTTCCGGGGAACCGCGCGAGAATGCGGTTCAGATGAACCGCCATGGCCTTCGGCAGACTTTTCTTGCGATAGAACTCCACGCGCTGCCATTCCCGTTCGGCTCGGGCCGCATCAATGTCGGCCAGCTCTTTCTGCAGCCGGGTCTTTTCCTCGATGTCCGGAAACAGCCCGAGCGTGCTTCGTTTCAATTGTGCCGCTTCATCCAGTGGCGTCTGATCGTAGTCCGCTCCCTGGTAGCCCATCAGTCTCACGTGAGAACCCAGCAGGAAGGCCGGTTCGAGATAAGGGCTGTCGGGATAGAGCTTCCGCAGGTTGGTCAGCACCCGGTCGGCCTCCCGGTTGTCTCCTCGCTCCAGGTGCGAAGTTGCGGTGAGCATCATGGCGTCGTCAGCCAGCGGTCCGGTCGGGTCGTGGAGCCAGATCGTCTTGAGAGCCTGCAGGGCTCGCCCCCGTGTATCAAACACCGGTCGCGTGCCATCGGTGAAGTTCGGCAAGACTGGCACTCCGGCCAGCCACCCCGTCGTCGTGTTCGGATCGACTCCCGAGGTCGGTGCCTCAACACCGGCGGGCCGGATCTGTGCCGCTGCCTCGAAGTTCATCGTGTCCAGCCAGTAACGTCCGATTTCAAACAGTCGGCCACTCGCCTTGTCGATGTGCTGGGTCGAGGGGAAATCGCTGAGCAACTCGGTGTAATTGTCCTGGGCCGCCGCGTACTTCTTTTGCTGGAATTGGCTCTCGGCCAGTAGGATCAGCTGTTCCTCGCGAAACGCCGCTCGGGGATCCACGAGTTGCGGATTGAGCGCATCGCCCAGTCGCTGATCCTTGGCCAGTTTCTTGCGAAATGTCTTGCGGGTTCGTTTCGAGAAGTCGAAGAATCTGCCGTAGCCCTGTCCCTTGATGTCCAGCAGCAACGCCTCGGCATCGGCATGACGCCCGGCTTCGACCAGGAGTCTCGCCTGCTCAAGGCGCCGAGTCTCGACAGTCGTCGGACCATTGCCCGCATCGGGATGCGCGTTGGTCGAAACCGTGGCCACCTCGCGGAGCTTCTGGTACGAGCGGCCGATCGGGGACGTCAGCACGTCCAGGCCTCCAACGTCCATCGACTGGCATCCCGCGAGTATGCCGAGCAGGCTGGCCGCCATCGACCGGGCAGCAACACCGACTGGGGATTTCATGGTCATCCTTGACATGAAGAGAAGCGAGTGGAGCGGTCACCGCGGGATCGAAACCGTCCAGGAAGGCAGAAATGTGTATAGCTTTGGTCGAATCGTCGACTCTAAAGGGGAAGAAAGCGGAGCATTTTGGGCTGTCGTTCCAGGGCGTGACAGATGGCCGGCGTGACCACGCGGCGCAGTTCCTGGTACCGGTCCATCGGTATCTCGCATGACGCCTCGCCCGGATCCGCCAGCCGTGCCAACAACGCCGCAGATTCGGTTGTAATCGTGGGGGATTGGTACTCCGGTCGCTGGCAATCGGAACAGATGAGGCCTCCCGAGGAGACCCAGAATGCGAACTGGACGGGTGGAGAGTTTACTGGAGGGTGAGGGGTCACGGAGCGTCCGCACGAGACGCACTGGTCCACAGCGGGCATCTGGCCAATCTCGCGCAACAAGACCATCTCGAATCGGAGCAGGACCGCGCGGACGTCCAAGTCCGCTGCCAGCCGCTCGAGTGCGATCGTGGCCTGGTCATAGAGCACCGGGTGGGGGTCACCATCTTCTGTCAAACCAGACAACAACTCGGCCACGTAGTAGCCGGCATACAGGCTGTGAATATTGCGGCCCGGGGGCCGGAAACGGGAAATCAGCTTGGCTTCTGTCAGCAAGTCGAGGCTGGCAGACGATTTGCGGAGGAAAACTATCTGACACGTCGCGAGCAGGTCAAGAGCAGCCTCAAACGGGCCCTTCAACCGCCGTCCTCCCTTGGCGAGAGCAGCGACCTTGCCGAATTCGCGAGTGAACATGGTCACCACGCGACTCGTTTCGCTGAAATCCGCCACGCGGATTACCATCGCCTCGGTCTTTTCCATACCCTCACCTTGCCGAGATCCTCACGGCCGTTCACCTTTCGGTGCCCCCCTCTAGCACAATCGGCTCGTCGCGCGAATCCGTGCTACACTGAAAGATCGGGCCGCAACCGCCCTTGCGGACACGATGATATTCTCGGCCCCTCCGCCCATCGTGATCCTCCCATCCCGCTCACCCTCATGCCCCGTCCTCTCACCTCCCTCCCGCCCACCTCGTCGCCACCGTCCCAACCGGGTCACGGGCAAACCGACCAACACCGCCTGTTGGCCCAGGTGGCCGCCTGGGTGATCGAGCAGGGGGCACCGGAAAGTTCGGTCGCCGAGGCGATGAGACAGACGGTCATCGGCTGTCTCCTCCGATCACGCCATCCCGGATTTGAGGTCGCCTGGGAATCGGCCCTCTCCTGTGTCGACGGCGACACCCCAGGAGGACTGGCCAGAGATCTCGTCAGGGCGTTTTCCGGCATCGAACTGGCTACTGCAGCACAGCGGTTGCTCGAGTGGGACGTCCACGAGAGTGCCGGCGACAGGAACGACATACCACTCCCGAATGCGTTCAGCCCGCTGGTGCTCTCGCCACGCAAGACACATCGCCGCCGGCGCGGCTCCTATTTCACACCTCCGACGCTCGTCTCCCACCTTGTCAGCCAGGCCCTCGAACCCTGGCTCGACAACCCCGAAGCACTGACGCACCTGACCGTGATGGACCCGGCCTGTGGTGATGGACGGTTTCTCGTGGCGGTGGCCAACCGCATCTGGCAGAAACTCGAACAGCCGGGTCGACCGGACCTGGAACTCCGTCTCCGGACCATCACCGGCCACCTGCATGGGATCGATCTCGATCCCGTCGCCACCTGCCTGGCCCGGGTCGCACTCCTCGAAGCGGCCGGTTCCGATGTCCGGGCCGTCGACGGCCTGGTGCGGCACATCACGACCAATGACGCCCTGCTTGTCGACCCACGGTCCGATGGTACGAGGCCCGCCTACGACCTCGTGATCGGCAATCCTCCGTTTGGGTCATTCTCCGGCCGGCAGGCCATACCGATCCACGAGGCACTGAGACGGGACTACATCATGCGGTGGGGTTGTGGCGGCTGGGAATCCCTGCACGGGCTGTTCCTCAGCCGGGCGATGGAATTGTCGCGCCACTCGATCGCACTGGTTCTACCAACCCAGGTGACGCACCTCGACGGTTATCAGCCACTCCGAGATGCCGTCGATGAGAACTGGTCACTGCAGGCCGTGGACGATCATGGCGAAACGGCATTCGAGGAGGACGCTGTGACACCGGTGGTGACGCTCGTCGCGCGTCACGGCAGGGCGGGCTCCCTGGGATGGAATGGCAGATCGACTGCCGGGCCATCGGAGAATGGGAGCTGGCGCGAGGCATTGGCCGAACGTGCCGAGAGCCTGGCACAGCTCGTTGGTGATCCCGGTGTCCACACCGGAAACTGCGCGCGTCACCTGGTGTCTGACGAGGTGGAATCGCGCGAGGGTCACTGGGTCCCCGTACTCGAAGGCAAGCAGGTCGGACGATGGAGCTGTGCGAGACCCACCAAGCGGCTCAGAATCGACTACCAGCCAGCCGACGGTGAGTACTTCGGGATGAGGCCCCTCGAGACGTACCTGCGGTCCCGTTTCGTGATCCGGCAGACGGCGCGGTTTCCCATTGTCGGACCTCGTCGACACGCCGATCACTTTCGCAACTCGCTGCTGGCACTGTTTGAACCGGACAACGGCTACGATGTGCGATACCTCGTCGGACTGCTGAACTCACAACTGATTCGATTTCTCTACACCAGCTCCGTGGCCGAGTCTTCTCAAACGACGTTTCCCCAGGTGAAGGTGGGCTCGCTGCGTCGCCTGCCTCTGATCTGGCCCGATCTCGACAGCCCGCAACAGCGGGCCTCCTATGAGACGATCCTGGAATCGGTTTCGGCCCTGCTGGAGGTCCATGAGGAAAAGGAGGAGGACTCCCGGTGCGCATCCTGGTGCGAAATTGAGAACTGGGAGAATCGGATCGAGGAAGCCTTGATGGCGATCTACGACATCGGCCCCGAGGCACGTGACGAGATCAACCGGAGCCTGGCTGAATCTTAAAACACAGAACCCCCCCGGTTGATCCGGGCGGGTTCTGCGACGCTCCGGCTCCGAACAGCACTCGCGATGAGTGCCGCCCGGCCTGGTAGCTTTTCGGCCCGTGCTGCCCGCTGCGAGACGGTCACGAGCGTGTCAACCGTGTGGCCTAGAAGACGTCGAGGATGAAGTGATGTCCTCGATGGTACGGGCGCTTCTTCTGGTAGAAGTTGTGCCAGCCCTCTCGCATCACCGGAATACGCCAGGTCTGCGGGTACCGGTAATAGAGGTGGTTGAAGCTCCCCGTGGGTCGCTGGAAGTTGTGCGGATAATAGACGTAAGGGTAGTAGTAGAAGCGTTTCCAGTCAGTCGGTTGCCCTCGACCGGCGGCCTCGGCTTCTGCGGAACTCCAGCTGGTCGCCAATGCCACGACGGCAGCCACCAGTACGGCGGTCAGGATCGATCCTCGACGCATTCTCTCACTCTCCCAGTGATGCATGGGCGCACGCCCGGTGGGCGTTCCTTGGCTCTATCGACCTCGTGAAGACCGTTACAACAGGAAAGTTCGGCACAATCCGCCAAACCCCACCGGCTCAATCCTGTTGCTGTCATCACCGATGCGGCCCTTGTGAAAGTTGATGCCTCGAACTAACCTGCCGCCGTCATGACACGACCCACCTACCGACACGACGGCAGCACCACTCTCACCCCCCTACACCAGGTCCTGCACCAGGTCCTGGCTCTGGTCTTGCCTCTGGTCTTGCATCTGGTCCTGGCATCGACCACGACCGTTGCTGACGAGAAGGCCTCGAAAGCACCAAGTCCACCCGAGCCCATCGATGAGACCTCGGTCGCCGTGCACGTCCAGTGGCTGGCTGATCCGGCACGACGAGGGCGATCGGGACCCGATGCGATCGAGTCGGCGCACTACCTGAGAAAGCACTTCCGCGAGTTGGGACTCAAACCTCTCTTTGGAAAGAGCTACTTTCAGCCTCTGCCTGGACGGAAGGATGAAGCCGGGAAGGCCCGCACCATCGGCCGCAATGTCGGCGCCATTTTGCCTGGTCGCCGCCAGGACGAATTCGTGATTCTCAGTGCTCACTACGACCATCTCGGCGTCCGCAACAACACCGTGTATCCCGGTGCCGACGACAACGCCAGCGGCGTCGCGTTGATGCTCGAAGCGGCTCGACAACTCTCGTCAAGGAAGGCACCGCCAGAACGCTCTATCGTCTTCATCGGATTCGATCTCGAGGAACGTCTCCTCTGGGGCTCCCGCTACTTCGCCGCCAATCCGCCCTGGCCGATCCAGCAGGTCAAGCTGTTCATCACGGCCGACATGGTCGGTCGCTCGCTCGGCAATCTGCCACTGCCCACCGTCTTTTGCCTCGGCAGCGAGCACTCACCGGTGCTCCGAGAAGTCCTCGACAAGACCGGCACCCCCGACGGACTTGAGGTCGCCCGCTTGGGGGTTGACCTGATTGGCACTCGAAGCGATTACGGTCCATTCCGAGACCGAAAGATCCCCTTCCTGTTTTTCTCGACTGGCGAGCATCCGGACTACCACAAGCCTCGTGACACACCTGACCGAGTCGACTTTCCCAAGCTCGCACGCATCTCCAACCTCGTACTCGCCGTCGTGACCGAGGTGGCCTATGGCAAGGCTGACCCCACCTGGACCGATACCGTGCAACCTGGACTCGATGAGCCACGTGCCCTGCATCGCATCACGTCACTGATGCTCGAGGAGAAACGGATCCAGGGACTCACCGATCTGCAGAAACTGCTCGTCAGCACGACCAACAACAAATGCCGGCAGATTCTCGATGCCGGCAAGATCACACCAGCCGATCGCAAATGGCTGGTGCGAGCCAGCGGGCTGCTGTTGTTCTCGGTGTTCTAGTCGGCCGTTGGGACCGAATCCGGGTCGCCGTCGCCGTCGCCGTCCAGGATCCTGGAACCCGCCACGCGGTCCAGCAACAAGACACCGGCCAGGCCACCGGCCACCAGCAAAGCCGCGGAGACGTGGGTTCCAACTGCTTCGCCATCCTG